>Ga0114931_10000434_pt1 | contig 49861 bp, 37 predicted proteins | sample 2SBtaG_FD_89579 | JGI IMG/M metagenome (GOLD analysis project Ga0114931, IMG submission 89579) | Deep subsurface microbial communities from Kolumbo volcano to uncover new lineages of life (NeLLi) - 2SBTROV14_V59a metaG | ecosystem: Environmental > Aquatic > Marine > Volcanic | place: Kolumbo... | reverse complement strand
CTATCCGCGTGCAGGGCGTCACTGGGAATCGTTGCCTTGGTGGCATTTCTTTCCTTCGCTTGGCGTGCAGACGAAACACACTCGCGGGAAACGCCAGCCCGTTCGCTGTCGGCTCCTGCCGCGGGTGGTTTGGCGAGCGCCATCGCGGGAGATGCGAATGGCTGGCGAGTCGAGGTCGACGGAGTCGCGATCGACACCAAGGCAGCTCTGGAATTCGCCTCGGCGCCGGGCGGCGTCGAGGATCTCGAGTTAGCTCGGCTCGCGTTGTTTGCCGATTCGATCGGTCGCCACTGTGCACGCGAGGCGGTGGATTGGCGGCTGGTGGCGGCCCTGATCGCCGAGGAGTCGGGCTTCGATCCCAACGTGATGAGTTCGGCCGGTGCCTTCGGACTGATGCAGGTCAAGGAAGCGGCTGCGCGCGAGGTCGGCGTGTATCCCTTCGAGGATCCGGATTCGAATGTACGTGCCGGAGTTCGCTATCTGGCGGCGATGCGCGAGGAGTTTCCGGCGCCGACGCGCCGCGATCGCCGCGCGTTGATGCTGGCTGCCTACAACATGGGGCCCGGGCATCTACGCGATGCGCAGCAACTGGCCGCCGATTTCGGCTACCCCGCGCAGCGCTGGGAGGAGGGCGTCGCTTCGGCGGTACTGCTCCTCGAACAGCCCGCCATCCACCGGCGTACCAAGCACGGCTTCGCCCACGGCGCCAGCGTGGTTCGCTACGTGGACCGGGTGCTGGCTCGCTACGCCGCGTATCGGCGGCGCTTCCCGTCGGTGAACATGCCGTCGGTGGCGATGATCGCCGATATCGCCAGCCGCTGAGCGCGACTGCGCGCTCCGTCGAGAGGATGCCGTCGTCATTGCGGCGCAACGACGACGGCATCTGTTTGGCCGACGGTTCACCGGCGCGGCTCACGCCGCGTGCGGTACGTCTTGACTGTCGAACGTCAGCTCACCGGCCACCGCATCGACCGTAACCCGGCTGTTTTCTTTGATCTCGCCGGCCAGGATGCGCCGGCCGAGGACGGTTTCGAGTTCGCGCTGGAGCAGTCGTTTGAGAGGCCGGGCACCGTAGACCGGGTCGTAGCCGGCGGCGGCGAAGTGCTCGAGCGCTCGGTCGGTCAGTTCCAGGTCGATATTGCGCTCGGCGAGTCGGTGGCGCAGGCGTCGGAGCTGGATGCCGACGATCTCCTTGAGTTGCTCCTGGGTCAGAGTGTGGAACACGACGATCTCGTCAATCCGGTTGAGGAACTCGGGGCGGAACTGCTGGCGCAGCGCGGCGAGGACCTCTTCGCGCATCTGCCGGTGGCCTTGCTCGCCTTCGCCCTGGTGTGAGTCGAGGATCAGTTGGCTACCGACGTTGGAAGTCAGGATGATGACGGTGTTCTTGAAGTCGACCGTCCTACCGTGCGAGTCGGTGAGGCGCCCGTCGTCGAGTAGTTGTAGAAGGACGTTGAACACGTCGGGATGTGCCTTTTCGATCTCATCGAAGAGGATGACGCTGTAGGGCCGTCGACGTACGGATTCGGTCAGCTGACCTCCCTCGTCGTAGCCAACGTACCCCGGAGGTGCGCCGATAAGCCGGGCGACCGCGTGTTTCTCCATATACTCGGACATGTCGATGCGGATCATGGCCTGGTCGTCGTCGAACAAGAACTCGGCGAGCGCCCGCGCTACTTCGGTCTTACCGACGCCGGTGGGTCCGAGGAAAATGAAAGAGCCGAGCGGGCGGTTGGGATCGTTCAGGCCCGATCGGGCGCGGATCACGGCATCGGATACGGCGCGGATGGCCTCGTCCTGGCCGACCACTCGTTGGTGCAGGTGGTCTCCGAGGTGAAGCAGCTTCTCGACTTCGCCCTGCATGAGGCGGCTGACGGGGATATTGGTCCAGCGGGCGACGACGGCGGCGATATCTTCGTCGTCGACTTCCTCTTTCATCAGTCGGCTGGTGCCCTCTTTTTCGGCCAGTGCGCTCTCTTCGTTGTTCAGCTTCTTTTCGAGTTCGGTGAGCTTGCCGTACTTGAGCTCGGCCGCGCGGTTCAGGTCGTATTCGCGTTCGGCGTGTTCGATGTCGCGTTTGGTCTGATCGATTTCCTCGCGCAGGTCGCGCAGAGTCCCAATGCTTCCTTTCTCCTGTAGCCAGCGGGCGCGCAGAGTGTTGGCCTGCTCCTGCTGTTCGGCGAGCTCTTTCTCGAGCTTGACCAGACGGTCCTTGGAGCCAGTGTCCGTTTCTTTCTTGAGGGCCTCGCGCTCGATCTCGAGCTGCATCACCCGCCGCGACACCTCGTCCAGCTCGGCGGGCATCGAGTCGATCTCGGTGCGCAGCTTGGCCGCGGCTTCGTCGACCAGATCGATGGCCTTGTCGGGCAGGAAGCGGTCGGTGATGTATCGGTTCGACAGTACCGCGGCGGTGACCAGGGCGCTGTCCTTGATGCGAACACCGTGGTGGACTTCATAGCGGTCGCGCAACCCGCGCAGAATCGAGATGGTGTCCTCGACATTGGGCTGATCGACCATGACTGGCTGGAACCGGCGCTCCAAGGCGGCATCCTTTTCGATGTACTTCCTGAATTCGTCGAGTGTCGTGGCGCCGATACAGTGCATCTCGCCGCGCGCGAGCATCGGCTTGAGCAGATTACCGGCGTCCATGGCCCCTTCCGCTGCGCCGGCGCCGACGACGGTGTGCAACTCGTCGATGAACAGAATGACCTCGCCGTTGGATTCCTGCACCTCTTTCAGGACGGCCTTGAGCCGCTCCTCGAATTCACCCCGAAACTTGGCTCCGGCGATCAAGGCTCCCATATCGAGCGATACCAGCCGGCGGTCCTTGAGACCTTCGGGGACGTCTTTGGCGACGACTCTCTGCGCCAAACCTTCGACGATCGCGGTCTTGCCGACGCCGGGCTCGCCGATGAGCACCGGGTTGTTCTTGGTGCGTCGTGACAGTACCTGGATAACGCGCCGGATCTCTTCGTCGCGCCCGATGACCGGGTCCAGTTTGTCCTGGGCGGCCAGTTTCGTCAGATCGCGGCCGTACTTCTCGAGCGACTGGTAGGTGCTCTCCGGGTTTTGGGAGGTCACTCGCTGGTTGCCCCGCACGGTCTGTAGGGCAGCGAGAATCTCCTCGCGACGCACCCCGTTGTCGCGCAGTAGCCGGCCGGTCGCCCCCTGGTCCTCGACCGCGGCGATGAGGAAATGTTCGACGCTCACGTACTCGTCTTTGAGCTGTGCGGCTTCCTTTTCGGCGTCGGCGAAGAGAGTATTCAGGCGAGGTGTGACGAATACCTGTTCCGGCGCTCCGCTCGGCCCTGTCACCTTTGGCAAGCGGGCGATTTCCTTCTCCAGGGCCGCGGCGATCACGTTGGGATCGGCGCCCGCCGCCTCGATCACGGGGCGGGCGATCCCCTCGCTCTGGGCGAGGAGGGCGCTGATCAAATGTTCGACATCGACGCCTTGCTGCTGAGCCCGCGAGGCGAGTGCCTGGGCTTCGCGGATGGCGTCTCGCGACCGGTCCGTCAGTCGATTGAAATCCATGGGTACCCCCAACTACTCGAATTTTTGGTCAGTTTTTGTGCAACGAGCGGGAACTTAGGCACGATCGCGACATCCGCAAGTGCTGCGATGCTTGGAGCCCGCGGCGGCGATGCGATACGTTGACGAGCAAGTGGAGGAACTCGGATGGGAAATGATCAGAAGTACCGTTTCGGCGATAAGCTGCGCGATATCGAGAAAGGGCGCGAGGACGACTATTTCGCGCGCCGCGACCGTGAGTTGCTGGAAAAGATGAGGAGATCCAAGGAACCCCCGGCGGCTGGCCAAGGTGGAAGTGGCGAAAGCGGTGAAGGTGCCGAGGGTGGAAGTGCCCCGGGCGAACACGCGGAGAACGAAAAAAAAGGGGAGCGGTAACCCGCTCCCCTTCGGTTTCGATTGGCCGCCCCGCGTCAGTCGGACAGGCGGGTCAGAGTGCGCAGCGTAAAATAGTCGCTCGGGTAGTTCTCTTCGATAAAGAGAGAACTGTAGCGGCCAGCCAAGCAGGCGCGGTTGGTCTTGTCGTTGACGCCGACGACCATGTTGGGCGATACCGCCTTGAAAGCGCCGTCATCCGATTGCGCGAACTGGTAGGCGCACATTGCGTTGTAGAAGTACTCGCCGGCGCGGTTGTGAACCAGCTTCCACCAGATGCGGTACATATCCTTGTCCATGTACATGATGACCTTACCGAAGTTGTAGTAAGGGTCGTCGGACTGGCCGTGTAGGATCCACACCGGGCGCGGCACCATCTTGAGATTCTCGACGACGAGCCATGGAACTCCCTTGGCACCGGGCGTTTCATACGCTCCTTTAAAGTACGGAATCTTGACGTCCCAACGAGTTTCGGTCTTTTTCGTCATCGGGATCGGCTCGGTGTCGAGGACCGGTGCGAGGATCTTTCCCTCGCCCGCCAGTTTCCACTTGTAGTACTCGATTTTCCCGCCGTAGCAGTTGAGATCGTCAGCGAAGATGTCGAGCCCGGCGACCAGGTCGGAGCGGGTTGCCGCGTTGACACGACGGACGCGCCGTGTCGATGGAACGAAGAACCATGACTTGTCCTGCGACGTCCAATCGTTGGCGCGCTTGGTCAGACCGCCGACACCGTCGACATCGAGCGGTTCGAGCACGTTGGTCAGTGTAGTCGCACGCAGGTTATCGGGATTGTCGAGCGGTTTCGGCCGTCCGAGGTATGACAAGGTATGCAGCCACAGCTTGATCCGTTTGAACTCGCCGCTGGTGGTCATCCCGTTGAGCGTGAAGGATGCTCCCTGCCCGCCACCCATCCCATTGGCGGACTGGAAGTTCCACGCCATCTTGCAAGCGGCGAGCGGCGTGTCCTTGTCGACGTTGGGAAACGGGAATCCGAAGTAGTACGTCGGAGGCTTGCCCGTTGCGACGTCACGGATGCCGCAGGTCTCGGGGTCGAGGTCGAACTTGCCGGCGTTGGCTTCACTGGCGTCCCAGAAGGCCTGGGAATAGTTTTTTTTGAATTCCTCCGGGTCGACGTCGTAGATGTTGTACCAGTAATCGCCGTTCTTGACCCTTTCGAGGACGACTTCCGGCAGGAGATCCTTGCCCTGCTGCCAGTTGTTGCTGTCCAATACCCAACTAGGCTTATCCTCCGCCATCAGTGCCGACGCGCACAGCACGCCGCCGACGGACAAGGCCAACCCGAGGGCGAGCGCCCGAGTCCTCTTCATGAGTTCGTTCCTCCCTTTCAGAATCCCTTGGCGCGAGTGGCTGCCCGCTCGCTCGAGAGATTTCTATCGCGTTTTCGGAATGTCGGCGAACACAGCCTGTGCCGATAGACTACCCCAAACCGCCCAGTTCCTACCAACTCCCGAGAATCTTCCCATTTTGCTCGATTGTCTCCCTGAGAACTCGGCCGCATCAGGTCGCTGGGGTGGCTGCGCCGCTGTGTTGCCCGAGACGCCGTGGGGTTCGGTTTATGAAGAACCTGGGACGAATCACCTTGACCCAGGCGGGAACGATTACGAGGCCGCCAAACGTGTTGAAGCCCATCAGTAGGGCGAGCAAAAATCCCATCTCCGCCTGAAACTTGAGGGCGGAAAACCACCAGAAGATCGTTCCCGCGATCATCGTCGTCGCGGTGAAGATGATTGCCTTTCCGGTCGTCGCCGTAGCATGGTCGATGGCTTCGTCGAGCTTGCCGATCTCGTCGTAGGAGTCGATCATGCGCGAGAAGTGGTAGATGCCGTAGTCGACGCCAACCCCGGCGCCCGCCGCAGCGATCGGCAGAGAATTTACGTTGAGGTCGATCTTCATCATCACCATCAACGCCTCGGCGATGATTTGCGACAAGACCACAGGGATCATCAGGATCGCGCAGCAGACGAACGTTCCGTACGTGAGATACAGGCAGATGTAGACGATCAGCCAAATCATGGCGATGTTTGTCCAGTACGAACTCTCCACCGCGGAGTTGACCGCCGCGAGAATTCCGAACAAGCCGCCGGCGAACTTGAACTCTACCTGGCCGGTGTCGTTGTGCAGGGCGAAGGCCTTACCGTAGGCGATCGACTCGGTGATGATTTTGTGGGAGTAGCCGCGGAACAGAGTCAGCACCGTCGCGTAGCGACCCGATGGGTCCATGAAGCGATTGAGATCGCCGGGAGCGGCGGAGTTGGTAAACACGTAGAAGAGCTGGCCGATTTCCTTTGCGTTGTCCGGAATCAATCCCCAGCGCGGATCGCCGTCGTGGTATAGGCGAGCGAGTCGCTTGACGATGTCGATGATGGTGACCGCTTCGCTCGCTCCGCCGGCGCCGAGCATGTAGTTCGCGAACTCCTCGATCGACTGGAGATTGGCGTTGTTTTTGATTCCGTCGGGCTGTTTGGTGTCGGCGATGACGATCAACTGGCTCGCTCCGAGGAAGTTGTCGTTCAGCTTGTCCCAGCCGACGTTGTACGGGTGGTCCGGGAAGAGCAGCGCCATGCCCGGCGACATGTCGCCTACCTTGAGGTTGCGCGCCACCGAGGCGCCGCCGATGAAGAGGGCGATGGTTAGAGCGACCATCGCCCAGCGTCGCCAACCCTCGCTACCGAGGATGACGACGTGGGTGATCGCCGGGTAGATTTTCTCGGCGTAGTAGTACCAGAACCAGCACACCGCCGGCAGGCACCACAGCAGGAACCATCCGCCGTGGAAGCTACCGGTACCACCCATAACCGCGGGGACCGGGTAGGTAACTCCGAGAAATGAAAGACCCGCTACGATCGCGATGTTGAGTGCCACGTAGAGCGCGCCGCGGCTCATCGGGAGCGGCCCGGTCTGAATCTCGGCGTGTTCCTGGGGTGGCGGGTTGATGAACCTGAGAATGATCGGGTGCAACGTGACGACGCTGATGAAAATCGAGACGACCCAGAAGCTAGCGAAGATGGCGACCTTCTGGATCAGCGGAATGGGTGCGACGGCGACCACGAGCAAGCCGATACCATCGGTGATGATCGAGGCGATTGCGGGCGGGAAAAGGTGGCCGTACGAGTCGACGATGGCCGTATCCTTGTCACCGGTTCGGTAATATTCCTCGTGGTAGCGGTTCATTGACTGCACCGAGTGGCTGAGGGCCCGGGCCGTCAGAAACACTGGAATTACCAGTACCAGCGGGTCCAGGTTGAAGCCCAACTTGACCGCCATGCCCAGGCCCCACACACTCGAGAGTAGCCCGGAGAACACGGGCACCCAGACCCCCGTCCAAGTGCGGAAGTAGACGAACAGGAGAAAAGCCAGGGATATCGTGGTGGCCAAGAATACGAGGAGGACCTGGGGAGTGTAGCGCAGGACACAAGTGTAGAGCCACGGGAAGCCCGTGATGTAGATGGTGTGGTTGGCGTCCTCTTCGTCTGCCTTCAGTTTCGTCATGTAGTCGTAGAGGAAGTTGAAGTCGAGTTCTTCTTCCCAGAACCCCGCGTGGACGACCGCGGCCGTGTCGTCCATCGAGGTGTAAAGCCCGCGGACTCCCTTGGTCGAGTAGACACCGAAGCGGACCCGTTCGGCATCCGCCTGGGTTTGCGGTACCGACGGGTAATAGAGTTCGCGGATCTGCAGAGCGCCGGCGCGGGTGGTGATGCTGCGGACTTTCGGGTGCGCGATCGACGCGATTTGGTAGGGGACGACTCCCTTGGCTTTGGTAATGTACTTGGTAATCCTGTCGAGTTTTTGCAGCGTCGCGGGGTTATAGATGTCGCCGTTCTTCACCTCGAGGATGACACTCATGATGTTCGCGCTGCCGAACATCTCGCGGAAGTCGTTGTAGATCTGGATATAGGGGTCCGGCCCCGGGTTGACGATCGCGTTACCGAGACAGGCGAGCGTGCCGCGCTCCCCCTCTTTCTCGCATGCCTCGAAGGCGTCTACCGTGGTGCGGTACTTTGGGTAGAAGTCGAAGAACTCCGTGTGCAGGTGCAGATTGGTCAGTGCCGATGCGAAGTACAGAGTGATCAGGGTTACGACGATCGTTACTGCGGCGCTGTATTTGAGAAGAAATCGCAGGTACGCATCGATCCAGGATTGCGGAATCATCGACTAGCCTCCAGGAATTCGCGGGCCATGAATTACTCGCCCAGCTTGCGAAACTGATCGCCTTGGGTGGCGATCATGATGCCGTTGCCGCCGACGATGAGTCCTTCATCGTCGTTGTTGAGATCGATTCCGCGCAACCAGTTTGCGGCGAATTGGATCGGTAGCTGTACGCGTTCCCAGCTGCGGCCGCCGTTGGTCGAGCGCAGCAGCAGCCCACTGTCGCCAACCGCCCAGCCGACGTTGCCGACGACCGCGACGTTGTAGAGGGCGAGAACGAATCCCTCGCGCGGCGGAACGTGCTGGCGGTTCCACGTGATACCGCCGTCTTCGGTGTGCAGCAGGACTTCTTCGATTCCCACTGCCCATCCCCGCAGCGGCCCGTCGAAGGTGACCCCAAACAGGGTCGTCTCTACCGGACTCTGTTGCGCGGTCCACGTCCTGCCGCCATCGACCGTCGTCAGGATTACGCCGAACTCGCCGACGATCCACCCCTGGCTGGGCGATACGAAGTCCGCCCCGTAGAGGAGTACGTCGCCGGGTTGGATGATCTCGGCAATATCCTCGGGGAGCGGGATATCCGCCGGCAGCGCAACCCTGGTCCAGCTATCGCCGCCGTTTTCGGTGCGCACGATGATGCCGTAATCGCCGACGGCGATTCCGACGTTGGCGTCGGCAAAACGCACCGACAGAAGCCAGCGATCGGTCCCCGTCTCCAGCTTTTGCCAGCTTTTGCCATTGTCGCGCGACCGCATCACCATCCCGTGCTGGCCGCTGATGAACAGCGCGCCGTCCGTCGCGCAGGCGATCGAGAGGAAAGCTTCCTTGCTATCGACCTCCGACTGCTGGACCGTCTGACCATTGTCCTTGGTGCTGTAGATCCGGCCCAACTCGCCGACGATCCACCGCTGTCCCGTTGGACTGGTACAGGTGGTGAACAGATTCTGACGGATGCTGCTGCGCGGCACCGTTTCCGCGCCGGCCGTGCCCGCCAGGCCCCATAGGAATAGGGCGGTTATCGACCAGAAAATGCGTTGTGTCACGGTTCCCCTTTTCAGCTCCGGAAGCGACTCGGAGGAGCTAGCGTGGAAAGTTCAATCGACCGAGGAAGTGCCCGCGAGAACCCGGTGCAGTGTGCTATCTCACCGGCGGCCCGGAGTGGAAACTGCGAGACAGGGGCGCCCCCGTGGTCGCGTCCGATAGCCCGCGGGCCGCTTCTCTGGCGACCGTGTGCGGGAAAAGCGTTCGCGCAATTCTCGGCTTGAACGGCTTCGCTTCGCAAAGTCAAAAGATCAAAAGTCATAAGATCAAAGGAATCGTCCGCGAGCCCGATCGGACGAAGTTTACCGAAGGTTTGCCGAGGATCGCAAGATGCGCGCAGTGCCGATCTGACTGCGCCGGAGGAGACTCCGGCGAGCCCTTGTGCAGCAGTGATTTCGTGCTGGATCGGTGAGAAGCACATGAATCGGACAGGCTAGATGACGTATTCGAATTGGAAGAGAAAGCTGTCGCGGTCACGCAACAGGCTGATACCGGAGTTGCCCTTGAGGCTGCCGGCCTCGAGGTAACTGTAACTCATGGTGAGGCGGAACGGGTCGCGCAGGAAGGTGATTTGCGGGATCAAGACGAACGAGCCCGACCAGTCGTAGGCCATCGTCAGCGTCGGAACGATCTGGCCGCTGGCGTATGACGTGGAGATCAATAGCGTCTGCAGGAATTGGTCGCGCGAGTTATGCACCAGCGACGGCTGGGTGGCCGTCGACGCGTCCTGGGTGGCCGCCGCTCGCTGGCGGAACGCCGGGACCGGTAGGACCTCTCCCGACTGGATCACGGGAATGTCGAGCGGCTCCCCGTTGACGTTGTAGTGCGGGACGAAGTCGTTTTCGTTGAGCCCCTCGAACCCCAAACGCTGCAAGTGATCGAATAGGGGCTCGCGGCGGGCGGCGCCGTTCAGGTGCTTGTAGAAGAATTGAGTGGTGATGAAGAAGGAGTTGCGAACGTTGAGAGCGTGAATGAACTGGTTGGTGTCGATCCCGAGGACGAAGTTCCAGGAGTCGCCGGGCTGCGGATCGACCGTGCACAAACCGAACTCCGGATTGAACTTGGTGTTGATGTACGAGCCGAGGGCGTTCTTGTTTTGCGGGCCTTTCCCGCCGCAGCCTGCGGCCAGGGCAAAGGTGAATGGATCCAACGCCTCCTGCTGATGCCGGGGCTCGTTCCTGAAGTATGCCAACTCGGTGCGGACGATCGGCTCACCGCTCAGCCCGATCAGCCGCGCCCAGTGGGCTGGAACCGCAAAGGTGCTGGTGATTCCGGTGACCTGGGTGCGCACTGCCTGTTGCAGGGTGACGGCAAGGGAGTCTGGGTTGTTGCCGAGGACGCCCGCCGGGATTTGGTTGGGAAACGTTGCGCCCGGGCCGTTGCCGGCGACGAAGGTACGCACCTGCGGCGTGTCGAAAAAGGTGTAGTAGTGGGCGATTCCAAAGGTCGCCTCTTCGATTCCCGGCAATTCGGCGTTGAACTTGAACTGAATGCCGCCGCGCGAGTGCTTGATGCTGCGGCCCGGCGATGCCCGCTCGTCCCACTGGGTCGCGCTCGGCTCACCCAAGTTGGGCAGCGCCCACGGCGATCCCTTGATGTTGATTCCCGGCGACCACCCGACCGCGTTGTCGAGCGCCCAGAACGCCTCGGCGTACGCCTCGCTCAAGCCCAGGGAGCGCAGACCGATCTTGTCGAGATCGCCGAAGTAGTAGTTCACCCGCAGCATGTCGAGCGGGACACGGCGTTCGTCGAGCGGGATCAAGAAACCGCCGAAGCCGTTGTCGATCGGGTTGATGTTGTCGAGCAGGCGGAACGCGTCAGTCTCACCCCAGACCAGGATCTGACGGCCGAAGCGGACGAATAGATCCTCGACCTGGAAGTCGACGAACGCCTGAAACAGTCGGTTGCGGTTGGCGAGATTTTCGCGCAGACGGCGGCGGAAGAAGTCGAGGCGCGGGCGCCCGGTTACCGGGTCGTTCGCTTGGACGCTGTTGCCGGAAAACGCCGGGACGTTGGCGTTTGGCAACTGGGGGAATCCCTGTAAGTGGTACTGGTCGCGTGTCGTGAATGCCTTGGAGCCGATGTCGTAAATGGCATCGCCATCGCCGCGGTAGATGATCTGGTAGCGCATCCGCGACATCTTGAAAGGCAGCAACTTGAGCAGCGCCATCGGGCCGAACCCCTCGTCGTAAAGTCGCTGGATGTCGTGCTTCCACTCGATCTCGATGAAGTAGCGCGCCTGGCGAAGCTGGCCCGCCTTCGAAATGGGGAACGTCAGGCTTCGGAAGAACTGACCGGCGTTCTCGTCGGGTCCGTCTTTGAAGATGGTGCGGTCGGTGTCTTCGGCTTGGATGCGCGCCGAGGCGTAGGCGCGCAGTCCGAGGCTGATCTCGCCGTTGGCGTCGATGGTCTTGGCGTGCGCGGAGTTCGCGAACGCAACCCAACCAAGGATCGACAAGCCAACCATGCACGGTAGCTGCAAAGCGCGCCACGTCATAGTAATACCCTCCTCTTTGAAGACCCCGTCGCCCAAACCCCCCCGGGTTTCGTGGCTCGGTCGCCGCGCGACCCATATGTGAATGGCTTTGAAGTTGTCAACCCTTTGCGCTTGCTGCTCTGTTGTCTGGGTAGTCGCGTCGCCGTGCTTGGCGTCCTCCACGGCCCGCAGCACTCCGGATCGGGCGGGTGAATGGCGGGCGATTGTCGTGTCGGCGGCCGAGCTGGCGTGCCTGCACGGTGCCGCCGAGGACGAGGTCGCCATCCTCGCCTGCGATGAGGAGTGCTCGCCGATCCCCTGGCAGCTCGATGAGCGCGATCCGGATGGCGAGCTGGTCCTCGACCGCGGCCCGGCGGCGTCGGCCGACATCGACCACGGCGCCGTCGACGCCAACGACGAACTCGTGTTCATGTGGTCGGACGCGCTCGAGGCCAAGGGTGGCAGGGGGCTGCCGGGGCAACCGCTGTGTTTCCAGAGGCTCGCCATAGACCTTGGCGGCGGGCGGCGCTGGGTATACGCGACGCGCCATCGAGTCGGCCAGGCCCCGCATTCTCCTCTTCGTTACGTCGCCTATGATCCAGCCGCCGACCGTATGAGCGGACGCCTGGTGGACTTGACCTTCGCCGGGCCGACGCCGCGAGGTCTGTCTCTGCGGCGCGGTCGAGGGGCCGGTCGAGATTTGCTGGATCGTTTGAAAGTCCGCGTGTCGGCGAGGTTTTTCGGTCTGTTCCCGCTGTCCCGCGACGAGGACGACATCCTGTCGATTTACCAGGCCTGGCGGGTCGGGCCGATTCGGGTGGTGCGGCGCGAGCGCAAATGGGTGCGCCTCGTTTTCGGTTTCCGCACCCCCTACCTGAATACGGAAACTACGTTCTATCGTGATTACTCGCTGCTTCCGGTGCGCTTGCGGCTCAACTACCCGCCGGCGAAGCTGCTTTCCCATATCGAGTTGCGCGCCGCGCTGGACTTCATCAACCTGCGCGGCTGGCGTGTCTTGGCTCCGGGGATGCGTACGCCGATCGTCGTCGGCGAGAAATCGCTGGTCGGTGCTATCGCCCCCTCTCCGTCGAGCGGGGCGAACGTGGTGGTTCTCGAGGGCGGAGATGCCACTCTGGCGCTGGTGCTGAGGCTCGGCGAGTCGCTCCAGTCTGTGGCGGTAAAGTTGTACTACCGTGAGAGTACAGCACGCGACGCGCCCGAGGATCAGGGCGGCCAGATGCCAGGCGTCGGTTTTGTGCTCGATCAGTGGGGGGAGGTGGGCCGCGGGAATCACTGGTTCGTGGCGGAGAGCTATGCGCTGCCGGCCGGCTACGACCCACGGGCGTTTGCGGCTGAGGTCGGCGTCACCCCGGAGATCACCGTCGGGCCCGTCGAACACGGTGAATGAACGTTCGGCGGTGCTGCGGGGGAGTTTGCAGACCGCGATCGAAGACCGCTGGCGTCGATTTCCGTCGCTACGCCGAGTGGCAGACGTCGCGTTTCGCAACGGTGGCCGCTGCGCAAGATGGGCGCGGAGAAACCGGCGCGAGCACCGAACCCGAGTCAGGAAAGATCGCCGTGGACGTGCTCGGGATAGTCGGGGACCGTCTCGTCGGCTCGGCGTGAGCGAAGGTCCTCGAGGATCATGTAGACGCTCGGTACGATCATCAGCGAGATCAGGGTTGCGAAGATCACTCCGAAGGCGAGGGAGATGGCCATCGGGATGAGGAACTGTGCCTGTACGCTGCGCTCCATCATCAGCGGTGTCAGTCCGGCGAAAGTCGTCAGGGACGTGAGCAGAATCGGGCGAAAGCGGTCGACGCCCGCCTCGCGCACCGCGCGCTGGACGGGAACGCCCGCTGCTCGCAGTTCGTTGATGTAGCTCACCAGCACCAAGCTGTCGTTCACGACCACCCCGGTCAGCGCAACGATGCCGATGAACGAGAACATGCTCAGGTCCCAACCGAGCAGGACGTGGCCCCAGATGGCACCGATCAACCCGAAGGGGATTGCGGTCATGATGATCAGCGGTTGCACGTAAGATCGCAGCGGGATGGCGAGCAACGCGTAGATCGCCAGAATAGCCAGTAAAAAACCCCGACTCATGGCGCGCATGAAGATCGCTTGTTCGCGGTGTTCGCCTTCAAACGAAGCTGTGACCCCGGGGATCTGGTGGCGCAGTTTCGGTAAAAAGTCGCGGCGCACCGACTCGAGGATCTCGTTGGCATTGGCTTGCTCGATATCGACGTCAGCGGTGACGTTGACGATGCGCTGGCGGTCGATGCGGTCGATGCTGGCGAAGCCGCGCCCGATTTCGGTCGTCGCCACGGCGCGAAACGGAACCTCGGCGCCGTCGCGGGTGCGTACGCGCATTTGTTCGATGTCCGCGAGCGAGCGGCGGTGTTCGGCCGGGTAGCGCACCATGACGCGAACGTCGTCTCGTCCCCGCTGGATACGCTGTACCTCTTCCCCGTAGAAAGCCTGTCGGACCTGACGTCCGAGCTCGGCCATGGTCAGCCCGAGAGCCTCGGCCGACGGCAGGATGTGCATCTTGATCTCGCGCTTTCCTTCGCGAAACGAATCGGCGATGTCGGCGACGCCGGGGTAGGTGGCGAGATGTTCCTTGACGCTCTCGGCAGCGGCGCGCAGCTTGGAAAGATCGTTGCCTTGGAGCTGGATGTTGATCGGATCGCCGCTGGTGATCAGCGATGAGCTGTACGAGACCTCGACCGCGCCTGCGATCGAGCCGGTAGCTTCGCGCCAGCGGGTCATGACCTGGTGGCTGGTAACCGATCTCCGTTCGGACGGAGTGAGCTCGATGTTGACCTCGCCGAGGTGTGGGGTGCTGCCGGCGAGACGGATGCCGCCGCGCGTTTGCTGATCCCGGAAAGGCTGTTCGCCGACCGATGCCATCAAGTGGCGGAGGACGCTCGTGCCCGACTCCGCTTCGATCTCGGCGAGTACCTTCACCGCGCTGGCCTCGAGATCGGCGACCGCTCGTGCGGTGACGCGGGCCGGCGTGCCCTGCGGCATGGTGACGAAGGCGACGGCGTTGTCGCCTTCGACCGCTGGGAAGAAGGTGAAGCGAATCCAGCCGCCGAGGGGCACGCCCATGGTTGCGATCAGTAGCGCGATGCCCAGTGCCACGGTCAGGTAGCGCCAATCGAGGGCGAACTCCAGACTGGGCCGGTAGAGGCGTTGGATGCAATACGCGAGTCCGTTCGCAAAGCGCGTCTGGATCGCCTCCCATGCTCGCCCGATAAGAGTCGGCCCCCGACTGCGTTTGCGCGTGTGGGCCAGGTGCGACGGTAGGATGAGAGTCGACTCGATCAGTGAGAAGGACAGCGCGGTGATGACGCAGAGCGGGATCTGGAGCATCAATCTGCCCATCGGGCCGGGAATGCTCATCAGGGGGAAAAACGCCGCTATGGTCGTCAATACGCCGAAGACCACTGGGACGGCGACCTGGTGCGTTCCTTGGATGGCGCCGGCCAAACCCTCCTGACCGAGTTCCTGGTGACGGTGGATATTCTCTCCGATGACGATGGCGTCGTCGACCAGGACGCCGAGGACGACAATGAAGGCGAAGACGGAGATGATGTTGATCGAGCCGTCGTAAAAGGGCATCACCCACAGCGCGCCGAGAAAGGACACCGGCACTCCGAGGATGACCCAGAAAGCGACGCGTAATTGCAGGAACAGGGCGAGCACCACGACGACCAGGATGAAACCGTCGCGGCCGTTGTGCAGAAGCGTGTTGATGCGGGCACGCAGGACTTCCGAATCGTCGTCCTAGATGATGAGCTTGATACCGTCTGGAACCGAGTCGCGCATGTTCTCGACGTAGTTACGGACCGCTGCGGCCAGCTCCAGGGCACTTTGTTGGCCGACGCGGTAGACCTTGACCAGCACCGCGGGCTCTGCGTCGAAGCGAGCCGAGGTGTCGCTCTCTTCGAACCCGTCGACCACGTGCGCGACGTCGCCGAGGGTCAAGCGGGTACCGTCGCGTTCCGAAAGGAGCACCAGTGCCTCGAACTCTTTACCAGTGTAGGCTTGTCCCTTGGTGCGCAGGAGGATCTCGCCCGAGTCGCTCTTGATCGATCCTCCGGGGAGGTCGATCGATGCGCGACGCACGGCGTCGGCGACCTGGGAAAAGCTCAGGCCGTGGCGCTGCAGCTGCTCTTCGGAAACCTCGATAGCGATCTCGTAGGGGCGGGCGAGCGTGAGATCGACATTGGTAATTCCCGGGATGGCGGAGATGTCGTCGCGTACCCGTTGCCCCAGCTTCTTGAGAGTGCCCTCATCGGCATCGCCGGCGATGGCGACCGACAGCACGCTCTGTCGTACCACCAACTGCTGGATGATCGGCCGCTCGGCTTCCTCGGGAAAGGTGTCGATGGCGTCGACCCGAGCCTTGATCTCGTCGAGAGTGCGGCGCGAATCCGCCGTGGTTTCCAGCTCGACGAATACCTGGCCGACCCCTTCGCGCGCCGTCGAGTGAATGCGGTCGATACCGTCGATTCCGTTGAGCTGCTCCTCGACCCGGATGCAGATTGCTTCTTCGACCTCGACAGGAGCCGCACCGGGGTACGGGATGACGACGGTGATTACGTCGATGCTGATTTCCGGAAATACTTCCTGACGAATCCGAGGCATCGTGAGGATGCCACCGGTGACGATCAACAGCAGCAGCAGATTGGCGGCGACGCTGTTGGTGGCAAACCAGGAGATCGCGCGGTTCATCTGGGAAGGCGCCGACGGCCATCGCGCAGCCCGTTGGTCGGCGATCTTCTCCGGCGACCTGGCAAGCGGCAGCGAAGCCGCAGGTCCGATGGACCGAGCGTCGTCCGGGGCGGTCGGACGTTGGACCGCCGCTGGATCACAGCTTCGGCGAGGTGAGTCGTTCGCGGGCGGCGCTCTGTTCGGCGACACGGACCCGCATGCCGTCGACAGCCGCTTCGATTGGCGAGATGGCGACCAGCTCGCCCGGTTTCAGGCCGCCGCCGATAATGACGTTCTCGCGCTCGGCCCGGATGACTTCGACGTCGCGGTAGTGGAGGCGATCGTTCTCGACGACGAGCACCCGCTCCTGTCCGCGGACCGCGGCGCGTGGCAAGACGATGACGTCCTTGACCGTGCGCCCGAAAATCTCCGCCTCGACGAAGAGTCCGACTGCCAGTGGCGGTCGCGAGATCCCGGCACTGCGTGCGTAGGGATTGGCGACCTGGGCCACCGCGAGTACCATGCTACTGCGCGGATCGATCTCCCCTTCGGTGCGGACAATCGCGCCCTCCCACTCGTACTCGCTGCCGCCGATGCGTGCGCGCAAGATGACGCGGGGCTTTTTGTAGTCCTCCGACTCGCCCCGGTAGTGACGTGGCAGGTCCACGAAAGCGAGTTGATTGTCGGGAATCGGTAGCCGGACTTCGGCGTAGTCGACGGAGTAGATGGTCGCCACCGGTGCCCCGCGGGTGACGAATTGGCCGACGTCGACCATCTTCTCGCGCACCCGCCCGGCAAAGGGCGCATGAATCTCCGTGCGCTCGAGATCCGATTTTGCCCGTTCGAGCCGCGCTTCGGTCTCCATCAGCGACGCCTCGGCCACGCTGGCACTATTCTGCGCCCGGTCGAACTCGGCCGAGCTGACTACGCCACGCTTTGCCAGATCGCGACTGCGCGAGAGGTTGGCGCGCGCCAGGCGAACTTCGCTGCGTGCCCGCGCCACGGCGGCTTGCGCCTGGCGCAGCGCGATCTCTCCGTCCCGCCGTTCGATGCGCAGCAGTGTGTCGCCATTTTCGAAGAACCCACCCGGTGCGAGCGCCGGAGATACCCACTCGACGCGCCCCGAAACCTCGGGCACGACGCTGCTCTCCGTACGCGGCGTGACACTGCCCTGGGCGGACACGCGAAACTGGAGGTCGCTCGCCTGGGCGGTGACGACTCGGATGAGTGGCGCGCGCACCTCCGCCGCTCTGGTTTCGACGTCGGGGCGCGCGGCAATCATTCCAACCGCGCCGAGAACTCCGAGCAAGATGACGACGATGGGGAGGATGAGCTTGACCTTGTTACGATTCATGAAGCTCTCGCTCGCGATAGCGGCTGGTCATCCCCGGACGTGCGCTCGCAGACAGTCGGCGCACGAAACGCCGCGGCGAGAAACGCGATCAGGTGGGGCAGGGTGTTGGGGTTCGCACCGGCTCGTCCAGCGGCGGCGCCGGGCAGGATGACACGGTTGAGATCGGTCAGCGTGTGGCTCATCGCGCCGATCGTGAACTGCAGTCTCTCGACGATTTCGACCTCGGCGAGGTGCGGCAGGCAGCCGGTCAGGGCGGCGACGAATCGCTGGCCCACGTCCTGAAACTGCTCGCGAATCAGGTTCTCCACGACTTCCTGCGGTTCGGAGTAAACCCGGCCGATGAAACGCGACCACACCATGCCCTCGCCCTCGAGGTCGCGCTTGAGGTCCATGATCGGGGACAGAAAGGCCTCGAGGATGTCCTCGATGCGCGGGTGTCCGTCCCCAGCGTCCCGCTCCAATGCGTCCAATCGCTGCAACCGTTGCCTGTTCACGGGCTCGATTCGCCGCGTGAAAACAGCTCGCAGCAGGGCGTCCTTGGTGCCGAAATGATAGTGTACCGCAGCTAGATTGACACCGGCCTCGGAGGTCACGGTGCGCAGCGACGTGCCGGCGAAGCCGCGCTCGGAAAAAAGGCGCTCGGCGGCCGAAACGATGCGGTCCTTGGTATCGTTTTTTGACATGACGCAAAGTCCTGGTTCAGACGACCGTTTGAATCATACGTGTGAATCTGGATTGGTCAAGTGTGGTCTGTTCGTGCCCGCGCGACGAACCCGGTGCGGCAGGGCCTACGGCGATCGCGCTTCGGCTGGTTCGGAGGCCGTGGCCTCGGTGGTCGTACCGCGACTGCGCAGGTCTTCGACGATGCAGTAGCAGGTTGGTACCAGGATCAATGTTACCGCGGTTGCAAAGAGAACGCCGAAGGCGAGTGAGATTGCCATTGGCTTGAGCAGGGCGGATTGGAGACCGGTATCGGCGAGGATCGGCACCAGGCCGGCGAAGGTCGTCAATGACGTCAGGAGGATCGGGCGAAACCGTGCCGCGCCCGAATCGCGAATCGCGGTCGAGATGGGCACACCGCGGTCGCGCTGGGTGTTGATGTAGCTGACCAGGACCAGCGAGTCGTTGACTACGACTCCGGCCAGCGCGACCATTCCCATGATCGACGACATGCTGAGGATGTGCCCGAGAATGATGTGACCGACCACCGCGCCGATCAGTCCGAAGGGAATCGCCAGCATGATGAGAAGGGGCTGGACGTAGGATTGCAGCGGAATCGCAAGCAGCGCGTAGATCGCGAGCAGGGCCAGTATGCCGCCGCTGCGCAAGGCGTCGAGCGTGTCGGACTGTTCGCGCTGCTCCCCTTCCAAGCCGTAGTGGACGTCGGGGAACTCGCGCAGAAGATCGGGCAGGAAGGATCGTTGGAGGTCGGCGAGGATGGCGTTCGCGTTACCGGTCTCCAGATTGACATCGCCGACGACGTTGACCGTGCGCCGGCGATTGGTGCGCGCGATCGTCGCAAAGCCGACCGACTCGCGGATGCGTGCGACGCTGCGAAACGGAACCTCGTCACCGCCGCGCGTGCGGATGAACATGTGCTCTACCGCGTCGATCGACCGGCGCCGCTGGCGCGGGTAGCGCAACATGACTCGAACCTCGTCGCGGTCGCGCTGAATTCGCTGAACTTCCTCGCCGTAAAATGCCTGCCGCACTTGACGCCCGAGATCGGCGAGGGTCAATCCGAGCGGTTCGGCCGAGGCCAGGATGTCGATCTGGAGCTCGCGTTTACCGCCGCGGAACGAGTCGGAAATGTCGAGTACACTCGGATAGGTGGCCAATTCGCTCTCGAGTTTGCGCGAGGCCGCGCGCAGTCGATCGAGATCGTCGCTGCGCAACTCGATGTTGATTGGTTCTCCGGCGGAGATGATGTTGGCGGTGAAGCCGAGCTCGGTGTCGGCGATGAACCCGGTCTCGTCGCGCCATCGATCCACGACCAGCTCCGCCGGGACCGAACGTTCCTTCTCCGGCGTCAGGACGAGGACGACTTCGCCGACATTCGAACCCCTGGTGCCTTGTCCGATGATGCCACGGCTACCATCGCCCCAGCGTACCTCGCCGACGGAGGTATACATGTGCCGCATGACCGGCTCGCCCGATTCTCGTTGCAGGTCACCGATGACTTTGTCCGCAGTCTTCTCGAGGAGGCGCAGGGTCTGGGCCGTGACCCGCGCTGGAGTCCCGACGGGCAACTCGACGGTTGCGATGGCGTGTTCTCCGCCGAGCTTGGGGATGAAGGCGAAGTGAACCCAACCGCCGGCGAGGAGCCCGGAGGTCAGCAGCACGCCGGTCAGTGCGAGGGCGACCGTGGTGTAGCGCCACTCCAAGCTGGTGTCGAGGGTGGGGCGATAGACCTCGTCGATGAACCGGTGCAGGCCCGAATCGATGCGCGTCTGGAGCTGTCTCCACATCCGCTGCACGCGGAAGCGCGCCTGCTCTGGATCTCGGTCGCGCCCGTGTGCCAGATGCGACGGCAGGATCAGCATCGACTCGATCAGCGAGAAGCCCAGGGCGAGCAGCACGCAGATCGGGATTGGTCGCATCATGCGTCCCATCGGGCCGGGTGCGAGGAGGATCGGTGCGAATGCGACCGCCGTGGTGAGGACGCCGAAAACCACCGGGATCGCCACCTCCTGAGCGCCGGCAACCGCGGCGTCGACGCTCCAACCGCGCTTTTGGTGATGCGTCAAGACGTTCTCGCCGATGACGATGGCGTCGTCCACGAGGATCCCGAGCACCAAGATGAACGCGAATACCGAGTTGGAATTGATCGACACATCAAAGCTCGGCATCAGCCAGAGCGTACCGAGAAAACTGATCGGCAGGCCGACCAGGATCCAGAACGCCACGCGCAGGCGCAGGAACAGCGACAGCACGACCAACACCAGGAGGAACCCGCTGCGGCCGTTCTCGAGCAACGTTTGGAGACGACTCCTGAGAAGGTTGGTGCGATCGTACCAGACGGTAAGGCCCAGACCTTCGGGCAGATGTCGGTTCGCCTCGACGACGTACTTGTTGACCGTCTCGGCGATCTCGAGCGCGTTTTGCTGGCCGATGCGAAAGACGCGCACGACGACGGCCGGTGCGCCGTTGAAGCGCGCCCACTGATCGGTCTCTGCGAATCCGTCTGCGATGTTGGCGATCTCGCCGAGCGTCAGGCGGGTGCCGTCGGCGCGGGTGCGCACCGGGATGCGCGCGAAATCGCTGGCCCGGTACGCCTGTCCTTTGGTGCGCAGCAGTACCTCACCGGAGCGCGTTTTGATCGAGCCGCCGGGCAGGTCGAGGGAGGAACGCCGCACTGCTTGGGCAACGGCGTCGAATGACAGGCGGTACCGCCGCATGCTTTCTTCCGAGAGTTCGATCGAAATCTCGTAATCGGGCGCGCTCTTGAGGTCGACTCGAGTGATGCCGGGCAGGGCGGCAATCTCGTCGCGGACCCGCCGCCCGACGCGCGCCAGGGTGCGATCGTCGGTATCGCCGGAGAGGGCGATCTCGACGACTCGTTCGGCGATCGTGATCCGTCGTACTTCCGGTGTCTCGGCCTCTTCCGGGAAGGTGTCGATACTGTCGATCTGGGTCTTGATGTCATCCACGACTTTGCGCATGTCGGCGTGCATCGTGGTCTCCGCGATGATGGTGCCGATCCCCTCGCGCGCGGTCGAGGTGACTCGTTTGATGCCGACGATCCCCTGCAGTTTCTCTTCGACGCGGATACAGATTGCCGACTCGACCTCGGCCGGGGCTGCGCCGCGGTACTCGACCGTGATCGACACTGCGTCGGCGGCCATCTCGGGCAGTACTTCCCTGCGGATGCCGGGGATGGTCACGACGCCGCCCATGACGATGAGGATCATCAGCAGGTTGGCTGCGACGGGATTGGTGGCGAACCACTCGACGATTCGTTGCATCCGCCGCTACTCCGTCCCGTGCGCGGTAACGGGCTTGCCGGCGGCACCGCGACGCAGGAGACGGTCCCATGCCTGGGTCGCGTCCTCGAGGATCAGGTAGCTCGCCGGCAGAATCAGGAGCGACACGGCGCTCGAGAAGATCACTCCGAAGGCGAGTGAGATCGCCATCGGTCGCAGAAACCTGGCGTCCACGCTGTCTTCGAGAATCAGCGGCAAGAGACCGGAGAAGGTGGTCAGCGAGGTCAGAAGGATGGCGCGAAAGCGAGCCGGACCCGCTTGGCGTACGGCGTCTGCCACGGCCGCGCCGCCGCGCCGCGTCTGGTTGATGTAGTCGACGAGGACCAGGCTGTCGTTGACCACGATTCCGGCCAGCGCGGCACCGCCGAGTACCGAGAACATGCTCATGTCGGCGCCGAGGATCAGGTGTCCCCAGACTCCGCCGATGAATCCGAGCGGAATTGCCGTCATGACCAAGATCGGTTGGGTGTACGAGCGCAGCGGCACTGCCAGCAACGCGTAGATCGCGAAGATGGCGATCACGAAGCCGCGTCCCATGGCGTTGAGGACGTCCGCCTGCTCGCGCTGTTCGCCCTCGAAGGAGTACGTGATGCCCGGCATCGATGCGACCAGCTGGGGAAGTGATTCGGCCTCGAGCACGGCGACGATATCGTTCGCGTTGGCTCGTTGGCGGTCGACATCGGCCACGACGTTGATCACGCGTCTTCGGTCGGTGCGCTTGATCGACGCGAATCCGATGCTCTCTTTGACCGAGGCGACTTGCCGAAACGGCATACTGCGACCATCCGCCAGACGGATCTTCATGTGCTCGATGTCGGCCAGGGATCGACGCTGTTCGGGCGGGTAGCGGACCATCACCCGAACCTCGTCGCGGCCGCGCTGCAGGCGTTGTACTTCCTCGCCGTAGAATGCCTGCCGGACTTGCCTGCCGAGGTCCTCGACCGTGATGCCCATCGCCTCGGCTTGCGGGCGCAGATTGAGGTTCCACTCCCGCCTGCCGCTGCGAAACGAATCGCTGATGTCGAAGACCCCGGGGAACTCGGCCAGCTTGCGCTCGAGCCAGGCGGAGGCGGCCGGCAGGTCGCGGGGATTGCTGCTGCTCAGCTGAACGTTGATTGCCTCGCCGGTGTTGATGATCTCCGACGAGTAGACGAGCTCGACGGCGTCGGGAATGGTGCCGACCGATTCGCGCCACAGATCGGCAATTTCGTTGGCTCTTGCCGTGCGGTCGGCCGATGGGGCGAGCTCCAGATTGACCTCGCCGATGTTGGGCGCCGCGTAGAAGACGAACTGACTACCGCCGGTTTGCCGCGTCCGGTAGGGCTGCTCCCCGATGGAAGCGACGACGTGTTGGATGACGGGCCGGCCTTCCCGCTCTTCGAGGAGCGAGCCGATCAGGGCCGCATGATGCTCGATCTGCGCGATCGCCGTCGACGTGGTTTCAACCGATGTTCCCTCCGGAAGGGTCAGGTAGGCGACCACGTTGTCGGCTTCGATGGGGTGGTTGAAATAGAAGTTGAGCCAGCCGCCGGCGACCAGTCCAATGGTGAGGAGGACGCCTGCGAATCCAATCGAAAGTGCCGTGTACCGCCAGGCCAGCGCCAGCTCGAGGGTCGGCCGGTAGATTCCTTCGACGAAGCGTTGCAGCGCCCGATCGACGTTGCTTTGGACGGTCAGCCACATCCTCGGCAGCATGTGCTGCGGCGGCCTGTCGATACTGTGTGCCAGGTGGGAGGGCAGCATGAAGGTGGACTCGATGATCGAGAATGTGAGCGCGGTGATGACGCACAGCGGGATGACGACGATGAACTTGCCCATCGTGCCGGGAATGAAGAGCAGGGGCGCGAAGGCGGCTATGGTGGTGAGGACACCGAACCATACTGGAGTCGCGACCAATTGGGCGCTGCGGATGGCGCTCGCCAGACGATCGCGGCTGCCGCGTTGCTCCGTGTAGATGTTTTCGCCGATGACAATGGCGTCGTCGACCAGAACGCCGAGAACCAGGATGAAGCCGAACAGCGAGATCATATTGATCGACACGCCGAGAGAGGGCATCAGCCATAGTGTTCCGAGAAACGAGACCGGGACCCCGATCAATACCCAGAGTGCAACCCGCAGCTTGAGGAATAACGCCAGCACGATCAGGATCAGGAGCAGGCCACCGCGCCCGTTGCGAAGCAGCGTGTCCAGGCGCGTTCGCAGGAGGTCTGCGTCGTTGAGCCAGGTGGTCAGCTTGATTCCGACAGGCATTTCCGGTTGGGCTCGTTCGACGTAGTCGGTGACCTCCTCGGCGAGTGCCAGCGCGCTTTGCTTGCCGGTGCGGTAGACTTGGACCAATACCGCCGGATGGCCGTCGAAGCGGGCGGCCTGGTTGGTCTCGGCAAAGCCGTCGACGACCTTCGCCACGTCGGCGATGGTGAGGCGGGTACCATCGCGGCGCGATACCAGTGGGATCTGGGCGAACGCCTCGCCGTGGTAGGCCTGACCGACGGCCCGCAAGAGGATCTCGCCGTCGAGGCTCTTGATCGCGCCGCCGGGCAGGTCGACGGAGGACTGGCGGACTGCTCGAGCGACGTCGTCGAAGGTGAGCCCGTAGCGCTGCAGAGACGATTCGGACACCTCGATCGAGATTTCATAGGGGCGAACGCTGGCGAGGGTCGCGTAGTTGACTCTGGGGAGGGCGCTGATTTCGTCGCGTACACGCTGCCCCAGGCTCTTCAGTGTGCGCTCGCCGGTATCGCCCGAGACGGCTACGTTGAGAAGCGGAAGACGCCCCACGACCAGCTCGACCAGCGGCTTCTCCGCCTCTTCGGGCATCGTGTCGATGGCGTCGATCCGGGTCTTGATCTCGTCCAGTACACTGTCTTCGTCGGCGCCGGTCATGAGTTCCGCGGTGATCGTACTCAGACTCTCGCTGGAATCGGAGCTGATTCGCTTGATGCCGTCGAGCCCGAACAACTGCTCTTCGATACGAACCGTGATCGCCTCTTCGACCTCGACTGGCGCCGCGCCGGGATACTCGACGGTAATCTTGATCACCCCCATGGTGACCTCGGGAAAGGCCTCGAGCACGATGTTCGGTATCGTCACCAGGCCGCCGATCACGATGACCGTGAGGAGTAGGTTCGAGGCGACTGAGTTGGTCGCGAACCAGGCGATCATCTTATTCAACATTGTTTCGGGAGGTGCTCTGGAGCCGCGCTGGCGTGGTCGACGTGCCATGCCAGTTGGTCGAGCGCAGGGAAACTGATACCAGACGTCGCCGACGGTTCCCATTGTACCCGCCACGCTGGAGCGGCATGATGGCGCGGCGGCACGGTGAACGTCGCTGTCGGTGGGCCGGCGCGGGTGCGCGGCGGAATGATGCTGGTGCCGGGTGAGTCAACGGCGGCGCCTCACCGGCTGGTCGAAGGCCGCGAGAGCCATCCGCGTAAACGAGGATCATGAAACTCTACGATGTCGTGGTTTCCGGGAACGGATACTAAAGTGCGTTTGGCGTTCGCCCACATTGGGATCGACTGCGAATTCGTCTGCGTCGGCATCGCGATGAGCGGCGTTTCGGCATGACCATGCGGATGCCCTACGAGCTGTTCATCGGCTTTCGCTATCTTCGCGCCAAGCGAAGCGAGGGCTTCGTTTCCCTGCTGACTCTGTTCTCCGCCGTGGGCATCGCGCTCGGCGTGATGACTCTCAATATCGTTCTCGCGGTGATGACCGGCTTCGAGGAGGATTTGCGCGATCGCATTGTCGGCTTCAATCCGCATGTGCTGGTGATGCATCAGTTCGGCCCGATCGACGATGCGGAAGGGATCCTCGCGTCGGTGCGGGCGATCGACGGGGTCGCTGCGGCGTCGCCCTTCGTATACGGGCATTTGATGTTGTCGCACGGGGACCGGGTCGCTGGTGTCTTCGTGCGTGGCATCGACACCGGCGGTGCTGCCGCCGCCGACTTGCAAGCGAGCATGGTCAGCGGTGAGGTTGCGCAGCTGCGTGGAACCCATGCGGTGCCGATCGCGGACGGTCGTGGGGTGACTGCCCGCTTGCCCGGGATCGTTATCGGCCACCGACTGGCGGTGGATTTCGGCCTCGGGATTGGCGATTCCGTCAACGCCGCGATGCCGGTCGCCCCGGCGGCGACGACGCGGCTGCCGCGTATGCGCCGGCTCGCCATCGTCGGGCTGGTTGACTCGGGGATGCCGGAGTACGACAAGGCGGTTGCGTATATCGACCTCGCGGCGGCGCAGCGGCTGTTTGGCCTCGGCGATAGCGTGAGCAGTGTCGAAGTGAAGGTCGACGATCTCTATGCCGCGCCGCAGGTCGCGGAGAGAATCTCGGAAACGCTGGGCTTTCCCTACCGCGCGCGCGACTGGTTGCAGAGCAATCAGAATCTCTTTGCCGCCCTGCGCCTGCAGAAGACGGTGTACTTCATCGTACTGCTGCTGATTGTTCTCGTCGCCGCGTTTACGATTCTCGCGACGCTGACCATGGTCGTTACCGAGAAGCGCAAAGACGTTGCCATTTTGCGTTCGATGGGTGCGACCGAGAGGTCGATTCGCCGAATCTTCATGGCCAAAGGCCTGGTGATCGGCGTCACCGGCACCGCGGTCGGCACCCTCCTCGGTGGCCTCGGCTGCCTGGCGCTGCAGCATTACCAGTTCATCGATCTACCGGTGGATGTGTTCTACGTCTCGACGATCCCGGTTCGGGTGTATGCCAGGTACTTCATTCTGGTGGCTGCGTGCGCTTTCGTGATCAGTCTCTTGGCCACTCTCTACCCGGCACGCCAGGCCGCGCGCCTCGCTCCGATCGACGTGCTTCGCTACGAGTAGGGAATCGCGCGGGCTATCGGGATCGAGGGCCGGGAAATTGGTGAATGGAGCCAGCAGCCGAGGCCGCCCCCACTGGACGATGGAGAGCGATTCGGTATTCTCGAGCTCGGCGTGGCGCGAGCTGCGGTGGGGCCATGGCCGAGATCAATCTCATCATCTTCGACTGCGACGGTGTCTTGTTCGACTCCCGGCCTGCCAACGTCGCTTTCCACAACGCGGTGCTGGAGACGATCGGACAGCCCAGGCTCGACAGCGCCGGCGAGGATCTCGGCCACTACCTCGCTGCCGGGCAGCTGTACGACCGCCTCTTCGGTCTCGACACGCCGCTGCGCGGGCGCGCTGGCGCCGTGGCTCGCGGCATGGATTACAGCCCGTTCTATGAATACATGGAGCCGGCGGAGGGGCTTTTTGAGGTCCTCGCGGCGCTCGGCGAGCGCTACAAGCTGGCGATGGCGTCGAACCGCTCGCGCACGGCCCAAGGCGTTGCCGACAGGTTCGGACTCGATCGCTATCTCGACCTGGTGGTCGGCACCAGCGACGTCGAGCATCCCAAGCCGGCGCCCGACATGCTCGAGTTCTGCATGCGTCGCCTCGATACCGGGCCGGCCGACAGTCTCTTCGTCGGCGATGCTACGACGGACCGAATCGCGGCGGAAGCGGCTGGCATGCACTTCGTCGGCATTGGCGAGGCCAGCGGGGCGGAGGATCCCATCGGTTGCCTGGCCGAGCTGGCCGAACGCCTGCGCGCGATCGGCTGCAGCGAGTTGTGATCGCTGCGGTCAGTCGCCGCGGCGGCCGGTTCCGGCGGCGCGTGCTCCGCTCGTCGTGCCATCGGATTTGCGAAAAATGAGGAAGTACTGGAATGGCAGGATATCGGGACTCTCGATCAGTACGAAGCCGGCGCCGGCCATTTCGTCGACCACTTGCGAGCGCGCGAGCTTGTGCTCGGGCGGCGGGCCCTCGGGGAGTGGCTGCTTGCGCCAATCGATGATCGCGACCCGCCCCAGCGGAGTCAGAGTCGCAGCGAGCTTGGTCAGGTAATCGGCGCGGTGGTCGAGATGGTGGAAGGTGTCGACAATCAGCACGAGCTCGACGCGACCCGTCGGCAGGCGGGGCCGGTCGAGTGACGCGAGAACGGGAATGACCTGATCGTGCCCGGATTCCTCGGCCCGTTTGCGCAGGTGGCCGACCATGCCGGGCTCGACGTCGACGGCATATACGGTCCCCTCTGCCCCGACCGCTCGGGCCAGGTAGGGAACGAAGTAGCCGGTTCCGGCGCCGAGGTCGGCAACCGTGTGGCCGTGCTTGATGTCGAGCGCGGCTACCACCGCCTCTGGCTTCTGCCACTCGTCGCGCGCTGGATCGTCGAAGATGGCACTCCACCGTTCGACATCGGCGAAGGAATGATGGGTGGTGGCGCGGCCCGGTTCGTGTTGGGTGGTTGCGGGAGGCTTGCCGTGCGCGGTCGCGCACGCCGTGCTCAACGACAGCGGGGCGAGCAGAAGAAGTACGCTGATGCGAGTCATAGTGGTCGCGTCAGTCGCGCCGACGCAGTCCTTTCTGTTGCATCCGCCAAACCAGGAGGTCGAGGCGGTCCTGGCCGAAAAAGGGCTCGCCTTCGAAAACCGCAGTCGGTACGCCCCAGTGCCCGGCTGCCTCCAGGTCTTGCTGGTTCTGCGCGATGATAGCATCGAAGCGATCCGGGTTGGCGGCAACGGCGGCCTCCAACTCGGCCAGGTCGGCACCGGCGCGATCGCTGGCGTCGGCGAGATGAGAGCCCTCGTTCCAGCCGTCGACCTTACCGCTGAAGATGATCTGCGAAACTTCGCAGATGAAGGGCAGGCCGCAGCCGCGCTCGGCGGCGGCAACACCCAATCGGCAGAGTCGGTAAATGTGAGGCTGGTGCTCGGCGACCTTGCGAGTCGTGAAGTCTTGAATGATCGGGTCGGGGCGTGGTCAACCGTAATCCATGCCGAGATTATCGGCGATGCGGACCGTGTCGGTCAGGACGTAGGGGGGCCACAGCGGGTTGACGCGTTCGAAAAAGGTGTCGTCGCGCACGGCCAGTGGCATGACCACGTGAACGTCGACGTCGACCTCGTACCGTTTCGCGATCTCGACGATGCGGGGTGTCGCAAGATACGAATAGGGTGACCGGAAGGACCAGTAGAGATCGAACTTGAAAGTCATGGCAGCACGAAACCACGCGAGTGGAGTCGAGACAACAGGTGCCGGCTGGCCGGCTGTTCCGGCAGCCGCCCGCAGCCGTTTGACGGAGCGGCGGCTTCGTCGTACGAGTTCCCAGCCGGCGTCGTGTCGGCGTTCATTGGTATCAGGGAGGATTCGTTCATGGTCATGGCTGCTGTGATGCGGGCTTTCAACGATCCGCTGTCGGTTGAAGAAGTGAGCCTCAACGCCCCGCGCGAAGACGAGGTGCTGGTGAATGTGACGGCGGCCGGGGTCTGTCACTCCGACCTGTCGGTGATCGAGGGCAAGATCCCGATGCCTCCGCCGTGCGTTCTCGGGCATGAGGGGGCGGGTATCGTCGAAGAGGTGGGTAGCGGCGTGACCAGCCTGAGCAAGGGCGACCACGTTCTGCTTGCATGGGTGCAGAACTGTGGCAAGTGCCACTTCTGCCAGGCTGGCAAGACGCATCTGTGTCCCGCCGGTTACGAGACGGCGATAACCGGCGCGGACAACGTATTTGAGAAGGATGGGGTCGGTATCGGAAAGATGGCGGGAGTCGGCTGTTTCGCGGAGAAGACCGTCGTCCGCGAAACCGCAGCGATCAAGATTCGCGACGACATCCCGCTCGATCGTGCCTGTCTGGTCGGGTGCGGTGTGATGACCGGTGTCGGCGCGGCGGTAAACACGGTGAAGATCGAGCCAGGCGCCAGCGTTGCGGTTTTCGGTTGCGGCGGGGTCGGTCTCAACGTCATCCAGGGTGCGGCTCTGTGTGGCGCGTCGACGATCATCGCCGTCGATCTGCTCGACGCGAAGTTGGAGCAGGCCAGGGTATTCGGCGCGACGCACACCGTGAACGGCAAGGACACCGATCCGACGCAGGCGGTGAAAGATGCCACCGGTGGTCTTGGTGTCGACTTCGCCTTCGAGGTGATTGGCGTCCCGGCGGTGATTACCCAAGCCTTCAATTCGTTGAAGCGAGGCGGTGCCGCAGTGGTCGTCGGGGTGCCTGGCTTCGATCAGCAGATCACCATTCCGGCGATGTCGGTGCCGCTCGAAGAGAAGTCGGTGATCGGTTCGTTGTATGGTTCGGCCAACCTGAACCGCGACATGCCGCGAATGATCGAACTCTACATGAACAAGCAACTCAAAATCGACGAGCTGATCTCGCGCACGATCAAGCTGGACGAGATCAACGCCGCGTTTGACGCCATGAAGGCAGGCGAAGTGAACCGCAGCGTGATTGTTTATTAACTGACGGCAAGAAGCAGGTTGCTAGTACGCTCCCAGCATTTTTCCGGCCAGCGCCAGGACGGCGGCTACCAGCACCGGACGGATGATGCGTTCGCCGCCACGCACTGCGACGCGCGCTCCGATCGCTCCGCCGGTCGCGTAGCCGGTGGCCAGCAGGAGTGCGGGTACCAGGAGTACCTGGCCCTGCGCGATGAATACGGGCAGAGCGGTGGCGGTGAGGACTGTGTTGATGACGACCTTGATGCTATTGGCCTTGACCAGGTCGTAGCCGCTGTGCGCGAGTGCCAGCACCAGCAGGATGCCGACGCCGGCCTGGAATGCGCCTCCGTAGAGGCCGATGGCGAAGAAGACGATGAAGGTGGTGCTTCGCGACCACCGCGACTGGCCGTCCGCTGCGGGTTTCGGGCGCACCAGAATGGGTGGCAGCAACGCGATCATGATGAGGCCGAACAGCCACTCGAAGGTGTCGTCGGCGACGTGTGAGATGACGAACGCGCCGATCACCGATCCGAGTGCGATCGGCAGGAGCAAGGGCAGTCCCTGGCGCACTCCGGAAACGCCCTCGGCGCGAAAACTCCTCGCCGCGGAGACGCTCTGCGCGAAGATTCCCACCCGGTTGGTGCCGTTGGCGATCGTTCCCGGAAGACCGACCAGCACCAGGAGCGGCACGGATACCAGGGATCCGCCGCCGGCCAGGGTGTTGAAAACACCGGCGAACAGTCCTCCGGCGACGAGGAGTATCGAGTCGTAGAGGTCCAAGATTCCCTTCTTCGCCGGAACGCCGGCTGGTTTGGATCGTTCGCGAGGTTGAAACTGGGGGTGTGCTGTCCGAATGCCAACGTACCCCAGCCGATCGCTTGCGGCCATCGTGCGGTACCGCGCGGTCGGCTGACCGCGGTCGCTGAAGATGTAACCTTTCCCGGGGCTGGATCGTGTAGGGTTCAAAGGAGTGGAGATTTTGATGTCAAATACGGATCTGCGAGTGGATGTGGCGATCGTCGGTGGCGGTCTGGCCGGCCTGGCAGCTGCTGCCATGCTGGCGCGGGCCGGGAGCACGGTCGTCGTGTTGGAGAAAGCACCTCGCCTCGGCGGACGCGGCGTGACGCAGATGGAGTCGGGGTATTCGTTCAATCTCGGCCCGCACGCGCTCTACCGTGGCGGTCACGCGATGCGTGTGTTGCGCCAACTGGGAATCGAGCCGGTTGGCGGAGTGCCGAGCCAGGTTGGCGGGTTTGCCGTGCGCGGCGGGCGGAAGTACACACTGCCGGTCGGCGCTTTGTCGCTGTTGACGACCGACCTGGTCGGTGTTGCCGGAAAGATCGGTATTGCGCGTGCCCTGACCAGCCTGCCGCGCCTCGAATCGGCAAGGTTCGATGACATGACGTGGGCGGAGTGGTGTGACGGTCACGTCCGCGATGCGATCGCGCGAGAGTTCCTAACTGCGATCGTGCGCTTGTCGACGTATACCAACGCGTCGACGCGGCTTTCGGCCGGAGCGGCGATTCGTCAGGTCCAGATGGCGCTGGCGGATAATGTTCTCTACCTGGACGGAGGCTGGCAGACGATCGTCGACGAGTTGCGCCGCGTCGCGGTGGATGCCGGTGCCGAGCTGCGGCTCGGCAGCCGGGTCGATTCGATCGCGGTGGCGGAAGACTCGACGTCGCTGGCGGTCGCTGGTGACGCGGTCGTCGCGGCCGCTGTGGTTCTCGCCGTGCCGCCGAAGATCGCCGCCGGTGTACTCGACGGCGCCCCCGGGGCGGCGGTCGCCGGGTGGGCCGCAGAGCTCGTCCCGGTTCGCGCAGCCTGCCTCGATGTCGGGCTGACGACGCTGCCCAAGTCGCGCAACTTGTTTGCGTTGGGTGTCGACGCACCGCTCTATCTCTCCGTCCACACTGCGGTCGCTCGCCTCGCCGAGTCGGGCAAGGCGGTGGTACAGGTTGCCAAGTACCTGCCGGTCGAGGGGGGTGGCACGCCGGTGTCGGTGGAGAGCGAGCTCGAGGATCTGTTGGATCTGGTGCAGCCCGGCTGGCGCGATGTGGTGGAGGAGCGTCGTTTTCTTCCCGAGATGATCGTAGCCAATGCGGTCGTCGAGGCGAGCCGTGGTGGTTGGCGCGGGCGTCCCGGCCCGGGCGTCCCGGGTACTTCGAACGTTTTCGTCGTCGGCGATTGGGTCGGGTCGGAAGGCATGCTGCTCGACGCCGGGATGGCCAGTGCCGAGTTCGCGGTGAACGGCCTGTTGAAGGGGGTTCCAGGAGTTCGCGACGCCGCCTGAAGTGGACGGCCGCATCCAGTAGCAGCGCCTGGCGATCGATGATCGAACCCGATTACGCTCAGCGACGGCGGTGACGAGTTTCACGCGGCGAAGGTTCCACTCATCGGCCGCGAAAAGGTACTTCGGTTGCACGTCGGATTGATGCGCAAGAGCGGCGCGACGATCGCGCGCGTCGAGACGCGAGAGCTCAACGGTTTGCCGGCGTTGGTGATCGACTTTGAACCACGCCACGCGCGGCGCGCGCCGCGCGTGGTGATCCGCTGCGACCTGGGCGCGTCCGGGCGGATCGTCCGCTGTCACTCGATACTGGCCAGCGCGAAGCTGGCGTCCTTGCGGCCCGCTGCTATTCGATGAGGATCGAGATCGGCTCGACCGCGAAGGCGAGATCAGCGCCGGTTTGCGACAACCGGTCGACGTGTCGCGGGACCGGCCCGGGATCCGATTCGAAGCCCAGGACGACGATCTGCAGTCGCTCGATGGGGGACTCCGGAGTGGGTGACAGGTCGATGGGAATCGGCGCGATGAAGACAGCTAGGGGGCCGGCGAGCCCGGTCGTTACCGGATCGAGGACGAGCCACTGCGCCGCGGCGTCGAGCGGCCGAGAGGCGACACGGAACGCGACATCGCCCGCAAAACCGAGCGCCCTGAACTCGAAGTCGACGACGCAGGGCGCCGGTGTATCTCCGGCCACGCAGAGTGGCGCGTCGTCGAAGTTCGCTCGGTTGGTGACGATCTTCATACCCGGCACCATGGTCGGCGTTGGACTGTCGGTCGATTTCGGCGTCTCGCTTGCGCTGGGCGGCCGGCTGCTCGAGGGGACGGTGGTCGCCGTCGGTGTCGGCGATGACGGTGCGGCGGGCGAGCCGGTGATGTCGGCGGTCGGCGTGGCGAACGCGTCCGCGGTTGGAGGTGGCGATGAAGTCGGGGTGGCGCCTGCGGGGCCCGGCGGCGTCTCGGTCCGCGCTGGCATCGCAACATCGGTCGTGGTCGGTAGAGATGGCTCGCTGGGAGCGGGACTTGCCGCCGGTGAAGCGGCCGCCGTGGGGACGACGGACGGTGTCTCCAGCGAACCGGGACTCGTGTCCGCCGGGCAGATCGTCAGGTCGTCGAACATCTCACATGTGCTCCGCTCGACGACACGCTGGATGGCGAGGCCCTCGGCGATGTCGAAGCCGCTCGAGCCACTCCCGCCGATACACCCGGCGATCGCAGTCATGGCGGCGAGTCCGGCGAAAATACGACCGAGGGTGAGAGGCCCGGAACTTCTGGTATACGGCGGGACAGTCATGACTCCTCCGAGTCGTACGGGGTCGCCGTCACGAGGATGTTCATGAAGCGATTGTCCGGGCTGGCATCATCGGCGAACTCTTCGGCAAGCTGCCGGAGCGATTCGTCCAGTTTCTTGTGAAATTCCGGGATACGCCGCGACGGAATATTGAAGTAGTGGTCGCGCAGGTAGGTTCCGGTGTTCTTCTCGCCGAGCGCCAGCTTGTCGAGGAGACCCTTGGCAAAGAGCGCGCAGAATTCGAGCGCCAGCGCCTGCCGTTCGTCGGTACTTTGCGCGACGAAGTGGCGGCCGCGTCGCCGTACCTTTGCCGCCTGAATTTCGACCATCTCGTGCTCGCTGAGCATCCTCTCGACCCGCCGCATCAATTCGGCCGGCACCTTCTGGCTCACGCGCCTCTGCCCCTTGACCGCGCGAAACGTGGCGCGCCATTTCGCCATCGTCATCCAACCGCCGTCGTCGGGTAGCGCGGCGATCGCCTGGCTCGTCAGCACCGCGAGATCGGCGTCTTCGATGTCGGTCAGAGACCTCGGCGCGGCCAGAACTCGCCGTAACTCCTTGCCGAAACCGTGCAGCATACGATCGCGCCACAGCAGCGCGAGTAGTTCGTGCGGGTCCTGCTTGCGGATCACCGCCAGGCGCCGCACCAGAGCTTCGCTCGGGAATCGTTTGCCCTTTTCGATGTAGCCCAACATCACGGGGTCGAGTGCGCCTTCTAGGGTTTCCTCGGCGAACCGCCGGATCGTGAAATCGCGTCCCATCAAGACCCGGGTTTCGTAGAACACGTCCCGGATTCGCTTGGGCGATGACTTCTTTGCCGCCATGGCCGCCGACTATAGCAAAACAAAAATGGTTGACAAGCTAACAAGAGTTGTTTATCCAGGTGCCGGGTGCACGGACGAGACGAAAGGTGAGCGGAATGGAATCGATGCGGGTGACTTGGGGATGGACTGTTGTTGCCCCGGTTGTGGCTGCCCTGTTGGTGGTAGTGGGTTGCGGTGACGGAGGCGGTTCATCGGCAGCAGTGACGCCGACGGTGTCCAGTGGAACGCACACGCCGACTCTGACGCCGCGCCGCTGCTAGCCACTGTACGTCCCCAATGCGCGTACCTATAGACTTGGCGACCGGCGCGGCGTAGCGTGCGCTCGGATGCTGCAAGAAAATCGTCGAGGCAGACGTCTCTTCCCGTGATCGGTGAGCCGAACGAGATGATCCCATGATTTTCGCCTCTCTTGGCGCCCTGTACCGGCCCCTGCGGGCGGTCGTATTTGTGGCCGTGCTCGTCGGAGCGGGAATTGCGAGCGCGCAGTGTGCGGGCGACTGTAACGCCGACGGCTCGGTTGGAATCAACGAGCTCGTCTTGGCGGTCAAGATCGCGCTCGGTTCTGGCGCGGCCACCGATTGCCCGGGTCTCGACACGGGCGAGGACGGGGCGGTCGGGATCAACGAGCTGATTCGAGCCGTCAATAATGCGCTCGCCGGCTGCGCGCCGGTCGATCCGACGGCGACCCCGACTCCGACCAGCTCGGAGCCGACGGCGACCCCGCTGCCGGCGAGCGGGCCAGATATCGTATTGGTCGGGATTACGGCGGCGGACGACTTGCTGGTACAGCCGACCGCGATCGAGGACGGCATTCCGGTCTACGAGCTGCCGCAGGGAAAAGCTTTTCACATCGTCGTCGAAGCACGCCGCGGTGCGTCGGACATCCCGCCGGGGGCGGATACCTTCAGCACCGAAGGCCCGCCGTCGTTTCAAATTCAGTCGACGCGTCCACTCGGCAACGGAAGTACCGAGGTCTGCGACGGCGAATCTCCGATACCGGGTGGGGTGCCGGCGGTTTCGCCGCCGTCGTTCGCGCCGACCCAGGAGATCGAAGATGCGCTCAACGATTTCGGCTGTCGTTTCCAGAATGGCGGCGGCGGCGACGGTCCGCCGACTTCGGGTCGCGCCTGTACGCCTCAGTTCGCCTGTATCCGTTTCGAGAACGGGCAATTCGGCTGCGCCAGCCCGTCGGCTAGCCTGCAGTACTGTTCCAACGTCATTACCGTCAATGAGGAGTTTCCGGTCGGCGACACGGTGCTGTCGGTGCGTGTCCTCGAAACCCACGTCTCCGGACGCGAGCCGCTTCCAGGTCCGGTGGCGCAAATGATCGTCCGCGTCTCGCCGCCGCTTGCCGGCAGCTCGTAGCCTCCCCGGTCAGCCCGGGATGACCGCCGCGGCCATGCGCGCCAGCGCCGGCACCAAGCGCGGTCGCAGCAGGCGTCCGTCGAAGGATCGCAGGCGCGCGTCGTTCTCGCGCAGGCAGGTTGCGACGATTCTCTTCGGCGAGCTGGCCAGATCCAGGGATTCCTGAACCCCGATCATGAAGTCCTCGTCGCTATGGTCGGTGCTGCCGCCACCGCCGATGGCGAGACTGGCAGCGGTGCGGATCCGTATGCCCATCTGCATTCCCAGCGCCAAGGCGCAGCGCGCGATATGGAGTGGTTGCCGGTACCACGGATCGAGCGTGCGCTCGTAGGCGACCCAGTTGACGAAGAACAGAATGTGGCGTGCCTCCTCTTGCACGACTGGCTCGAGGACGTCGAGTAGCGGCTCGGGAAAGAGGCGGACGTCTCGCGCCAGAGAGAACAGCCCGAAGGCGAAGAACGAATCGAAGCACTCGCCGTAGCCCGTCCGCAGAAAGCCCCATAGCGGGTCGCGGCGTGGAGGTTCGACGCTGACGGTCGGCTCTGGGATCTCGTAGTGCCGCAGCATCTCTTGCAACAGCGCCGCGTGCCGGAATTCTTCAAACCCCTGAAGAGCGATCGCTTCGCGCAGCAGCGGATCGGATTGCAGCGGAACCAGCGCCTCCACTTTGCGCGCGACGTCGGTTTCGGTCGAAATCGCCTCGTCCCAGAACGGCATGGCGCGGAGGCGCTCGACCGCTTCCGGTTCGAGCGTGGGCCACGCGGTCTTCTTTGGGTCGTAGGGATTGTGCGTGTCGATGAACTCGCGGCAGAACACACGCTTGTGCTCCGGCGAGCCGACGACGAGTCTGGTCATGTTTCGAAGTGCCCCCCGCAGTGAAGTTGGCCGCAGTGGTTATGCCAGAACACATTGCACCAGATCAACGGGCCTACTTGGGGCCTACCCGGGGCCTACCCGCGCGCGTTTGTTCGAGAGCGTGCGCCACGGCGCGTGTCACGCCTGCGCGGGGGCGGCGCCGTGCCGTCGCCCGCACCGCAGCTCGTTTCACGGGGTTCGCTCGAGGCGCTCGCGCAACAGGGTGGACATCTGCTGGTGGATGAGTCCGTTGGATGCCAGGGTTTGCTCGCCATAGGGATCGAAGGCGGCGCTCGTAAAGTCACTGACGTGGCCACCCGCTTCGCGCGCGATGACGGTTCCCGCCGCGGTGTCCCAGGGATTGAGCTTCCATTCCCAGAAGCCGTCCAATCGGCCGCAGGCGACGCTGCAGAGGTCGAGGGCTGCGGAGCCGGCGCGGCGAATGCCGTGTGTGGCCATGATGAAGTCGCGAACGAAGCGGAGGTAGAAATCGATGTGTTCGCGCCGGTCGTACGGAAAGCCGGTTCCGACCAGCGCGCTCGCCAAATCGCTGGTGTTCGAGACGGAGATCTTGTCCCCATTGAGAAAGGCGCCGGCCCCCTGCATCGCTTCGAAGGTCTCTCGCCGCATCGGATCGTGGACCACGCCGAGGATGAGCTCGCTGCCGCGCGCCAGTCCGAGCGAGAATGCGAAGTGGGGAAGAGAATGGGCAAAGTTGGTGGTGCCGTCGACGGGATCGAGATACCAGGCCCACTGCCGATCGCCGGGTCGGGCGATGGCGGAGCCGGCGCTGCCCTCCTCGCCGACGACGAGATGGCCGGGAAACTCGCTGCGCAATCGCGCGCAGGCGACCTCCTCGATTGCGCGGTCGGTTTCGGTGACGAGATCGACCGCACCCTTGTGCTCGATGCGAATCGACTGGCTGGCCGCCTCGCGGATCCGCTGGCCGGCATCTACCGCAATCGACCTTGCCACGTCGAGGAAGCGCTGCACCCGCCCAGCGCTCGCACAGAGGCGCGCGGCGCGCAAGACGCGGGGCTCAGCCGTCGGTCTTCAGCGATTGGCTCTTGGCTCTTAGCCCAATGACAAATCATCGACAGTCGTCGCGCAGCGACCACAACCCTCAGCCTGAGCCTCGCCTTCGCCTGTGCCTACGAGCGAAGCGAGTTCCAGGTGAGCCGGGACACCGGCGGTGCCGGACCGTTCGCGAGGATGAAACTGAGGGTGAGAGGATCCAGGTTTCATGTAAGCCACGACTCCGGCGGTGCCGGACCGTTCGCGAGGATGAAACTGAGGGTGAGAAGATCCAAGTTTTACGTCAGCCCCCACACCAAGCCGAGCTGGCCGAGGTGGTAGGTGACGATGATGCCGAGCCTGGCCAGGGAGAAGGGCTGCACGAAGCGGTCCCAGGCGATCATCGCGTCGGAAGCGTAGAAGAGCAGGGCGCCGGCGATCGCGACGACGTTGCCGGCGGCGACTGCGGAGGCGACCATTGCGACGATGGCCAACATGTAGAGCGCGACCGCTGGCCGCATCGAGGTGGGTCTTACCGCTCTGAGGATACGGTAGGCTACCGGCGCCGACATGAGGAAGATCAGTGCGACCCAGAGGACTCGGGAGGTGAGGTCGGCGTCGATCGCGACAACGTAGGCGATGTGGCCGACGAGGAAGGCGGCCAGGCCGAACAAGAACATATCGACCGGCAGCATCAGGTAGACGTCGCCGAGAAGGGAAAACATCAAGGCGGCGAGCAGGGCCCACGACGCTTCCGGGTGGGCTGCCGCATAGAGTAGCAACAGGGCGAGGGCGGCCGGTTTGGCGACGTACTCCACTGTCTTGCAGCGCCTGCCCACCGCGTACCAGTCGAGGGCGGCGAACATTCCGAATCCGATCAGGCAAAGGGTAGCCACGCTTGCCTCCGAGAACCTTGCGGCCGTCGCGCGGTGGAGAACCGGATGTCCTCGGACACGGTGCCGATACACGGTGCCTTCTGGCAGTGAGAAACGCGGAATACGTCACCCTCACTTGCGTCGTACGGCGTGCCGCGGCCCTGTCCCAATACGCCTCGATGTTCTCCTCGCCCCCGCCGGCAGAGTTGGACCAGTATCACGGCGCCGCTCGTGCTTGGCAAGCGGTGCGGCCCGGGCGGTCGGCATGCCAGTACACGAGGCAGCGGCGACGGGGTAGTGACGACGCGACAGCGAGCGACCGTAGACACGCCGAGACGGGTGGTGTAAACCGACGCCCTTCCCCGCGGTGGTATCCACGGAAGTGGTATCCACTGTAGGGGCCAAAGGTGGCTCAAACGGTCGTTTTGGTGTGATCGGGGAGAGTTGCGGTGCGGCGGGCGGCGTTTTTGACACACAGTGGGCTGTCGAATATGGGTTGTGCGTTGGCATGATACCAACAACTACACAGGAGGTTCTTCGATGAGGATAGGTCACGAGAGGGGCGTGTTCACCACCGCCGCGTGCGCGGCGCTGTTGGTGGGTGCTTTGGTAATGTTCGCCAACGCGAGCGCATCGGCGCAGTGCGTCGGCGATTGCAACAGCGACGGAGAGGTGAAGGTCAACGAGCTGATTCTCGCCGTGAATATTTTCCTCGGCAGCAAAGACATTTCGGAGTGTACGGCGGTCGACTCCAACGCCAATGGTACCGTGGCGATCAACGAATTGGTGCAGGCGGTCAACAGTTCGCTGCGCGGATGCGACGCGCCGCCGCCGCCGACGCCGACACCGGCGCCGATGGTTTCGCGTGCGGACTGTGTCCTGGCGGACACCAGTTCGCTGAAGCTGACGACAGCGCTCTTCCCCATCCCGTTCGAGGATCTGGTTGGCGAGCTGGCGATCGAGTGCGCCGAGCCGGCCGGTGCGACCAGCGGTCTTTCCGGCGATCTCGCCTGCACCTGCTCGGTGACGTCCTTTGGATCGATCCTCCTCCCCGGAGTCGGCGACGTCTGCATCGCGCCGTTCGAGCCGTGCGAGCCGCGTGTCCTGTCTTGCGACGGCGGTAGAGCCGTCGACATCAACGTGGTTGCTGACCACAATATCGGCGCATGCACGGGTACGGCGGATTGTGCCTCGACGTGCGACTCCTTCTGCGACGGCCTCGGTACGGGCTACAATCGACAGGTGTCGACCTGTGAGGACTTCTGCGCCGGTGGCGAAAAAGACGGCGATATGTGTGCGGTGGACGCGGATTGCCCGGATGGTTCCTGTGGCGGTCCGGATGGCGGTACCGATGGTGCCATCTGCGAGTGCGTCTGCGCTCAGCCGGGGGCTGGACCGGATGCCGGCGCGGGTGCTTTCTCGTGTGGGCTGGGTGTCTCGATCACGGTCGAGTTTGACGAAAGCGGGGCCTGTGGTGATTCCCCGCCGACGATCACCCTCGACCCGGTGTGCGGCGAGCTGACCTCGGGCACCTCGATCGGCGAGCTGCGCAACGTCGCCAACACGACCGGGGTCGTCATCGGCCCGACAACCCTGACCGGCAACCCGACTTCGTGCACCGATTTGAAGGCGGGTAATGTCAGCGGACTGAACGTGGTGGGACACCTGGCCTTCTTCGGATCCGCGGTCGGCGACATTCTGACCGACAACAACTTCGTATGTGAGTAGGCAAGGAACGGGGGCGGCCCGCCGGGCCGTCCCCGTTGCCCGGCTCGTTCATTGGGCCGGCATTTGGCCGAATGCCCAGCCCGCTCACGGCGAGACTGGCACGCACGAGGAGTCTCGCCGGCCTCAGAGCATCAGCGATAGGCCGGCGAGCAGCAGGAAGACCAGGACGACAATTCGGAAGCTGCGTTCGACCAGTTTGGTGTGGAACCAGTCGCCGAAAATCGCGGCCGTGGCGACGATCGGTGCCAGAGCGGCGACTGCCGCGGCGTTGTGAGCGCCGAGGCGCCCGTCGGCGAGGTAGGCGGCGATGAGGCCGCCGTTGAGCACCAGCCAGACCGATGCGAGGGTGCTGCGGAAGGTGCTCTTGTCGAGACCGAGGCGGCTGAGGGCGTAGACGAGAACCGGGCCGCCGGTGGCGGTTACACCGTGGACGATCCCGGCGATCAACGCCGTCGCGCCGAGGCGAAGGTCGGAGATCGGCGCGGCCGCGCCGGTCTGCGGACCAATCGATCGGCGCAACTCGATGCTGGCGATGACGACCACGAAGGAGCCGAGGAACTTTCTCAGCATGCTCTCGGGGGCGTGCGCGAACAGCGTGTATCCAGCCACCATGCCGAGCGCCATCGCCGGAAGGATGCGGGTTCGCAGCAGGCGCCCGGCGACGTGATGGCGATGCCGCAGAGCGATGTAGGCAGTCAGCATCACGTTCATGCAAACCAGCAGCGGCACCAGCGTCGAGATGGGATAGAGGTTGGCGCCGAGAGTGAGCGCGATGAGGACGCTGCCGAAGCCGATCACCGCCTCGGTGGTGACGGCGAGGGCGACGAAGGCCAGCAACGTCGCGAAAGTAGAGTCGGCTTCGAATCCCACAGGCGCTATCTCAGTCTGGGGCCCCCAGCAGTCCAATCGCGAGCCCGGGGATTGGTCGTAGATCTCGTGACCCCGCATCCCGTGTCGGTGACGCGAGAGGACGCCGAGCGCAACGGGGCGCGGACATCGATGTCCGCGCCCCGTCGTCGCCGGCCCGGGTTCGTCGATCAGCCGATCAGGCCCTCTCGTTTCTTCAGACGCATAAATTCGCGCCGGGTCTTCGGCCCGTAGGTGCGCAGGCTCGGTTCGAGAATCGCCAGCTCGGCGTTGTCTCGCTTGACCTGACTGATGGTGTCGCCTGGGATGGAGCACCGCAACTCCTCGACATCGACTCCGTAGAGGTCGGCCGAGGTGAGGCCGAAGATCTTGGCCTTGATCTCGTCGGTGATCTCCGGATAGCCGAACTCCTCCTGCAGGCTCTGCGGCATCTGGAACGCCTTCAGTGCGTTGATCTGCCACTGTGGGGTGCCGGTGAAGAGCGAGTCGGTTCCCCAGACGATGTTGTCTTCGCCAAAGGCGAGCAGGAGGCGGCCGAGGAAGTGACCGGTCTCGATCGGCCCTTGCACCACCTTGGAACCAAACGCGCTGCCGAGCTCCGGATAGACGTTGCCCGGCAGCTGTCCTTCGTTGGCCAGGCGGAGAAAGAGATTGAAGTTGTTTTCGTGCGGAAAGCCGACATCGAGCGACGAATGGTAGACGACGAAGTTCAGATCCGGGAAGTCCGCGGCCGCCTTGGGCAGGTCGCGCGGGCTGAGGAACTTCTCGTCGAAGAAGCTGATGTTGAGTCCCTTGTGCGTCGCGATGACGTTGATGCCGAGGCGCATCGCCTCCTTGAACATTGGATAGGCGACGTCCTCGTCGTCCAGCCACCACGGAGCATGCTGACTGCCGAAGGCGAGGCCGCCGGCGGCGGTATAGGTCTTGAGAGCGCGGATGCCGAGCTCTTCGACCAGGTACTGCATGTTGGCAACCGAGGTGTCCTTGTTGTCGCTCTCTGGAATGTTGGGAGTGATCATTCCCTGCGAGATGCAACGCTCCGACGCGCCCATCTGGTTGGCGTAGTCGCGGGTCGCCGCCATCTCGGAATTGCTGATGAATCGCGTCACCTCGGAGGGCGAGGGGAGGCCGCTCATCACCGCGATCGACGTTTCACTATCGACCAGGATCTCCTTGATGTAGTTGGCCTTCGACAGCTCCTCGAGCTCGCCGCGGGTGCATTGGTAGCCTTCCGGGACAAACATGCTGACGGCATCACTGGGGCAGCCGCGAAAGTTGCGATACAGATCCGCCAGGAAACCGGTGCTCTTGTGGTATTCGGTCTCGGCGTGGTGCGTCTGTACGTCCATGATGAAGAAGTCGCCCGCCAGGGCCTCGCGCGCCGCCGCCGGGTCGCGCGTGGCGCAGTCGTCGACGACGAAGCCGCCGTCGTCGTCGCCGCAGCCGTAGACGATGTTCAACGCCGACAGTGCGGTGGCCATCCCGGCGCTGCTGCGCAAAAAGGACCGCCGCGAGACGCCGAGCGCCTTGGCGCGTTCCGCGGCCATCGAGTCGACCAGCTTCTCGACCTGCTTCTGTTGGGCTGTCTGCGGCACCGGCATGAACTCGCCGTTGGATACGATCGTCGTCGGGATCGGCTGCAGGCCGTCGTACTCTTCGTCGTATCCTTCGTTGTACCCTTCACGGCCCCGCGACTTCTGGCTGCGTGTTTTGATCAGCATCTCGCCTCCCCCTGTTGCCGGACCAAGCGGTCCGGTCGGCGCCAATGATTTTCACCCGAGCAAACGATCGTCACAGGATCGCCTCGCGGTCAAGCGTCGTGAGTCGACCGGTGGCCAGGCGGTTTGATCGGTCCGCGGCGGTACGGTCGCGTGGAAGCGGTGAGCCTCTGCGCGCGGGCTGCCGAGAGGCATCGACTACCGCGCGAACCGGCCGCCGACCCGTCCAGGGAAATCGCGAGGCACGGACAGCCCCTCAGCCCCGCAGTGCCGGCGCCGCGCGGCCGGCGACCAGTGGCAGGTCGAGGTAGGTCTGGATACCCGGTTCGGCGGCGCAGACGTAGGGGATGGCGTTGACGCAGTGCATCGCCGTCGCCACCATGCCTGGATTGCGCGCTTGGCCGGCCTCGATGTTCTCCGGGTGCAGACCGTGGAAGACGGTGGTGAAGGACGGGTCGCCGGTGATCTCGATCTCAAAGCGTTCGCCACCGCTCGCGAAGTTCCACGCCGGATCGAGATTCTCGGTGCCCATGAGCCAGTTCACACGCACCGTGATGAAGGGCTCGCTACCGACCAATCCGATCCAGGTGAATCGCTGTGCGGCGACGGTACCGGTCTCCAGTACGCCGACCGGGGTGTCGATCGGGGCGGTGGCGACCGCCATTTCGTGGTGGGTGCCGCGCTCCTCGTCGAGAGTGACGCCGAGCGCGTCCGCGATCATATCGATCGACTGCCCGAAACCGCCGCCGAGAATCTGTAGCATCGGACTCTTCGCTGCTTCTTCGGGGGCTTTGCCGAAGAGCATGATATCGCGCACGACTCCCTGGGCGGCGTAACTGCGGATGTCGGAGAACTCCTCGGCGCGCACGTGGGTGATGTCGCGCGACAGCGCCGAGAGCATCAAGGGGAAGCGCTCGGTGATACCGCCCGGGTGGATCCCGGTCCCGTGCAGTGTCGCGTCGCCCTTGCGCGCGGCGGCTTCGATCGTGGCGACGTCGGCGGTGCGGCGCGGGTAGAACCAGCCGAGTGGTGTGACGACGTTGATACCGGCCTCGAGAAAGCGAATCACCTCCTCGGATTGACCCATGATCGGGCTGTAGAGGACGCAGTCCGCGCCGAGCGCGAGCAGCGCATCGACATCGTTGGTAGCACGGACGCCGACCGGGTTATCGCCGGCCAGCTCGCCGGCATCGCGCCCGACCTTGGCTGCGCTGTGTACCCAGCAGCCGACCAGCTCGAGCTCGGGGTGGGAGCCGATCCCCTGGATGGCGGCGCGGCCGAGGTTCCCGGTAGCCCACTGGATGACTCGATAGGTCATGTCGTTTCCCCAATCTCGCACCGCGGCCGGCGCGCTCTGCAATCGGCGAAGAGGGCGAGCCTGAAGATCCCAAGTGATGATCCCGATTTGCATCGCGGTACTGCGCGAGCGCCCTTTTGTGCCAAGCGGTGTGCTTGTACACGCTGACTTTTGGGCGCGCAAACGACCGGTCGGCCGTACGTCCCCGGCACTGGACGTAACCAGCTAAATCAGCTAAAAAGGGCCTTATGGTTGCTATTGATTCTGTGAATCTCCCGCGCGAGCTTGCCTCGATTACCGCGACCGAGGCCAAAAATGCGCTGGGCGCAGTCCTCGACCGGGTGCTTGTCGAAGGCGGGTTGGCCATCACCAAGCATTCCGAGACGAGGGCTGTATTGCTGTCCGTGAGGGCGTTCGAGGCCTTGCTTGCGGCGCAGCGCGACCCTCTTGCCGAGCTGGCTGCAGAGTTCGACGGTCTGGTGGAGGGGATGCAGTCCCCGCGTGCTCGCAAAGCGGGCCGCGCGCTGTTCGACGCTCCCGCGGCCGAGCTCGGCCGAGCGGCGCTAGCAACCCGTCGTGGCAGTTGACGAGACGGCTTGCATCTGGGTACTCGCCGGAACCAATGGGGCCGGGAAGAGCAGCATCGGCGGTGCCATGTTGCGGCAGAGTGGAGGCGAGTATTTCAACCCCGATGAGGCTGCTCGGGTTCTCCGCGAACGAGACCCTTCGCTAGCGCAGGCAGATGCCAACGCCCTCGCCTGGGGGATCGGTCTTCGTCAACTCGATCGAGCGCTCGACGGTCACCACGACTACTTCTTCGAGAGCACCCTCGGGGGCCGCACGATCACAGCGCGGCTGGGTCAGGCTCTCGCTTCCGGTCTCGAGGTGCGTGTCTGGTACATTGGGCTCGGCAGTGTCGAGACACATATCGCGCGCGTTGCTGCGCGCGTCCTGGGTGGTGGCCATGACATCCCGGAAGACGACATCCGCAATCGATACGACACCAGTCGACGCAATCTCGTCAGGCTGCTCCCAGCACTCACGGAGCTCAAACTCTACGACAACAGCGAACACGCTGATCTCGGCAAGGGCGAAGCTCCGAAGCCGCGGCTCCTTCTTCACTGGTGCGCCGGTCGCATCATGGCTCCGAGCAGTTTGCGCGAGACTCCCGAGTGGGCCAAGCCGATCGTCGCACAGGCACTCAGACACACCGAGGCCGTCCAGTGAGGATTGACGCCGAAGATTCGACAGCTGCCGACGCCGCTCGGCCGAGTGCCGGAACCGTCTGAATTGGCGGGAGAAAAAACATGGGCAGGGGCAGAATCGAACTGTCGACACAAGGATTTTCAGTCCGTCCCTGCGGAGCTGTGAAAAGCTTGTAGGCAGGACGATTTACGTTGTGCGCGTTGGGTTTGCGGGCATTCGGCGATTCCACTGAGTACGGTGGAGTTGCCTGGTTTTTGATAGCCAACTGACACCAGTACTGACACCGGGATTTGAGGCGGCGCGGAGTTGACGTGTCCAGTTGCATCCAGAATGAGTGCGAGCCAGGTCTAGTGAGGTTGTCAGCTCGGAGTGACTGCGAACGGTGGAGCCGGGTCGCGAGGGTGTGGGGGTGCCCCTTTTGCTTTCGCGCCTGCGGCGGCGAAGACCCCCACAGATGCGCGATGCAAATTTGGATTTCGGGCTGATAGGCACTCACGGATACCCGTCCGAGAGATCCGTTCTCCGCCTTTCAATTCTCGCGAAAGTTGTGGTGTGAGCCGAAGCTCTCCACGATCTGCAGCCCCTCTGCTTCGTCGATTGAACTTCCAAAGCGAACGGTCGTAGGACCGTAGTCGAAGGCAACAACTCCACCGCCAGCGCCCCATGACTCCCAGGCGGAGGCAGGGGCGGACATGTTGAAGGTGGCCGGAGCGACCCGCAGCTTGCTGATGTGTTGAAGATCGTATTCGCGTAGACGGCCAAAGCCGAACAAGTCCTTCTTGATCGTGAGATGCGTGGCTTGCAGCGTAATTCTTTCTTTTCCACGAAGCATCCAAAGCCAACTGCCAATCGCGGAAGCACCCCCGACAGTCCAAAACCCGAGCCAAGCAAGCAAGAAGATGGTTACCAGTGTCAACTCTTCCTTGGCACCGCCGAGGATCAGCGTGTGGAGGGCGGCGACCTCACCGACTGCCCACCCAATGAGCCAGAAGCCCATAAAGGCGAGCAGGGAATTGTTTCGCTTCGCCGGGATGACAATCTCAAGGCCGTTCCTCGTCTCGGTGATTGTTGAGCGGGGTCGTGGAACTTCGATCTTCAAGCGGACCTCCCGATGGGGTTGATCTGCACAGAAGCAAAAGGGGGTTGCAACAGTCGCGTTTTGGTTGGAGGTAGGGGAGCCCCCTTTGAATGTGCATGCAAGGCAGCGAAGGCGCGTGAAGATGCGCGATATATTTTTGGATTCGAGGTTATGCGGATCAGTGCGATTCTACTGTTCGGTCGATGATATTTGGAATCCGCCAGTCCGTATAGCCGGCGAAGCCAACAGTCCCAAAGATCGGGTTTGGCTCTGAATTCTTCGAATGGGAGCAGTTCGTTGCCCTGAGATCGCACCTCCCCGAGGATTTGCGAAACTTGGTCACTTTCGCGTATATCAACGGCTGGAGAATCCGCAGCGAGGTTCAAGCACTCCAGTGGCGGCAGGTGGATTTCGAGGTGGGGCGGGTGCGGTTAGATCCGGGGACGACTAAGAACAAGCAGGGTCGTGTGTTTCCGTTTACTGACACCCTGCGCGCGGCCCTTGAGGCTCAACTGCAGGCCACGTTGCGCGTGGAGCGGTCACAGGGCAAGGTTGTCCCCTGGGTGTTTCACCGAGGTGGGGTTACGATCCGCCAGTTTCGACGCTCCTGGATTAGCGCATGTCGCAAGGCAGGTTGTCTGGGGAGGATTCCGCATGACTTTCGACGAACGGCTGTGCGAAACTTGGTGCGTGCCCGAGTACCGGAGCGAGTGGCGATGACGATGACAGGGCACAAGACGCGGAGCGTCTTTGAGCGCTACAATGTTGTGAGTGAAGGTGACCTGGTATTGGCCGCGCAGGCGCTAGAGGCACGAATGAGTGTGGAGCTGGCTTGACCACCGAACGATGTTATTACGCCGTTGCGTTGTTCAATTGCGGAGCAACTCTTCCTCGGATGGCTCAGGAAGCTGACACCGGAGGTATTACGCCTTGAGAATCGACGCCAATCGCTGTCCGCTGGTTTTGACGGGAAGCTGGAGCCAGGCGATCTTCTCGATTCCGTTTGTTCTTGAGAACGTGTTCGAGGGAGCCGAAGAGATCAAAGCAGAAATGGGCCTTGCCGATGGAAATCTTGTGCTTCGCTTCCAAGGTGGCGGGATGACCTTCATTGTCCAGGGTGATCGGGTCTCGTGGATTCCTGCCGAGACTTCGAATCCTACACTCAGCCGAGTCGAGGAATCTGCGAATCGACTTGTCAATAGATTGTCGATCACGCCCCTGTCCGGACGTGGGCTGAACTATGGATTCAACGTTGAAAATCCTAGTACAATCATTGGCCAGCTTCTCGATCCTCCTGACCTGACAAAGCTCCAGGGCTTGGCGACTTCGGATTCCGTCGGACTTACTCTAAAGAGAACCTGGCAAGCAGGTGACGATGTCGTAAGCGTCACAATGTCGCGTCAGCGAGAGGATACTGCCGTGGCGATCGACCTGAACTTCCACCGCAACGTCAACACTGCCCAAGCGACAGCTGACAGCCTCAAGGGGGCAGTCGTGAGTTGCCGAGACCGCGCTTTGGAGATTCTCGACAAGGTGTACGATGTCCGACTGGAGGAGGTGAAGCGATGAGAAGCAGCGACACGAGCATCGTAACTGTGAGGGGCGCTATCAAGCACGCTGAGGCGATCAAAGGATCGATGCCGAGTGAGCATCGCGGGTTCTCCGATGATATAATGTTTTCTTCGAGCGCTAAGCAGTCCTACCGACTACGCGGCGGCGCAAACCAGGTTACTACGGATCCGTTTTCTAGTGATCCGTTCACTGTCGTCACGCCGCGAAAAGATTGCTGGACCGTCCTCGGGGAGACGTTTTCGGTGGACAAATCGAACCCGATTCTTTTTGGCTGGTTTGATGAAACTTCGGATGTGCGGACGGGGCTGCCCACGACTCATTTTTGGGGTGGCCCAGTTGTCGTGCCGGCTACACCTCGTCCGCCAGTTTCCTACCCAGTATGGCCGACTGCCAATGCGGAGGTCTTCAGAGATCTAGCGGAAACGCAGCCGATGTTTCTGTTGGCTTGGATTGTGTCTGGGGATCTCGCTCCGGCCGATTTGACATTTGCGGCGGAAGTCGCAGGTTCCATCTCTAATAGTGCCCTAGTTCGTCACGCGCTTGTGCCGCTCCTTGAGCATGAGAGCTCCCTAGTCCGGGAGGGGGCCGTTTACGGCCTCGCGGAGCATCTGGATAAGCGCGTGAGGTCCGCTCTGAGTAGTCGGCTCGCCAAGGAGAAAAGCCCGGGGGTACGGGCTGCGATCGAAGAAGCGTTACTGTAGCTCGTGTCGGACGCGCTCTTGAGGATTTGCCGCCGCCGGAGTTCATTCGAGCCGGAGAATCTCGAGCAAGTTTACAAGGTCGAGTTCTGTATCGGTGGTGACGAGAGTAGGCCAGATCTACAGCTCTCATTGTACAGCGTCCGTGACGAGAGCCCCACGATCGTGAGAGTTTACGCAGAGCACTACGCCTCCAGTGGTCTAGAACCGCCGATCAAGCCGCGGGGTCTCGTTAACGTCTGCGGACTGGAGCCTATGGAGCCGATCAAGGTTCCGCCACCAGCCGCGGTTTTCCGACTTCTCCGTGAATCGCATCGCGAGATCCACTTCCCAGACTCAGGGGGTCTGTCAGGATTCGTAGCGAAACTCATTGGCGATCTCGCGGGGCGAGATCGCCAAGTATCTCGCGACCAAGCTCACGATTACGTGCTCTCACGCCACAGGGAGGCCGATCCTGAGTGGAAAGGTATTCTGGCGACGCCCAAGTGGACATCCGCGATTCAGAAGTGGGCCAAGGCCAGGAGCAAGCCGTAACGAGGTATGCTCGCAAAAAAACAGTTTCGGGCACAATCTCGGGCACAGTTGCGTGGTGCCCCAGATTCGGCGGCTCGTAAGTGCGGGCAAAAAACATGGGCAGGGGCAGAATCGAACTGCCGACACAAGGATTTTCAGTCCTTTGCTCTACCGACTGAGCTACCTGCCCTCGCGGTCGGTTTGAGTTAGCGGAACCACCCTGGTGAATCAAGGCGGTCTCGTGCTGTCCGTGGAGCGGCGCCAGCTGGGGTGCAGCTCGCGCGGTGTTCTCTCGAGCGTGCTTCCATACACTCGTCCCACGACATGTCCGGCGGTCGGGATCCGCGCCTCCGGCGATCCCGCTCTTTCTGCTCGGGCCGCTTTCTATTTCGCAGCCCGCTGTTCGACGAAGTCGATGACCTTCGCCTCGAGACACACGCCGTCGAGGGCGTTGATCTCCTGGATGCCGGTCGGGCTGGTGACGTTCACCTCGGTGAGCCAATTGCCGATGATGTCGAGTCCGACGAAGTAGAGGCCGTCGGCGCGCAGTCGCGGCGCCAGGTGGGCGACGATCTCGCGGTCCCGCTCGGTGATCGGGGCTTTTTCGCAGGTGCCGCCGACGTGGATGTTGCTGCGCGTATCGTCGTGCCGCGGCACTCGCAGAACGGCGCCCAGGGGTTCGCCGTCGAGGACGATCAAGCGCTTGTCCCCCTTGCGCACATCGGGAATGTAGCGCTGCGCCATGATGACGCGGCGGCCGTCGTCGGTGGCGTATTCGAGG
>Ga0114931_10000433_pt1 | contig 49865 bp, 43 predicted proteins | sample 2SBtaG_FD_89579 | JGI IMG/M metagenome (GOLD analysis project Ga0114931, IMG submission 89579) | Deep subsurface microbial communities from Kolumbo volcano to uncover new lineages of life (NeLLi) - 2SBTROV14_V59a metaG | ecosystem: Environmental > Aquatic > Marine > Volcanic | place: Kolumbo... | reverse complement strand
GCGGTCGTCGATGGCGACCAGCACCTCGCCGCTTTTCGCGTCGAAGCCCTGCTCCTCCGTGCCCGCGCCGCGCCAGGCGATCTCGCGCCCCACCTCGGCGAAGGCGCGTTCCACGAACTCGCGCACCGAATGGGTTTCGCCCGTCGCCAACACGTAATCGTCGGGCGCGTCTTGTTGCACAATTCGCCACATGCCCTCGACGAAATCGCGCGCGTGGCCCCAGTCGCGCTTGGCGTCGAGATTGCCGAGATAGAGCTTGTCTTGCAGCCCCAGATCGATCGCGGCCACGGCGCGGGTGATCTTGCGCGTGACGAACGTCTCGCCCCGGATCGGGCTTTCGTGGTTGAACAGAATGCCGTTCGAGGCATGGAGCCCATGGGCCTCGCGGTAATTGACCGTGATCCAATAGGCATAGAGCTTGGCCGCGCCATAGGGCGAGCGCGGGCAAAACGGCGTGGTCTCGCTTTGCGGCACCTCCCGCGCCTGGCCGTAAAGCTCCGAGGTGGACGCCTGATAGAATCGCACGTCCCGGGTCATGCCCAGGATGCGCAAGGCTTCCAGTAGGCGCAGCGTGCCCAGCGCATCCGCGTTGGCGGTATATTCCGGCGTCTCGAAGCTCACCTGAACGTGGCTTTGCGCCGCCAGGTTATAAATCTCGTCGGGCTTGGTTTCCTGAACGATCCGGATCAGGTTGGTCGAATCCGTGAGATCGCCGTAATGCAGAAACATCCGCGCGTCCCGGTCGTGGGGGTCCACGTAGAGATGGTCGATTCGCGCGGAATTGAAGGACGACGACCGGCGCTTGACGCCATGAACGATGTACCCCTTGGCCAGCAGCAACTCGGCGAGATACGCGCCGTCCTGCCCGGTTATCCCGGTAATCAGTGCCGTTTTACTCATTGCAGCGCCGTTCCCTGAATAGCTCTCGGATTTCACGCGGGATACCGGAGCCTTATCCGATACACGCCCGCCCGCGCGGCGGCGTCGCTCGGGCGACCATGCGCCGCACCAGGACTCGCGGGTCCAGGTCCTGGCGCATCGTCGCGGCCCGCGCCTCGGCCTTGGCTCTGTAGGTATCGTAGTCGTTGATGATCCTTGCCAATCCATTCGCGAACTCGGTGTCGCTCGAAGCCGTCTCTCCCGTGCCCGGCGCGACGAATTGCGCAAGCGTCGTGCCCGCCGTCACCGCCACCGGCTTGCCGAACAACGCGGCCTCCGAGGCGATCATAGAAGGGCGGACCCTGTAAATATCCGCGTCATAGGGCAGAAGAACGATATCGGCGTCCGCAATGGAGGCATAATACTCGTCGTTGCTCAAGGGCCGCTCGACCAACTGTACCAGCCCCTCGGGAAACGCCTTCAGGGCATCCCGCGCCGCATGGCGGTCGCGGTCCTTTCTGCGCGGCCGATCCCCCTTCGCGGGATTCCTGAAATTACTGTGCAGGACGAAGCGAACCGGCCGGGATACGTCCTTTCGAGCCCACAGCGCGGCGACGATCCCCGGTAGCCTCTAGTACCCTTTCTCGACTCGCGCTTGCCCTGGACAGACTATGGTCAAGGTTTTGTCGGTGCCGCCGGCGCGGGTCGGCGCATCGAGAAACGCCTGGGGCACGGGATTGCCCATGACCTCGAACGGAACCAGGTTCCACGCACCGAAATGCGCCGCGAGCTCGGGGGTTTCCCCATAGAAAAAGACCCGGCGCCCGACCAGGCCAAGGTCCCGGAATCGGCGGAAAAGGGCCGGGAGCCGGGCCCCGAATCGCAAATTCAAGGCCGCCGACTCCGCATAGCTCGTGCGGATATGAAAAAACGGCAACTCCTCGTGGCTCTCGGCGGACAGGAGTTCGAGCAGGGCCGCATATTGCAGGTATTCGGCGGTCGTTATGAATACGTGGTCGGCCGGGCCCATGCCCAGGTCCTTGAGGGCCGCCGCCATCTCTTTCACGAAGGGATATACCCGCCGGCCCCACGGCTTCATCGATGGCCGCTCGCGACCCAACCGATCGTAAAGTCTTACCAAGTTCCATCGAATGTTCGATTTCTTGTAATAAGAAAGAGGAAACACGCCTTCCGCCTGAACGTAACGCGGCGCCAATTCGGTGGGAAATTTTGTGTGGCACAGCCACACGACGTGGTGCCCCATGGCATGGGCCGCGGCTGAAAAGGTCACGGCAAGGGTATAATTATGACCGCCCAGGCGATTGAGGCCCGGGTCGATGACGACGAACTTGGTCTTCATGGGTTCCTTCATCGCCCCCGCCCGCTCAGCCCCGGCTCACGCGGCGCCAGAGGTGCGGAACGGCTTGCAACGGCCCGGCCGGGTTCCACCGGGCGCGGCGCAGGTCCGACTCGACACGGTCTATGTGGCGCAGGATGGGCGCCAGGGCCGCGACCTCCGTCTCGATCCGCGCCCAATCGCGCCACGGCGCCTCGTCGTCGCCGCCGATCTCGTCGGTCGCCAGGCGATACAGCCAGCCATGGGCGTCGCGAACCAATGGATGCAGGTTCGGCGCGTGGTCCAGATCATCGGGCGTAAAGCGGCTGTGGCGCATGCCCGGTTTGAGAAACCCCTCGGCGTAGGCGGCGATCGACGCTTCGGCCGTGGCGTCCATGGGTAGCTCGAGTCGCGTGGCCATGCGCTTGAGTTGAGCGGCGGGCTCCGCCATCACCAGATCGTAATCGACGACCATGAACGGCCGCTCGCGGACCTCCCGGAAATAAGGAACCACGTTGACCAGCCATTCCAGATCGCTCTTTTCCTGGGTGCCCCGGCGCGGGTCGAGCTTGCCCCGCGAGCGCGCCACGCTGAGCGGGTTGCGGAGCGCGACCACGTAGCGCACGTCGAGGCCGAGGGTCCGGTACGCACCTTCCCAGAACGGCAGCATGCGCAGGGTCCGGCCGTACTTGTAGCCCCACAGGGGGGTGTCGGCGAAGCGCCGGCGGATCGTCTCCACCGCCTCTCCCTGGAGCGCCGTGACCGGCGCCGCGCCCCATTCCGCGGGATCGACCAACCGGACGCTATCGCCGCGAATGGCGAGCAGGCGCTTGAGGCGCTTGTTCAGGCGCAGGAGGTCCTGGTCCTCGAAGAACCCGGTCGGGTTCTTGCCGCCGCCGGGCCGCAGCCGGTCGCCCAGGTCCACGCCCAGGGCCTGGAGGCCACGGGTGATCGCGCTGGTGCCGCTACGCCCCGCGCCGAGAACCACGACCGCGCGCCAAGCCGAGGGCTCGTCGGCGGTGGCAATCACGGCGCGGGGCGCCAGGTTCGCCGCGCGAACGGCCGTGGCGCGATAAGCACCAGGTCTTTCCAAATTCCGGCCCAGGCCCAGGGACGCAAGGGCGAGCGCAAAAAGCGCGTCAAGGCGCGCCAGCGGCTTTGCCGGCGGGCATGGCCGCAGGCCTTGGCCCAGAACCCGCCGAGGACATGGGAGAAAGCCGGTTCCGGGTAGAGTTTGGCGTGCTGGTTGGCGTCTCGCAGGGCGCACAGCCAGCGCTCCGCCCAATCCAGATAGGCCGGGTCGGGCCTGAAGTCCATCTTGTGCATGCGGCGCAGGAGGTAGTGGCGCTTCAGATCTTCCTGGGTGTAGGCAATGCCCAGGGCGTCCAGTTGTGCTTCGTAGATTGTCAGCCTCTGCGCGCGGATCTCCTCTGTCTTGCCGTATGTGGTTCGCTGCGCATGAGAACGGCAGCGCACCAGGACCCGCGGCAGGTTGGCCATCTTGTGCGCGGCGGCGACGCGCGCCCACAGGTGAAAATCCTCGCCGATGCTGTAGCGCTCGTCGTGGAGGAACCGGCGCAGGATTTCGGTACGCGCCATGCTGGCCGTGTTCTCGATCCCGGCGCGAAACAGGCGCCGCGCGGCGATGTCCTCCGGCGAAATGGCCTTGCGCTTGACGCGCGCCAGGGGGTGGCCGCCGGCGTCCATCCAATCGACCCAGGCGCCCAGGGCGGCATAGTCCAAGTGGCGATCGAGAAACGCCACTTGGCGCGCCAGGCGATCCGGAAAGGCGATGTCGTCGCTATCGAGAAACGCCAGGTATTCGCCCCGCGCCTGGCGGATTCCCTCGTTGCGCGCGGCCGCCACGCCCAGGTTGCGGGCGTGGTAAATCAGGCGGATGCGCGGGTCCGCGTAGGCGCGCACGATCTCGCGCGTCCCATCCGTCGATCCGTCGTCGACGATCACCAGCTCGAAGTCGGCGAAGCTTTGCGCCAGAATGCTGTCGATCGCGGCGCCGATATATTTTTCCCGGTCGTAGGCCGGAATCACCACGGTCACCTTGGGCGCCGGCGGCGGCGCGTCGTCGGGACGGGCGCCGCGCGCGCCGGGCCCGGTGGCCGATGGCAAGGTGGTGGTGGCGGCGGCCAAGGTCATGCACGGTCCGCCACGCGCGCCGGAGCGGCGTGGGGCGCCGGGTCATAGCCGAGGGTGGGGGACAGGCGCTCGCGCACCATCTCCTCCATGATCGCCACCTGGTCGTCGGTGAAATAGTCCCGATAGCCGCCGACCTTGCCGCGCCGCACCTTGAAGGTATCCGGGTCCTTCGGGTTGCGCAGGGCCATGCCGGAGTTATGGAAGTAGCCGGATTGCTCCAGCTTGCGCAGATTGTCGAAGGACGCGAACTCGACCGCGTGCTCGATCTCGTCCCTGGTGAACGGCGCGCCCACGAATTCGCAGACCCGGGACATGGCCTCGACCGGATGAGTGCGCAAATCCTCGTAGCGCACCACTAGGCCGCCGTCGCCGGCGGCCACGCGGCGCTCCCACATGTTGTGGAATTCGATCAGCGCCGGCAGGCCAAGCTCCTCGTGCATCACGAAGTCCCACATGGATATGCGCTCCCGATCGATCGGCTGGCGTAGGGTGCTGGCGATCAGCTCGCGCTTGTAGGCCTTGGTCCGCTTGGTGAACTGCAAATACCAGGATACCGCCACATCGCACGGGTGGCGGGCGAGCAAGACCAGCTTCTTGCCCTCGGCCATGCCCGGGCCCATGTCGTCGAGCACGCCCTGGACCGCGCTTTCATAGGTGTAATGGCCGTTCGTGAACAGAAAGCGCGGCAAGGCACGGTCGCGGTTGTAGAACTCGTCCGACTTGACGATCCGCTCCGGCGGCAGGCCGTAGCGCACGTGATACAACCGCGACAGCATGACCCTGAACCAGGTGCCGCCACTCTTGGGATGGCAGATAAAGATCAGATCCGCGTGGCGCGTGTTGGCCTTGTACAACGTTCGCAAGAGCCTGGATCGCGCGGCAATTCTCATGGGCGCCGGCAGGGCCGCGGTCGCGGCCACCGCGGCTAAAAATCGGACCCGATCTGGAATACGGTACATCGTGCCCCTCAATAGCCCTTGGGCAACCTGCCGACCAGCCGCCGCGCCCACACGACGGGTGTGCGGCGATTGACGACCACAATGAACACCTTGCGCAGCGCCCCGTCCGGGCACTGAATTTCCTTCACCCCGTGCCAGGACCGGTCGGTCCGTTCGAACAGAAGGCTGTAGTTGCCCATGGCTTGCGACGTGATGACCCGGTCGAAGTCGTCGAAGTCCGGCGCTTCCTTTCGATCGAAACGCCCGCCATCGTCGAGCACCAGGGTCTCTCCGCCCCACGCCGGGTCCCAGCTCTCCCGGGTGTTGAAGTAGAAGATATGCGATCCAAGCTTTCGCGTTGCATCGCAGTGCGGCGATACGGAGCAACCGTTCGGCGTATAGTGCCAGTGAAAATTCAGATCGAACGAGCTCACGCCAAACATGCGGGCCAGGAATTGGCGGTATTCCTTGCTCTTGAGCTCGGCGACAAACGCCTTCCAGCAGTCGTCCACGGGCAGGTCGTCGTCGTATTCCAAGGCGTAGCGATCATGGCTTTGCTGGCCATACATCCGCTCGTTGCCAAAGACCGGCGCGCACTGGGAAACGTCCGGCAGGGTTTCGATCAGTCGGGAATAGCCATCATCGGTCAGAAGCCCCTCCGGATTGAGCCATGGGTACGGACTCCGGGTCTGGAACGATGCTGGGTCAATCGCGTTCAGCCGTTCGAAATCCAAGTAGCTCATGATCGTCCAACCTATTGGGAGGCGTGGTGTACAGCAAACCCCTCGTCGCGGGGGCGCGGGCGCGCGGCCTCGGCGCCCCTACGGCAACCCGAGTAGCGCCCGCACCCGCGCCGCCACCGCGTCGGCCTCATGCAGGGGCGTGGTCTTCCAGGTATCGAGCGGCGTGCCGAACGGCCGCGCGATCCCAAGCTCCAGCAGCTTTTCGTGCAGCAGATTCACGTCGCGTCGTGGCTGCACGATACCGCGCGCGATGAGCCGGGCGCACAGGTGATCCACCCCCCGTTGCGGCCGGGTCGTGCCGCGCCGGTTCAGGCGGCGCGCATGGGCGCGGGCGGAAACCCAGTCCTCGATCCGGCCCCACGGGCCGGGGCCCCGTTCGTCCACGGGGTAGATATAGATCGGCTTGCCGGTCGCCGCCGCCTCCGAAAGCATGGACTCGCTCTCGCCCGTGACCACCAGCACGTCGGCCAGGGCCAGGTAGCCGAGATACGGATTTTCCCGCTGCCCCGCGTCCCAGCCGACGATCCGGCCGGCCGATCCCAGTCCCTTGGCAAGGGCGGCGGTGGCCGCCGCGCCGGTCCGGCGCGAAGTGACGGCGAAGACCGATCCGCCCGCCTCGGCCACGAAGCCGCGTAACGCCTCGCCCATGCGCGGGGCCGCCTCGGCGGTCATCCTGTGGCGCCGGCTGGAGCCGCCGACCAGGGCCACCACATGGGGTGCCGGCGCATCGCCGAACAGTCCGTCCCAGTGCGCCGCCGCCTCGGCCAGGCGCGCCCGGGAAACCCGGTTGAGGGGGGCCGAGGTTTCGATGCGGCGCGGATGGAACGGCAGCCGGAAATAACCGCAGGAAACGACGATATCGTAGAGCTCGGCGACGCGGCCACCCTTGCGGCCCATCTGCACGGTCCGCGTGCGGCCCCGGCCTTGCGCGCCGACCCAGCGCGCGGTGGGCGCCGGTCGCCAGCCGGTCGCGATGAGCAGGTCGGGCCATGGCGGACCCAGGGGATCGGACTTCGCGTGGTCGACGCCCAGTTGGGTCGCGCCGCGCGGGCCAAGCAGCAGGTTGCCCAGGCCGGCCAGCAGGTTGAAACGCAGGGTTTTGACCTCGTAGGGCCACCCCAGCGCCTCGGCCAGCCCGACCGATTGGGTGGTGTGGCCTGGCTTGCCGTCATCCAGAATCCAAACCTTGGGGGCGCCCTCCAACAGCGGCCCGCCCTCGCGCACCAGGGGCCCATGGCGCGCGTCGCCCTGGGGTTCGCCAAGCTCGAGCCGCCAGCGGACATCCGGGTAGCGCGCGCCACATGCCTCGAAGCGGGCGAACCACCAGAAGGCATCGCGCGGCTCCGACTTGGCCCGCTTACCGTCCGGGGCGGCATCGCGGGGCCGCGCATAATCGGGCACGCGCACATGGACAAACCGCCGGGCGCGGCGAAACAGCTCCTCGACCACCCAGATCACGTCTCCGTCGGCGAGACATTGCAGCCCGTTCATGTTGACCACCCCATCGAACGCCGAGGCCGACACATCGCTCCAGGGCCCCAGCGCCGGATCGAAGCGGGTAACGGCAAGCCCCGGGCGATCCTTCGCCAGAGGCGCCCCCGCCGCCGGCGCGCCCAGGCAAAAGTCCAGGACATGCCCCGCCTGGGTGCGTTCGATCAGATCGTCGAGCGCGGCTTTGGTCTCGCCGGCGCCGGTCCAGGTCGCGGTCTCGTCCACGCCGTCCCGGCGCAGCCGCTCGGCCTGGGCGAGGACACTGGGGCTCGGCCGGGCGAAGCTGGAGACCTGAAACCCCGCCTTGTCGGCGCTCGCTTCCAGGTCCAGCCAGACATCGGCGACCGGGTTGCGTTGGTAGACGAAACGGCCCGGGAACGGCCGCCACGGCTGCTTGTGCAGGGTGGTGTAATGCAACAGGCGGCTTTCGCCGGCCGCGTGCTCCTCGTCGCGCGCGTTCCAGGACGGCGCGAGGGTGCCGAACATGCCCGCCGCTTTCGCCTTGCGGATCAGGGTGTTCTTGCGTTTCCGCCGCGCCTCTTCCACGGTCCACACGGGGCTCATGCGGGCGCAATCGAACAGCATTACGGAGGTGTCCAGCCGGCCCGCCGGCGCGATCGCCAGCACCCCATGGTCGCCCATGGGCATATCGAACAACTCGGCCGGATCGCCAAGGTAGATCTGATCCACGTCGTTATAGATCGCCCGCCCCGCGCCCCCGGCGAAGTACGGTATGGCGAAGCGGTAGTTGGTGAACCCGGTCAGCCAGTACGCGCGGTTGAAGCCGGCCAAATCCTTCATCAGGTAAATCTCGTAGACCCGGGCCGGGTCGCGCACCCGGTCGATCGACCAGACGAAGATTCGCTCGGCGCGGTACTGGGCCGGCTCGGTCCCCAGAAAAATCCGTACCGGCGGCTTGTCGCACGGGATAACCCCGTCGCGAACGCCGAGAACCAGCCGCCCCGGATGCTCCCGAAGGCCGGACGCAGCGCGCGACGCCGCGCGAGGCAGCGTTTGCGCATGAACTCCAGCACCGGTCACGGCAGACATGCTGACCTCATGAAACGACAGCGAAGCCGCGGGACTCGAGGCGCGGCGCGGCGCCGAAGATAAACCCAACGGCCGCGGGTCGCGGTCCGCGGCCCGGCGGTTCGGGAGTCTCCGACGTTTGGAGATTCTATAGGCACAGCGAACTCGGCGCTTCAACCCCTATTTGCCTGATTTCCGCAGGATTCCAGCGCCATTTGGCTTGCAATTGGCATATAGAAAATCTTATCCATATGGTGGTTGTAATATGGCCGACGCCCGGCTTCGACCGCCGAAGCGACATCGGGGGGACTTGGTGACACGAACCTGGATCAAGGGGCCGATTTTGGCACTCGCGGCGCTGTTGGCGTTCGCGGCGCTGCCGGCCGCCGCCGCCGGGGAGATCGACCCGACCGGCGTTTGGCTGATGGAGAAAAAGAAGGTCGCGATCAAGATTTACCAGTGCGACGACGGCTTGTGCGGCCGGATCGTCTGGCTCAAACAGCCGTTGGATCGGCGGGGGCGGCCGAAGCGCGACAAGCGCAACCCGGATGCGGCCGCGCGCAATCGGCCCCTGTGCGGGATCGAGGTTCTGCGCGGGCTGACGCCCGCCGGCCAAGACCGATGGGATGGCGGCACGATCTACAATCCCAAGGATGGCAAGACCTACGCCGCGTCGCTCCGGGCCGCCGCGGCGGACACGCTCGAGGTTCGTGGGTACGTCGGGTTTCCGTTGCTGGGCAAGACACGGACACTGACCCGGGCCCAGCAGCTCGCGGACGCCGCCGCGGAGTCGGGCGTCGATCTTTTACCGGCGGCTAAGAATGGCGTCGGCCAAGACCAGATCGCTGGGCTTGTCGACATCGATCGCGGCTTCGGCGAACGGCAGGTCGACGGCCCGGGCTGTCACTCCAATCAGGCGCGACAGCCGCCGCAGCGCGGCGCTCAGGGTTAGGGTCCCGAGGGCCAGCCGGATCAGCGTGAGCGGGCCGAGCGCGAACGCGAGCCGCCAGGGCCGCTTGCGGTGCCCTTCCATACCGGACCAGAACGCCACGGCCTTGAGCGCCGCCGGCGAGCGCAGGGCATAGAGATTGCTCCCGCTGAAGGCCCCATCGGCGAATCGGTAGTAGGTGCGAACCGCGCCGGGGTGGGAATCGCGAATCACGGCCGCGCGCACAAGACCGACCGCGATATCGCAATCATCGGGCAGCGCCCCGCAAAAATGCTCGATCATCTCGGCGCTCAGCAGCGGATGGTCGGCCGTGGTCAGCAGAACGGGAAACGGATCGTCGAGCGCCAGCAGCGCGCGCGCGACGCTTTCGCTGGGCGAGGCGCCGGCCGGCAGCACATGGAGCGCGCCATCCCGCACCGCGGCCGCCAACTCGGGCACGGTTTCGATCCAGCTCGGGTCGTCGATCGATACGGCGATCCGGCCCACCCGCGGGCTCGCTTGCAGGGCCGCGACGACCCAGGCCAGCATCGGCCGGCCGTGGACCGGAACGAAGACCTTGTTGGGTTGACCGGCGTAGCGCGCCACCGGGTCGTCGGGCCCACGGCTGGCGGCCAGGACCAGCGCGGTAAAGGACGCCTTCGTCCCCATCACGCCAACGCCTTCTCATAAATCCGATAGACCTTGTACGGATCGCCGCCGATCCCTTCGATCATCGCGCGCATGGCCCGGTTGTCCTCGAGCACCCAGGACAACTCCGCCCGGTGGAAGCCAGCCGCTTCCATGCGCGCGCGGAGCGATTCAATCATCATGAGCACGACCGCCGAGCCGAGCGGTGTGTTTCGATGAGCGCGGCGCAGGCCCATCATCACGACCCGGGAGGTGCGCAAACCGCCGACCTTGAGCCGCCACAGGAGCTTGAGCCAGCCAAGGGGGAGAAGCCGGCCGTCCAGGTCGGCGATCGCCTCGTTCAGGTTGGGCAGACAGACGATCATCGCGGCCGGCGCGCCGTCGATGCTCGCGATCCATACCATCTCGGGCCGGATCAGGGGCCGCATCTCCTTGGCGACTCGCGTTATCTCCGCCTCGGTGAACGGCACGAAGCCCCAGTTCTCCGACCAAGCGTCGTTGAAAATATCCAGGATAACGCGCAGGTCCTGGTGATACCGCGCCATATTCACCATGCGCAGCTCGACGGCCTTGCTCCCCCTCGCCCGCCTCAAGAGCTCGCGCGCGCCGGCGGCGGCCCGGGTCGCGTCGTAGTCATAGGCGATCAGGTCCTTCGCCTTGGCGTAGCCGAGGGCTTCGACCCGCGGCCCCGCGTAGGGCGGCGCATAGCCCATCATCATCACGGCCGGCGTGTCGAAGCCCTCGATCAGGAGGCCGCTCTCCTCGTTGATCGACAGGTTGAACGGCCCGCGCACGCGGCGCATGCCCCGTGCCCGCAGCCAATCCTCCGCGGTTGCGATCAGCGCGACGAAGACCGCCGGATCATCCTCCGCGTCGAGCAATCCGAAGTGCCCGGCCGCGTCCTGGTAGCGTTCGAGGGAGAGGTCGTCGATCTGCGCGCTGATGCGCCCGACCAGGCGCGCGCCGCGCCACGCCAGCCAGTACTCCGCCTTGGCATGCTGGAAATAGGGGTTGGCCGGGCTCAGCGCCGCGCGGCGCTCGAACAATAGCGGCGCCACATACCCGGCGTGGCCGGCATAGAGCCGACCCGGCAGACGGATGAACCGATCGAGCTGACGCCGCCCGCGCACCGCCTCGATACGAATAGGCGACGGATCGGTGACCTGCTCCACCGCCCGCGCCGCGACAGCCGTCATGCCCATCCCTGGCGGGCCAGCACGCCTCCCTCGCCCAGGACCGGATGGACGATGACCGCCGGGGAGGTGAAATAAACCCAAACCGGTTCGCCCAGGTCCGCGCGGCCACGATCGTGGGCCCGCCCCCGCCAATATGCGATATCGATGAACACCCAATCACTCCCAGCCAAAATCGCGCGGCCGCGTCGGCGAACGGCAACCGTTCGCGGGCAATCGCCCTCGCGCGGACTCGGGCAAAGCTACTTATTGCGAGAAGACCATGCAACGAGACTTGGCATTACACCCCCTCGCGGGCGATCAGCGCCGCGCCGGCGATGCAGCCGAACACGACGAGCGGCGCCCAGGCGGCAAGGAGGGGCGGCAAGCTGCCGGCCTCGCCCAGGGTAAATACCACGCCATCGGCGATCAGGTACAGGAACCCGAGCCCGACGCCGGCCAAGAAATTCACCGCCCCGCCGTGACCGCGAGCCAAGGTCTGCGCCACGGACGCGGCCAACAGGACCATGATCAGGGCGCTCGCGGGGGTGGCGATCCGCTTTTGCACCCAGGCCCGGTAGAAATACTCCGGATGCCTGCCCAGGCCCGAGGACTCGGCGACACCGAGCAACGCGCGCAGGGTCAGGCCGTTCGGGTGGATCGAGAGGTTGACCAGATCGCGCGGCATCAGGTCGATTGCCCAGGCGAGGCGATCCAGGTGGCTTTGTCGCGGCGGCGCCGCCAGAGGCCACACGGTGCGCTCCACATCGAACAGGAACCATCCCCCCTCCATGCGGCGCGCCTTGCCCGCGGCCAGTCGCTCGGTCAAGTTGCCCTTGCCGTCGCGCAGGAACACCGTGACGCCCGCGAGGTCGCGGCCGTCGCCAAGCACCTCCGCGATGCGGACCACGGCGCCACCGCGGCGCACCCAAATCTCCCGACCGTCATTGCCGGCCTTGCCCGGCGCGGCAATGCTTTCCGCGTCCCACTGCCGCAAGGCGCGATGAGCGGCCGGGGCCAACTGATCGCTGAGCAGCCAATGCGCCGCCGCGACCGCGATAACCGCCGGAGCGAGGCAGAGCAGAAAGCGGTAGATCGAGAGGCCCGCCGCCTTCAATGCGACGATCTCGTTGTGTTGGGCCAGCCGGGTCAGGGTCATCAGCGCGGCAACCAGGACGCAAAGCGGCAGTAGAAAGCTAACCGTCCCGGGCAGGCGCAGGGCCGCGTAATAAGCAAGGTTGGTGACGCTCTCCCCATGGCGCTCCATGACATCGCGCGCGTTCTTCAACAGATCGAAGACCTGTAGCAGGGCGACGAACCCGAAGCCGACAGCGGCCAGTTGCCCCAGGAACAGTCGCGATACATAGGCGCTCAGGGTCCAGATCATCCGGTGCCTCGCTGCCATCCGCCGCGTCGGACCGCCAGGCGCAGGGCGGTATCGAGCCACGACAGGATATCGGACAAGGGATTGCCTTCCGGCCGCCGGCTCGCCGCCACGAACGTCCAAAGGCCGCCCAGGGTGAATCCCGCGAAGGGCAGCCAAAGCCCGATTATGGGCGGAACCCGCCCGGTACCCGCGAAGCTAAGGCCAAGCTGAAGCACATAGTGATAGAGCACCAGGGCAATGAGGCCGACCCCAATGGCCAAGCTGTTGCGCTCGCGCCGCGACGCGATACCCAGGGGCACGGCAAGAAACGGCAACATCAGGATGGTAAGGATCCGCACCAGGCGGTAGCTGATCTCAGCCTCGATCCTGGCCACGCTCATGCCGTCCGGCGGGTTGCCGCGCGCCGCCCACAGCTCGCTCAGGGTCAATTCCTCCTCGTCCTTGCCGCGCTCATGGAACGCGCCCGCGCCGAAAGCAAGATCGAGCGGCAGGTCGAAACGGTCGAACCGCACCACATGGGATGCTGTCTTGTCGGGTCCGGTCTGCGTCCGGACGCCGTTGTACAGCCGCAGGAAAAGCCGGAGTTCGTCCCCGGTCGAGTGCAGGGTCCCCCGCTCCGCCGTGATCACGATGGTCTGCCCGGACGGTTCTCGCCGGTACGCGAAGATCCCGTTGACCGTCGCGCCATCGTCGCCAAAACCGTCGACCAGGACCGTCGTGCCAGCGAAGCCCGTGAAGAAGGCGCCGCTCTCGACCGCCGCGTTCCACGCCGTGTTGGTGAGCGCGAAGGTCAGCGACCGGTAGGCATAGCGCGCGTACGGTTGCAGATAATTGATCGTGGCCGCGCTGCATAGGGTGAGCACGACCGCCAACGCCATGATCGGCGCGACCAGGCGCCACAGACCGACGCCAGCGGTCTGAATCGCCCGCACCTCGCTGGTCTGACTCAGCCGCATCATGGCCAGAAGCACCGCGACGAAGAAGGACGCCGGCAATGCGATCCCCAGGTAATGGGGAATCAGGTTGGTCAGCATCCGCACGATCAGCGACAGCGGTCCGCCCTTGTTGACGAACAGATCGAGCAGGCGGACCAACCGCTCCAGCAGCAAGACGAAGACCGCGATCGCCAGGGCGGCCGACATTGGCCAAAACACGCGCCGCAGAATATAGAGGTCCAGCGTCCTCATGGGTCCTGGCCCGCGGGGCTTACGTGTTGGCAAAACATGCCACGGCCCGTATGAAGTGGCGCGCCCCTTCGAAGCCAGGGCGCCGCCACGCCTTTCGTCCAGCGCGCTTCACAGGAGCCCAGTGCACGACATGGGCCGAATCGGGTTGATCAGCAATGTCCACAGCCACCAGAACCGGCGTGGCATGACGGCGCTGCGCGCCGCCGCCGCATCGCAGTCCCGGATCGCGCACATCGAGATCGACGGGATCGACGGCATCGGCGAGGTCCTGCGCGACTTCGCGCGGCGGGACATTCGCGTGGTCGCCCTGAATGGCGGCGACGGCACGGTCCAGGCACTCTTGAGCGCGCTGATCAACGACGCGCCGTTCGAACGCCCCCCGCGTCTGGCCATTCTGCCGGGCGGCATGACCAACCTGATCGCCCACGATATCGGCCTGAAAGGCGGGCGCGAGCGGTCCCTGGAGCGGCTGGTCCAGGCCGTCAAGGACGGCCACGGCGGCACGGAAATGGTCCGCCACGTGCTGTCCATGCGCCTCGACCCCGCCGAGGCGCCGATCCACGGCCTGTTCTTCGGCACGGCCGCGTTCTACCGCGCGGTCATGTTCAGCCGGCGAACGATTCAACCCGCCGGCCTGGACCGCTCGGCCGCCTTCGCCTCGAGCCTGGCCCTGATCGTGCTGCGCGCGCTGTTCGGCCGCGCCGGCGCCGACGATCTGTTCCGGGGCGAGCGATTCTCGATCGCCCTGGACGGAACCGACCACGGCCCGGCTAAAGACCATCTCATCTTTCTGGCGACCACGCTTTCGCGCCTGCCCTTTGGATTGATGCCGTTCTGGGGCGAAGGTCCCGGCCGTTGCCGCTATACCCATATCGAATCGCCGCCCCCGCGGTTGCGCGCCGCGCTGCTGCCCGTTCTGCGCGGCCGGCCCCGGCCGTGGATGGCGGCGAACGGATACCGCAGCGGACGGGCGGAGGAGATCGCCCTGCGCGTGACCAGCCCGATCGTGCTCGATGGCCAGATCTTCACGCCGCGCCCGGACCATCCGGTGACCCTGCGGGCGGATCACGAAGTCCTTTTCCTGCGCTGCTGAGAGACTATGACGAGCCACCTGGATACCTTGTGCCACTACCTCGCCGAGGAGGCCCGCCAACCGGTCGCCCCGTCGGCGGCCCAGGTCGTGACCGCGGTGCGCCGGCGCCACGGCGACGCCGTATCGGCGGTGCTGTTCTACGGCTCTTGCCTGCGCGCCGCCGACTCCGCGGCCGCGGCGGACGGCGGGGTCGTCGATCTTTATGTCCTGGTCGAACGGTACCGCGACCTGTATGGCGCCGGGCTCGCCGCCCTGGCGAACGCGATTCTGCCGCACAACGTCTTTTATGTGGAAACCGCCACCGACGCCGGCACCGTGCGCGCCAAGTACGCGGTGGTGACCCTTGGGCGGTTTCGCCGCGACACCTCGCGCGCCGCGTTCCACCCGTCCCTGTGGGCCCGGTTCTGCCAGCCGGCGCGCCTGGTCTACGCCCGCGACGATTCGGTGCGGGAAGCGGTCGTCGGCGCCTTGGCCGGCGCCGTGGTCGCCATGGTCGGCCGGACCGCGCCCCTGATGGAGGACGACTTCACCGCCGCCGAGCTGTGGCAACGCGCCTTTCGGGAGACCTATCGCACCGAGCTGCGCGTGGAGGGGGTCGACCGGGCGCGTCAACTCTACGCTTGGAGCGCCGCGCGGTACGACAAGCTCACCGGACCGGCGCTCGCCGCCGCCGGCCTTGCGCCGGCGCCAGCGGGGCACGGCGCGCGATACCGGATCGCGCTCACCGCGTTTGAGCGATGGCGCGGCCGCCTGGCTTGGGCGGCCCGGCGCTGGGTTGGCAAGCCGTTGACCGTGCTGCGCCTGATCAAGAGCGCTTTCACCTTCGATGGCGCGGTCGATTACATCCTTTGGAAGATCGAGCGCCATTCAGGGATCCGACCCAGGGTTACGGCCTGGCAAAGACGTCATCCAATCCTGGCCTCGCCCTTGCTGGTCTGGCGCCTATACCGGCAACGCGCGCTGCGCTGAGCCGGTGTCGAGAGCCGCTCCCCCTTATTTGCTCGCCGGTTATCCCCCCGCCGTCCAAACGCCTCGGCTCAGGCCCGAGCCGCCTGGGCCGGCACCTCGATCAAGCCGTTGCGCTGGCCGATGTCGGCCAGGGTATCGACGATCATCTCCAACTCCTCCCGGCTGTGCGCCGCGCACACGCTACACCGCAGAAGCGGGGTGCCGTTCGGTGTCGCCGGCGGCAGGGCCAGATTGACGTAGACGCCAGCCTGGAGCAACTCGTACCACGTACGCACCGCGGAGTCCTGGTCCGGCACGTGAACCGCCACGACCGGGCCCCTCTGCTCGCCGATAGTGAACCCGTTCAGGCAGAGCCCATCGTAGAGGGTGTCGACATTCTCCCACAAGCGGGTCCGCAGGCCGGGTTCCTTCTGCATCACGTCGAGCGCCGCGATCACCGAGGCCATCACGGAGGGCGGCAGTGACGCCGTGAACATATACGGCCGGCTGGCGACTCTCAGAACATTGAAATCGTCCAAGTCGGAGACGCAGAAGCCGCCGACCGCGCCGAGGCTCTTGCTGAAGGTGCCGACCACCAGATCCACGTCGCCCTCGACCCCATCCTGTTCCGCCAGGCCGCGCCCATGATCGCCGACGACGCCCATGGAATGGGCCTCGTCGACCAGCAGATAGGCGCCGTGTTCGCGCTTGACCTTGGCGATCTCCTTGAGCGGCGCCTGGTCGCCGAGCATGCTGTAGATGCCCTCGACGATGATGATCTTGTTGCCCGGCTGGTCGGTCAGCCGGCGCAAGCGCTTGTCCAGATCGGCCGCGTCGTTGTGCTTGAAGCGGATCACCGTGGCGCTGCTCAACCGGATCGCGTCGTAGATGCTGGCATGGGAGTCGGAGTCGATGATCAGGTAATCGTCCGGTCCGGCCAAGGTCGAGATGATGCCGAGGTTGGCCTGGTACCCCGTCGAGAACACCATGGCGTGCCGACGGCCAAAAAACTCCGCCAGTTTGGTTTCCAGCTTCTTGTGCAGGGCATAGCTGCCGTTCGCGATCCGCGATCCCGTGGTTCCCGTGCCCTCGCTCCGCGCCGCCTCGACCGCCGCCTCGATGCAGTCCGGGTGGAAGGTCAGGCCAAGATAGTTGTTGGTGCCGGCCAGAATCACGGGCCGGCCATCGACAATCGCGCGCGTCGGCGAGACGACCCGCTCAAGCTGCACCGCGAAGGGATCGGTGCCGCAGGCGGAGACCGCCTTGTGTGCCTGGATCAGCGAATTGAATCTCTCGAATAAGCTCATGTCTTGGATTCCGTTTTCATCTTGAGCACGATCATCGCCAAATCCTCGACGGTGCGTATCTCGGCCATGGCGTTGAGAGGAATCGAAACGTCGAAATGATCCTCGAGGTTCATGATGAAGTTCATGACCGCGAGCGAATCGACATCCAAGTCCTTCATGATGTCCGTGCGCCTTTGAATCGAAATGCCGGACTTGTTATGCGGCGCGAGCATGCGAAAGATTTCCTGGACAATGCTTTCATCCAGGCAACCGGCGGTCGGCCGGGCAATCTTACTCGACACAACGTTCATATTGGCCACTGAGACTTCGGTCCCCCCAATTTGCCACCGATCCACGGCGGAACATAACATACGCGTCGCGAGATCGCTCTCGCGTCAACTCGCGCGCGCGCTTCGTCGCCGGTCCGGCGGAAAACGGCAATCGGGCCTGCCGCGTCGATCACGACACCACAGCCCGCGCCACCGTCAGCCATTGAAATCGTGGATAACTTACTTGCGCAGCGGCGCATTGCCTAGGGCGAGATGGATCACGAGGCGGTGAAGCCGATCACAAATTTTTACAAATTGTTACAACCAATTTTCGCTACGGTACCAGTCGATCGTGTCCGCGAAGCCCGCGGACAGGGGCATGAGGGGCCGCCAGGCCATATGCTCGATCCACCGAGTATCGTGACAAATCCAATCGAGATGATGTATCTCGCGCACCTTGTCCGGGCTGAAGATCGGCGCCCTGCCCGCCGCCAACGCGACCAGCCTGTTGACGTGGGCGGCGGCGCCAAGCACCCGGCGGGGCACCCGAACCATGCGCGGACGGGTGCCCAGGTGCGCGGCGGCGGTGTCGATCAGCTCGCGCCAGGTATGGCCGCCCGGCTGACCGTCGTGAATTTCGTAGGTTTGCCCGTGCGTTACGTCGCCCGCGTCGAGCAGGGCGAGCACGGCGCCCGACAGGTCGGCCACGTGCAAAAACGACACCCGGGCGGCGTCCGGCGCCAGGAGCAACCCGAGCCCCCGGGAAACCGCGCGAAAGAACGGAAGCGTGTTCCGGTCGCGCGGGCCGTAGACGACCGGGGGCCGCAGCACGGTCCAGGGCAGGGTACGGCCGCGCGCGGCCAGAACCGATTCCCCGGCGCGCTTGCTCGCGGCGTAGGCGGACAAGCCCGGCTCGCGCGCGGCCAGGGACGAAATAAGCAGGACTCGCGGGGCCTTTCCCTGCGCGAGGGCGGCATCGAGCAGGTTGGCGACGCCATCCGCGTTGACCTGGAAAAACGCGCGGCGTGACCTGGCCTTCACCAGGCCCGCCACGTGAACGACCGCGGCCGCGTCCGATACCAGCCGGCGCAGGCTGGCCGGATCGTCGAGCGCGCCCGGGACGACCTCGACCGGCGGCGACGCCAGCGCCGCGCGCGACGCCGGGCGCCGCATCAGGACCCGGACCCGCCACCCAGCGCCCACCAGCGCCTGCGCGATGTGGCCGCCGATGAACCCGGATGCCCCGGTCAGGGCAACGGTTCCGGTCATGGGTTACGGGGCGGCCCGCGCGCTGGACTCCGCCTCGCCCCGCGTTTCGGACTCCGCTCGATCCAAGCCCCCAGCCGGCTTGAACTCTCCGGCGAGGTACATCCGCCGGGCGCGGGACCGGCTCAGCTTGCCGGATGACGTCTTGGGCAGAGCGCGCCGCCCAACCAGCACGGGCTCGCACTCGATTCCGATGACTTGCCGGACCACGCCCTTGATCGCCCCGGTGAGCGCGGCGCGCGCTTCTGGATCGCTCACGCGGCACTGGGCAAGGACGATGACCTGCTCGTCGGCATCGCCCCCGACAATCGACAGCGCGGCAACGTCGCCGCGGCGCAGCTCGGGCAAGTCCTCGACCGCCCACTCGATATCCTGGGGCCAGATATTGCGCCCATTGACGATGATCAGGTCCTTGTCGCGGCCGGTGATGACCACCGCGCCGTCGATCGTGTAGCCCAGATCCCCGGTGTCCAGCCAGCCGTCCGGCGAAAGCACCGCGCCGGTCGCCTCGGGCTGGCCGAAATAGCCGGCCATGACGCTGGGGCCCTTCACGAAGATGCGGCCGACCCGGCGGTCCGGCAGGGGGGCCCCGTCCGGGTCGCGGATCTCCAGGACATGGTCCGGCAGCGTGTGGCCGCAGACCATGAACTCGCGCGCATCGGTGTCATGGCCATTGGCGGCGGGCTCCGCCTCGCCCGCTTCGGCGAGCCGATGGCGCCGCACCCGGTCGATGCGCAGGCCATCGCCCAGCACGCCGAAGCTGACCGCCAGGGTCGCCTCCGCGAGGCCATAGCTCGGGGTGAACGCGCCAGGCGAGAACCCGGCCCCGGCGAAGCTCTCGGCGAACTGGCGCAGCACGTGGGGCTGGATCATGTCGCCGCCGAGCCCAGCCACCCGCCAGCCGCGCAGGTCCAGGGCGCTGACCGCGCTTTCCGACGCCCGGCGCACGCAAAGGTCGTATCCGAAGCTGGGGCTGTAGGACAAGGTGCCCCCATTGCGGGTGATGATCGAGAGCCACATCAGGGGCCGGCGGGCAAAGTCCCGGGTCAACATGTAATCGACCGACATCTGGGTCAGGAGCGGGGTCAGGAAGAAGCCGACCAGGCCCATGTCGTGATAGAGCGGCAGCCACGAGACGCAGCGGTCGCCCCCGGCCACCCGCAGGCCGTGGCGCGCGATCGAATGGCAATTGGCCATCAAGGACGCTTGCGGGATATCGATCCCTTGGGGCCGTCGGGTGCTGCCCGAGGAAAACTGGAGATAACACGGATCGCCCTTGCCAAGCGGCCGTATATCGGCGCGGGCGCCAGGCAGGTCGCGGAACGCGGCCGGGCCGCCGACCAGGGCCACGTCAAGGCCCTCGGCGGCGGCCTCGAGATAGGGAACCAGCTCCTCCGGCCCCATGGCGGCGGCGGCCCCGCAGCCTTCGAGCTGGCGCCGCAAGCCAGCGATATAAGCGTCGCGGCCGCCGATCGTGGTCGGAATCGCCACCGGGACCGGCACCACGCCAGCGTATTGGCAGGCCAGGAAAACCGTGACGAAATCCTCGTCCGTCTCCGCCAGAATGACCATGCGCGCGCCCTTGGGCAAGCCGGCCTGAACCAGGCCGCGCGCCACCCCGATGGCCTGCTCGCGCAACTCCGTATACGAGACGGCGGCACTCAGATCGCCACGGCCGGAGTAGAAATTCAGGCCGGCGTTGCCGCGCGCCACGTAGTCGAGGCCTTCGGCAAGGCTGTCGAACGTGGCCAGGCGCCGGTCCAGGCGGGCACCGTCTGTAGGTGTACTTATCATTGGCTCGTGGTCCCGCTTCCACCCTGCGCGATGGATGGTCTCCTCGACGCTATGGGAATACCCTTAGCCCACCGGGCGCGCAAGCATGGGTCGCGCCCGCGCGGCTCTACCGAATCTCGTGAAGACGGAAACCGCGCCGGATCGGCTCGGTTGGTGCGGGCGGATCAGTTCAGCTCGTCGTCGCGCCAGTACTTGGTGCCCTGGATGGTCGCTTGCAAGGCCAATCCGGTCTCGGTGATCTGATACAGCTTGATGCCCGGCGCGACGTCGATGGCGCCCGCGTAGGAGCCGCCCTTGTCGTCCGACTTGGCGGCGGCGTCGGCCTGGCCGCTGGCGCTCCAGCCATGGTCCATGAAGCTATCCAGGGCAGCCTTGGTGGTGAAGATGAACACGCCGCGAAAATCCTTGGCGCCGAGCCCGAGGCCGAGGCCGCCCGAGGCCATGTTCATATAGACGTCCGCCCCGCTCGCCCGATCCCGGACCACGCCCCACCCGCCGGCGGCGGAGACCCAGAAAATATTGACCCCCACGTTGCTGAACACACCGTACCCGGCCGCGTTGGCGATCTGCTCCCGGGCAATGGGGTGAATCTGGTACAGCTTGTCCAGGGTTTGCGCGCGCATGTATCGCGCCGCCTGGCGCTTTGCCGCGATGGAGGAGCCGGACGGCCCGGCGCACGCCCCGGTGAAGGCGCCGGCCAGTACGGCCGCGAGCACGGCGATGACGAGTCGACGCTGAGTCATGAGGGTCAACGCTGGATCATGAGGGTCGACGCTGGATCATGAGGGTTCCTCTCGCGCGGGGACCGAGGTCGCCGTCTCGAAGGACAGGACCGGACCAGCCTGACGCCCGCCGATTAAGGATGCGTTACCGCCTGGGGAGGGGGGGAGAGGGACCTAGGAAGGGGTTGACGCCACGCGGGTCAATTGCCCATGCCCATGGGCATCCAGGCATCCGCGATCGCCCGCAGGAGCCGCGCCGCGGCCTCGTTCTCGCCGGCCGCGCAGAGCTTGGCCGCGCGATCGAGCTTGTCGCGCACCCGCGCGAGGATCGCCGAATCCTCGTTCATCATCTCGCTCACCCGCTCGAGCAGGACCTTGCAATCCTCCGCCTGGGCCTGGGCCTGGGTCTGGGTCTGGGTCTGGGTCTGGGCTTGAGCCGGACCCACGGTCACCGCCAGCCAAGGCAGAAGCGCCAACAGCATCGGCCGCGCAAGCCGGCCCATGGCCTATAGGGACTCGAGAAAGCGGATGAGCGCGGCGCGCTCGGCGCGCGGCATGGTCATGACCGCTTGGCGCGCGGCCGCGGCCTCGCCGCCATGCCAAAGGATGGCCTCCATAAGATCGCGCGCCCGGCCATCGTGCAGGTAAAAGGTGTTGCCGTTGATCTGGCGGGTCAGACCCAGGCCCCACAGGGGCGGGGTGCGCCATTCGCGGCCGTTGGCCAGAAACTCGGGCCGGCCGTCGGCCAAGCCCTCGCCCATGTCATGCAGCAGAAAGTCCGAATAGGGATGGAACACCAACCCGGAGAGCGCCGGCACGCTGGGATATTGCGTTGTCTTCATTTGCGTTGTGTGGCACGCGGCGCACCCGGCCACCTCGAACAGGGCTTCGCCGCGCACCACCCGCGGATCGCCCACGCCGCGCCGGTCCGTGGGGCGCAGCATCTGCATGTAGAACACGAGGGCTTCCAGGTCGGGCTCCGAAATCTCAGGGGCGCCACCGTCGTCGGCGCCCAGGCAGCGCGCGTGCTGGGTCGGGCAATTGGCGACCGGAACGTCGTTCGACGTGATGCCCATGTCCCCGGCCAGGGCCGACACGCTCTGTTGGCGCAGGGAGACGGCGCCGGCCTTCCAGCCGTAGCGGCCGAGCCGGGCCGGGCCGCCCGCCGGATCGGGCCTGTAGTTCGCCCGCCCGGATATGCCGTCGCCGTCCGCGTCGTCCGGATCCGCGCGGGCGAGCAGATCCGCGTCCGGCACCGCCTCCAGCAGGCCCAGGCCGATCACCTGCGGCGCGATGCGCGGCGAGATCAATACGTCCGAGCCGAGCGGCGCGCCCGCCGCGCCCGAGACGGTGACCCGCGGCCGGCGCAGGGCGTACGTCCGACCGTCCGCGAACGCGCCCTCGATCGTCTCGTACGACACGTCAACCCGCGCCTCGGGCGCCGCGCCGGCCAGGGCTCGCATATTGATCTGGTCCTTGAACTCCGGGTGGGGGCCCGGCGCGCCGTCAGGCCCGGCGCCGGCCAGGGAAACCCGCACGATCATCGTTTCCGGGGTCTCCCCCGGGCCCGCCGGCGGACGGCCGCGCCCGTTCTTGGCGTGGCACGCGGCACAGGACACCGCGTCGAACACCGGGCCCAGCCCGTCGCGCACATTGTTGACCGCCTGGGGCGCCGGCACCCAGTTGGCGTTAAACACCCGGTTGCCGTCCAGGAACTTCTCCCGCGCCTTGTACACGGGCTGGCCGATCGGCTGCTTGAACAGGCCATCGATCGTGGTGCAATAGTTGACCGGATGATCGGGCAAGCATTTGCCGTCCACGATCTCGTCGCCGTTGTCGTACTGGGCGGCGGTGGAATTCCCATAGGCATTGCGCCCATACGAGTCGGCCTCCGGGTCCGGGTAAACCGCCGGCGGACCCTCGGCCACGGTCTCGCCGCTCATGTCGGGCACCAGGGACGCCAGGAAGCCCGGCTCCCCGCCGCACGCCGCAAGGCCCAACCCCAGCGCCAGCACCACCGCCGGGGGCGCGGCGCGGCGCGCCGTACCCCACCCGTTGGGCGCGACCCTCTCGTCGCTCGCCCTCTCGTCGCACGATGAATTTTCCATGGCCCGGCGCCGACTCCCCGAAAGACCGCAACCTCACCACAAGTCCGGCGCGTTTTCAAATATCGCGCGCCCGGTTGACGCGGATGTGAAGGGGTTGTCTTTTCGGATTATTGCACCGGCGACGGGGGCAAGCACTGTATACTAGTGGATAGAATCCAACGAGCATGACACGCGCCCCAAAGGAACGCACCCCACGTTGAGCCAAGACACACCCTCCTTCAAGCCGGTTTCCGGCAATGTGATGCCGCGCTTCTCGGGCATCGCCACCTTCATGCGCCTGCCCCACCTGAGCGACCCGGCGGGCGTGGACATCGGCCTCGTGGGCGTGCCGTGGGATGGCGGCACCACCAACCGGCCCGGGGCCCGTCACGGACCGCGCCAGATACGCGACGCCTCGACCATGGTGCGCAGCGTCCACCACCGGAGCCGGATCAAGCCGTTCGAGCTCGCCCGCTGCGCCGATCTGGGCGACGTGGCGGTCAACCCCATCGTCCTGGAGGATACCCTGGCGCGGGTCGAGGCGTTCTTCGCGCGGGTGCACGACGCCGGCGTGGTGCCCTTGAGCGCGGGCGGCGATCATCTGATCACCTTGCCGATCATGCGCGCGATCGCGCGCGAGGCCCCCGTGGGCATGGTCCACTTCGACGCCCACACCGACACCTGGGACCAGTATTTCGGCGACAGCCGCTATACCCACGGCACCCCGTTCCGGCGCGCCATCGAGGAGGGGCTGCTCGACCCCAAGCGCACGGTGCAGATCGGCATCCGGGGCGCGCTCTATGGCGACGGCGACAACGACTGGGGCCTGGAACAAGGCATTCGCGTAATCGACATCGACGAGCTCTACGAGATGGGCGTGGACGCGGTAATCGCCGAGGCGCGGCGCGTGGTCGGCGACGGGCCGACCTACGTCAGCTTCGACGTGGACGGCCTGGATCCGGTGTACGCGCCCGGCACCGGCACGCCGGAAATCGGCGGTTTCACCACCTTCGAGGCGCAAAAAATGCTGCGCGGCCTGCGCGGCCTGAACCTGATCGGCGGCGACGTGGTCGAGGTTTCGCCGCCCTTCGACCCGAGCGGCAACACGGCGATCGTCGGCGCCACCATGATGTTCGAGATCCTGTGCGTGCTGGCCGACGCCATCGACCGGCGCCGGGGCCGCGCCTTCACTTCGACGACACAAGCCCGTGAGCCGTGATCCCGGTCACAGCCGAGCGGCGGCCACCGCGCCAACATGACCTTCGTATCGACCATGATACGCGACGACCGGAGGTCAGGACCATGCTTCGTGTCACCCATTTCGGAACACGCCTCACCCTGCGTTGCGGCTGCGGCTGCTTCGTGCTCACGTTGCGCAATCCAACGACGGCGTCCCACGGAACCGTGCGCTGCCCGATTTGCGCCGCGCGGGCCTCCCTCGACGAGCTGATGCGCGCCTGGCGCGACGCGGCGACCGCGCGCCGCGCCGCTTGAGCCGCGCGCAAAAAAACTGGCCGAGGGTATGGCGCCTCGGCCAGAAGTTGTAAGCGAAGAGTCCGCGCCCGCCGAAGCCGGCGCGGCCACGATCGTCCGGATGGCGGCCCCGTCGCCGCTTCAAACAGCGTCCGACAACCGCATGTCCGCGCGGCTCGCGCCGTCCATCCGGTATTTATAAAGCAACACCCGTGCCAAATTTCCTAACAGTATGATATTTATAGAATATCTACGGATGTATCGAAACCGGATACTAGCCATCTGTAAAGAAATCCGACAGGGGAGTCGAGTGCATGCGTGTGTATTCAACGCCCTATGGCGCGCGATTCGTCGCCCCGCGGCGTGATGGGTCCGTATGCGTACTGTAAACAAATCCGACACGTGGGCGACGGGCTGGCGCGCGCCGGCCGGTTTCCCTTACCATGGGCCAACCCGCACACGGATAAGCCCCCGAGGGAGAGACAAGCCCCATGAACGACGACCCCAAGAACGACGGCAACAACTCGAACCGCAGCCGCGCGTGGTTCGGCAAGCTCGACAAGGACGGCTTCCACCACCGGAGCTGGATGAAGAATCAGGGCCTGCCCCATCACCTGTTCGACGGCCGGCCGGTGATCGGCATCTGCAACACCTGGTCGGAGCTCACCCCCTGCAACGCGCATTTCCGTATCATCGCCGAGCGGGTCAAGCGCGGAGTCTACGAGGCCGGCGGGTTTCCCCTGGAGTTTCCGGTCATGTCGCTGGGCGAAACGCTGATGCGCCCGACCACCATGATGTTCCGCAATCTGGTCAGCATGGACGTGGAGGAATCGATCCGCGCCAACCCGATCGACGGCGTGGTGCTACTGGTCGGCTGCGACAAGACCACGCCCGCGCTGCTCATGGGCGCGGCGAGCTGCGACCTGCCGACCGTGACCGTCTCCGGCGGGCCCATGCTGAACGGGCGCTTCCGGGGCGAGCAGATCGGCTCCGGCACCCATGTCTGGAAGTTCGACGCCATGGTGCGCGCGGGCGAGATGTCCATGGACGAGTTCATGGAGGCGGAATCGTGCATGTCGCGCTCGGTCGGCCACTGCATGACCATGGGCACCGCCTCCACCATGGCCAGCATGGTCGAGGCCCTGGGCATGGGCCTGCCCACCAACGCCGCCATCCCAGCCGCGGATTCGCGGCGCTACGTGCTGGCCCACATGGCCGGGCGCCGCGCCGTGGAGATGGTGCATGAGGGCCTGCGCATGTCCAAGGTGCTGACCCGCGAAGCCTTCGAGAACGCGATCCGGGTCAACGGCGCCATCGGCGGCTCCACCAACGCGGTACTTCACCTGCTGGCCATGGCCGGGCGCATGGGGGTCGATCTGGCCCTGGACGATTGGGACAAGCTCGGGCGCGAGGTGCCGTGCCTGGTGGATCTCATGCCCTCGGGCCGCTTCCTGATGGAAGACTTCTACTACGCCGGCGGCCTGCCTGCGGTGATCCGCGAGCTCGGGCAGGCGAATCTGCTGCACAGGCAAGCGCTCACGGTCAACGGCCACACGATCTGGGAGAATTGCGCCGAGGCCCCATGCTGGAACCGGGAGGTCATCCACGCCTTCGACACGCCGTTCAAGGCCGAGGGCGGCATCGTGGTCTTGCGCGGCAACCTGGCGCCCGACGGCGCGGTGCTCAAGCCCTCGGCGGCGACGCCGGAGCTCATGCGCCACCGGGGCCGCGCCGTGGTCTTCGAGGACATCGACCATTTCAAGGCGCGCCTCGACGATCCGGAACTCGATATCGACGAGACGTGCGTCATGGTCCTGAAGAACTGCGGCCCCAAGGGCTACCCGGGCATGGCCGAGGTCGGCAACATGCCCCTGCCCAAGAAGCTCCTGAAAAAGGGCATCGCCGACATGGTGCGCATCTCGGACGCGCGCATGAGCGGCACCGCCTACGGCACGGTGGTCCTGCACGTGGCGCCCGAGGCCGCCGCCGGCGGGCCGCTCGCCCTGGTGCGCGACGGGGATGTGATCGAGCTCGACGTGGCCGCGCGGCGCCTGCACCTGGACGTGAGCGAGGCGGACCTGGCCGAACGCCGGGCCGCCTGGACCTCGAGCGCGCCCACGGAGGCGCGCGGCTACGCCAAGCTCCACGGCGACCACGTCATGCAGGCCGATACCGGCTGCGATCTCGACTTCCTAATCGGCGCCAGCGGCGCGGCCGTGCCCCGGGAGAGTCACTAAAAAGGGTAGCGTCCCCTTTTCCAAGGATACGCATGATTGCAAGACCTGGCCCCGAGTTTGGAACGAGTTTGGAATGTTTGAATCGGTTGTGCTTCGAAGACCGGTGTTCGGGGATAAACGACTAGACCCCGGCTTGCTCGCCGAAGTTCTTCTCTTCTACCAAAATGTGTACCTGATACTGGACCACGGAAGCCTCATTTCTATCGTCAACGCTATTGGTGCCGAAGCTCTTCTGAAGCTTATCGAGGATGGGCACGTGAAGGCGTCGTTCGTTAGAGAGAACATGGGAACCACGACGGCCGCACCGCTTGGCATCCCTTTCCACCGGTTTGTCGCCTACCAACTAAGAGGAAAGAAGAAGAAGAAAAGGATATTTTCAAAGCAGGAATTAATCCGAACTGCACTCGAGAGAACTCAAGGTAATCCTTCGCAAACGCGGCGAATCGCTACGAATCTTGAGAGACGGATTCCAATCGAAAAGCTCGAACATGCGGCCGGAAAACCATTGGATATCCTCGGTATGGCCCATGAGGATTTGCAAGATTCTCAGTATACAAACGCCGCAATTAGACTCGTGCTCCAAGAGCTAGTGCCGGGCTTTAGGATCCCAGCTGAGTGGTATTTTCGAGCTATTGAGACAAAGCACGGATTTGTCGTAGATACGAACTTTGATCTTGGTGCCGTCAATACAGAATATCATCGTTCTGTACCACCTGAGCATAGTTCTATCACTCCAGCCTATCTTCTAACTCATATCTTGGACGCGCGAGCAGATATCGCATTTGCGGGCAAGCATATGGCAGAGCTTGTCACGTCACCGATGGCGTCCCAAGCACTGTGGATCAAATTCTCAACGATGCTTGAAAAACGAATACAGAATGCTCAAGAGATTGAATTGTTTCAGCACACCCATCTTGAAGCAGGCACAATTCGGGAATCAATCAATAGCGGAGAGAGAACTTTTGCGGAATTTCTAGATATTCTAGAGGAGGCGCAGAAGTTCAAGGAATGGCTCAAAGACGTCCACCCAGAGATAGGCCTGCTGAAAGAATACTACAAAGCAGCAACTGCGAAGACGTGGGCAGATAAGTTGCCGGCGAAAACTCTAAGATTCGCATTTTTCACCGGCCTTGGAGCTATCGCTGAAGCAGTACTTCCGATGGGCGGCGTCGGAACTGCTGCCGCAGATACTTTCATTCTCGGAAAATTCCTAAAGGGATGGCGGCCAAGCCAGTTCGTTGAGGAAAAGCTTTCTGCATTCACTGGCCCTGAGTAACCCATGGAAAAATGGGATAAAAGGGGGCGCTACCACTACTGTCCGGTTGTTTGCTGCCTCTTGAAGCATAATCGATTGCAATAGAATGGTTTTTCAGGATTTGTCCAGTCATCGACTTGAACTCCGGTTGCTGGGTCGGCCATGCTTCCTCGGCTTCGAGCGGGGGGATGGCTTATGTACGCGGGCAAGATCGTTTTCGCACAGCTGATCGACCACCTTCCCCTTCATACCTTCCGGCGCTGTGTCCAGCGCTATCGCGGCCATTACAAGGTGCGCGGGTAAAAGGGGACGCTACCCTTTTTTTTAGGAATGGGCGAACGGCCGCCCGCGTTCGCCGGTCGGGCTTGATTACACTCCCGCCGTGCCGAGGGACTCCAGGATGTGGGTGTGGGTTGCCATGGCGCGCTCCCGGTGGCGGCGGTGGATGGCGGCGGCGCGCGCGCCATCTCCCGCGAGGATCGCGCGCACCAGGGCGCGGTGGTCCTTGTTCGATTGAACGGGAAGCTGGAGCGCGTGCAATGTCGTCATGCGCGCCCGGTGCGCCTGATCGGTGACGGTGGCCACCAGCGGCGCGGCCGTGCCCCGGGAGAGTCATTGATCCGAGGGCGCCGGTGGATCGGGGTTCCCGTTGGCCGCGCCGGGCCATGGGAATTCGAGGTGGACGCGGCGCGCCGTGGCGTCTAGCGTTGCGGTCAATCAACGAGGCTGGATACGAGGCTGGGAACGTGGCTAGCGGCTACGCCGTTCGGCGCGGTTAAGCCGGCCCTTGCACGGGTGAGGCAATGGCATCAGTTGAAATCCTGGACGTGCGCAAATCGTTCGGCGCGGTCGAGGTCTTGCACGGCGTGGATATCGACATTCCCGACCGGGCGTTCGTCGTGCTGGTCGGTCCGTCCGGGTGCGGCAAGTCCACGTTGCTGCGCATGGTCGCGGGTTTGGAGCGGATCACGACCGGCGAGATCCGCATCGGCGAGCGCGCGGTCAACCAAGTGCGGCCCAAGGAACGCGACGTGGCCATGGTGTTCCAGAACTACGCGCTCTATCCCCACATGAAGGTGTTCGACAACATGGCCTTCTCGCTCAAGCTGGCCAATGTGCCCAGCGGCGAGATCCGGACGCGCGTTCAGACGGCCGCCGATATTCTCGGGCTCGGCGCGTATCTGGAGCGGTATCCGCGGCAGCTTTCCGGCGGACAGCGCCAACGGGTGGCCATGGGCCGCGCCATCGTGCGCGACCCGGCGGTATTTCTGTTCGACGAGCCGCTCAGCAACCTGGACGCCAAGCTCAGGGTGCAAATGCGCACCGAGATCAAGGAGCTGCAACAGCGCCTGAAAACAACCTCCATCTACGTCACCCACGATCAGATCGAGGCCATGACCATGGCCGATCGGATCGTGGTGATGAACGAGGGCCAAGTCGAGCAGATCGGCGTGCCCCTGGAGGTCTACGACCGCCCCGCCAATACGTTCGTGGCCGGGTTCATCGGCTCGCCCGCCATGAATTTCGTGGAGGGAACCCTCCGGCGCGCCAACGGCGCGGCCCGCGTCGCCACCGACGAAGGCGTTCAACTGCCCCTGACGCCGGCGGCGTCGGACGGCGCGCCGGACGGCGCGCGTGTGATCTATGGGGTGCGGCCGGAGCATCTTCGCCTCGTGGGCGATGGGGACCCGGGGTCGGTCCGGGCCACCGTGCGCGTGGTGGAGCCGACCGGCTCGGAGATCCTGGTGGTCGCCGACCTGGCCGGACATACGCTCCAGGTCGCATTCAAGGAGCGCCACGAACTGGCCCCCGGCCAGGAGATCAGCCTCGCGCCGGTCACGGAGCGGGTTCATCTGTTCGACGGAAAGGATGGCCAACGCATATAGGGCCGGTGCCGCGAGGCGGGCGCCGGCCATCACCCCAGGGAAAGGACCCATGGCCTCGAACCATAAGCAAGAACGCGAAAAATAGGAGGAAGAAAATGAGCGAATTCACCAGACGCGACACCTTGAAGATGGGCGCCGGCGCCGCCGCGCTCGCCGCGGGGAGTGGCCTGGTCGCGCCGCGCGCGGCGCGGGCGGCCCTGAACATCCAGCCGGAATCAGGCGCCAAGCTTCGTCTGCTGCGCTGGAAGCGCTTTGTCGCGGGCGACGAGACCCTGTGGATGGAGAACACCAAGAAGTTCACGCAGACCACGGGCATTCCCGTGCGGGTCGACAACGAAAGCTGGGAAGACGTGCGCCCGAAGGCGGCGGTGGCCGCCAACATCGGCGCCGGGCCCGACATCATCCTGGGCTGGTACGACGATCCGCACCAGTATCCGGACAAGCTGGTGGATCTGAGCGAACTGGCCGACTACTTGGGCAACAAGTACGGCGGCTGGTATCCGGTGGCCGAGTCCTACGGCACCAGCCACGGCCGCTGGATCGGCCTGCCCCTGGGCGCGGCGGGGGCGTGCATCGTCTATCGCCAGTCCCATGTCCAGGCCGCCGGGTTCGACGGCGTGCCCGGCGACACCGGGGGCTTCCTGAAACTGTGCCAGGCCCTGCACGCCAAGGGCACCCCGGCCGCCTTCGCGCTTGGCAACGCGGTCGGCGACGGCAACACGTGGGCGCACTGGATCCTGTGGTCCCACGGCGGCAAGGTGGTGGACAAGGACGGCAACGTGGTCATCAACAGCGACGAGACCCGCGCCGCCCTGGAATACGCCGCGGAGCTCTACAAGACCTTCATTCCGGGCACCACGTCGTGGCTGGACGGCAACAACAACAAGGCATTCCTGGCCGGCAAGATCTCGCTGACCGCGAACGGCATCTCGATCTACTACGCCGCCAAGACCACGAACCACCCGCTGACCCCGGACATCTACCACGCCAACCTGCCGGTCGGCCCGGTCGGGCATCCGGCGGAGCTGCACCTGCTCACCCAGGCCATGGTCATGGGCTACACCAAGTACCCGAACGCGGCCAAGGCGTACCTGCAATTCATGTGGGAGAAGGAGCAGTACGAGCCCTGGCAAGAGGCGGTGCAGGGCTATATCACCCAGCCACTGCGCGCCTACGAGAAAAACCCGGTGTGGACCGAGGACCCCAAGAATACGCCCTATCGCGATCTGGTGGCGCGTATGCAAAACAACGGCTACGCGGGTCCGCTGGGATACGCCTCGGCGGCGGTCATGGCCGATTATGTGGTGGTCAACATGGTGGCCGAGGCGGCCTCGGGGGCGCGAACCCCCAAGCAGGCCATGGAACGCGCCCAGAAGCGCGCCGAACGCTACTACAAAGTCTAGTTACGCCGTGCGTGGCGCCTCGGGGTCTCCGGGGCGCCACCCATTTCTGTTTCGGATCAAACCAGCGTCATGTCCCAATCGGTTGCCGCGATCTCCGGTCCCGTCTTGTCCCTGGGCGCGCGCGTGCGCGACAGCCGGGATCTCCTTGGCTTGTTCTTCATGCTACCGGCGACGGTGGTATTGCTCGCCTTCATGGCCTATCCCCTGGGGCTTGGCATCTGGCTGGGCCTGACCGATACGACAATCGGTCGGCGCGGGGTCTTTATCGGGCTCGAGAACTACGAGTACCTGATGGACGATTCGGTCTTCTGGCTGTCGGTCTTCAACACGGCCCTCTATACGGTCGCCGCCAGCGTGATCAAGTTCGCGATTGGCCTGTACCTGGCGCTGCTCCTCAATAAGCGCATGCCGTTCAAGGCTTTCATCCGGGCGATCGTGCTGTTGCCGTGGATCGTGCCCACGGTGCTGTCGGCCATTGCCTTCTGGTGGATCTACGATGCCCAGTTCTCGATCATCTCCTGGGTCCTGGTGAAACTGGGGCTGATCGACGAGTACATCGATTTTCTTGGCTCGCCGGGCCCGGCGCGGGCTTCGGTCATCGCGGCCAACATCTGGCGCGGCGTCCCGTTCGTCGCCATATCCCTGCTGGCGGGGTTGCAAACCGTCCCGGCGTCCCTTTACGAAGCCTCGACCATGGACGGGGCGAACGCCTGGCAGCGGTTCCGCTACGTGACCATGCCCATGCTGACCCCGATCATCGCCGTGGTCATGACCTTCTCGGTGCTGTTCACCTTCACCGACTTTCAGCTCATCTACGTGCTGACCCGCGGCGGGCCGATCAACACGACCCACCTGATGGCGACTCTATCGTTCCAACGGGCGATCCCGGGCGGGCATCTGGGCGAGGGCGCGGCCATCGCCACGGCCATGATCCCGTTTCTGATCGTGGCCATCGTATTCAGCTACTACGGCCTGCAGAATCGCAAGTGGCAGCAACGCGCGGGTAACGACTAGGGCGGGCAACGGGTAGGATTGGACCCATGGCAATATTCCGGAAACGCGAGATCGAGGAAGACCAGGGGATGGAATACCTGGTCACCCTGCCGCGCCGCGTGGTCACCCTTTACGTCCCCCTCGGGATCATTGTTTTCGTGCTGCTCTTTCCCTTCTACTGGATGACCATCACGACCTTCAAATCGAAGATCGAGCTGTACGACTACGATAACTACAGCCCGTTCTGGGTGGTCCGGCCGACCATGGAGAACATCGACCGCCTGCTGTTCCAGACCTCCTATCCGAGCTGGCTGTGGAACACCATGCTGGTGGCGGTGGTGGCCACGGCAATTTCCCTGGTCTGCTCGGTCCTGGCCGCCTATGCGATCGAGCGCCTGCGCTTCACCGGCTCGCGTATCGTCGGAATCTCGATCTTCCTGGCCTATCTCGTGCCGCCCAGCATCCTGTTCATCCCCCTGGCGCTGATGGTGTTCAAGTTCGGCATCTTCGATAGCAAGCTGGCCCTGATCCTCACCTACCCGACGTTCCTGATTCCGTTCTGCACCTGGCTCCTGATGGGATATTTCCGCACCATTCCCTTCGAGTTGGAGGAATGCGCCCTGATCGACGGGGCGACGCGCTGGCAAATCCTGCGTCAGATCATGCTGCCGCTGGCCGTGCCGGGGCTGATTTCCGCCGGCATCTTCGCCTTCACCTTGTCGTGGAACGAGTTCATCTATGCGCTCACCTTCATCTCCTCGTCGGAGAACAAGACCGTGCCCGTGGGCGTGGTGACCGAGCTGGTCGAGGGGGATGTCTACCACTGGGGCTCGCTCATGGCCGGCGCCCTTCTGGGCTCGGTGCCGGTGGCGTTATTCTATTCGTTCTTCGTTGAGCACTACGTCTCGTCCATGAGCGGCGCGGTCAAGGGGTAGTCCGCCGCCGCTCAATACGTCGCGCGGCCGCCGGAGAGGTCGAACACCGCGCCCGTGGTAAACGAGCACTCCCGCGAGACCAACCACGCGATCATGGCGGCGATCTCCGTCACCTCGACGAAGCGCCCGCGCGGAATCTTGGCGAGCATGTAGTCGATGTGCCGCTCGGTCATCTGGTCGAAGATGCGCGTGCGCGCCGCCGCGGGGGTGATGCAATTGACCGAGATATCGTAACCGGCCAGCTCCTTGCCCAGGGACTTGGTAAGCGCGATCACCCCCGCCTTGGCGGCGCTGTAGGCCGGCGCGTTGGGGTTGCCTTCCTTGCCGGCGATGGAGGCCACGTTGACGATGCGCCCGTAGTTGCGCTCGATCATGTGCGGCACGGCGGCGCGGCAGCCGTGAAAAACCCCGTCCAGGTCCACCGCCATCACCTGGCGCCAAGCGTCGAGCGGGTACTCCCAGGTCGGCGCGTTGGGGCCCGAGATGCCCGCGTTGTTGACCAGGATATGGAGCCCGCCCAGGCGCTCCAGGGTGGCGGCGACGGCGGCTTCCGCGCTTGCCGGATCGGTCACGTCCATGACCACGGGGACCGCCTCCCCGTGCCCGGCCAAGGCCTCGGCGGTGGCGCCGAGCAGGTCCTGGTCCCGGTCCCACAGGGCGACCTTGGCCCCGCTCGCCAGGAGGCGCTCGGCGACCGCGCGGCCGATGCCCTGGGCGGCGCCGGTGACCGCCGCGACCTGCCCGGCCAGGTCAATGCGATTCATCGACGAAGTCCTCTATATAGGCGCGCACGATCTGGTCCGGGTTCGCCTCGATCGGCAGGCCGAGGGCGGCGGCGCGGGCGAATTCGCTCTCGGTGGGCCAGGTAGCCACGATGGCCTCGATGGCCGGGTCCGGCGCGGCCGTGATCGGGCCCAGGGCGCGCCCGTCCGCGACGCGCCGCAGCGCCGCGATCATCTCGGCCACGGTCACCGAAAGGCTGGGAAAATTGATCGCCCGGTCATCGCCGAGGGCCGCCCCCGGCACCTCGTGCAAGCGCACGAACCCTTCCACCGCGGAACGATAGCCGAGCACCGGCATGCGCGTCTCGACGGGGACCGGCAGCACGCAGGGCTCCCCGTTCAAGGGCTCGCGGACCACGCCGCTGGCGAAGCTCGACGCCGCCAGGTTGGGCCGCCCGGGGCGCACCACGATGGTTGGCAGGCGCGCCGCCCGGCCATCGAGAAAGCCCTTGCGGGTGTAATCGTTGATCAGCAGCTCGCCGATCGCCTTGGTGGCGCCGTAGGTGGTTTGTGGCGTCCGCTTGGTGGTATCGCCCACGACCGTGGGCATGGCCGCGCCGCCGAACACCGCGACCGAGCTGGCGAAGACCAGGCGCGGCGCGCCGCCACGGGCCCGCAGGGCCTCCAAAACGTTGAGCCCGCCGGTCAGGTTGACGCGCAGCGCCAGATCGAAATCCAACTCGCCGCCGCCGCTGACCACCGAGGCCAGATGAAAGACCGCGATATCGTCCCGGTCGATCAGGTCGAACACCCGCGCGCGCTCGGAGATATCGCCCACGACCACGCGCGCCCGGTGGTCCAGGCCAGGGAGCGGCCCGGGCGGCTCCACCGCGTCGAACAGGACGATCTCGTCCACGGGCTCGCGCCCGCCCGCCGGTCCGGTCAGTTGTCCGAGCTCCAAAATGCGCCGCGCCAGCATGCGCCCGATAAAACCTGTGCCACCTGTGATAACCACTTTCACGGGAACGAAACCTCCTATTCTTTTCGTCTCTTTTCGTCGTTACACCGCGACCGTGAGGCCGCCATCCACGAACAGCACGTGGCCGTTGACATAGGACGCGGCGTCGGACGCCAGATAGACCGCCGCGCCGGCGATGTCCGCCGGCGCGCCCCAGCGCCGGAGCGGCACCCGCGCGCGGATGTAGGCGTCGAACTCCGGGTCCTCTTCAAGCGCGCGGGTCATCTCCGTGGTGATAAAGCCCGGCGCGATCGCGTTGCAGGCGATACCCTCGGGGCCGAGCTCCACCGCGAGCGCGCGGGTCAGCGCCACCAGGCCGCCCTTGGCCGCCACGTAGGCCGCGACCGTGGGCCGCGCCATGGGCCCCATGATCGAGGCGGTGTTGATAATGCGCCCATGGCCCCGCGCGATCATATGGCGGGCCGCCGCGCGCGCCAGTACGAAGCAGGCGCTCAGGTTGGTCTCGATCACCCGGTCCCAGCCGGCGTCGTCCATTTCCACCAGGGGCTCGCGGTGCTGGATGCCGGCGTTGTTGACCAGGATATCGAGCCGGCCGTGGGCCTCCACCGCCGCGCCCACGGCACCCGCAGCCGCCGCCCGGTCGGCCACGTCGAAGGCCGCGGCGCTTGCGACAAGGCCGCGCGCCCTCAGCGCCTCGACCCGGGGTTCGAGCGTTGCCGCCTCGCGCCCGCACAGGATGACCGAGGCGCCGGCGGTGGCCATGGCCTCGGCGATGGCCCAGCCCAGCCCGCGCGAGGCGCCGGTAATCAGCGCCACCCGGTCATGGAGCGAGAATAAAGACATGGGCGCGCCCCCTGGTGAGCGATCGAAACGGGCGCGGCCGAAGGCCGCGCCCGCGCAGTCTACGCGCCCCATGGCCCGATTAGAACAGGCCCTCGATCTGCCCCGCCTCGTTGAGGCGGATGCTGTTCGCCGCCGGCACTCGGGGCAGGCCGGGCATGGTCATGATCGCGCCGGTGACGGCGACCACGAACTCGGCCCCCCCGGAGACGCGCACCTCGCGCACGGGCACGGTAAATCCCTCGGGCGCGCCCTTGAGGTTGGGGTCCGTAGTGAGGCTGTATTGTGTCTTGGCCATGCACACGGGGAAGTGGCCGTAGCCCGCCGCTTGCAGTTCGTCGAAACGCTTGCGCACCGTATCGTCGGCGCTGACGCCCGCGGCCCCATAGAGCTCGGTCGCGATGGTCTCGACCTTTTGCCACAAGGGCATGGAATCCTCATAGAGCGGCTTGAAGTCGGCGGCGCCGGACTCGACCAGATCGACCACATGGCGCGCCAACTCGTCCGCCCCGGCGCCCCCATCGGCCCAATGGGTGCAGATGATCGCCTTGGCCCCCAGGCCCTCGGCGGTGGCGCGCACCGCCTCCAGCTCCGCCTCGCTGTCGCCGGAGAACCGGTTGATGGCGACCACCGGCGGCACGCCGAACTTCTTCACGTTCGAGACGTGGCGCGCCAGGTTCTCGCAGCCGGCGGTGACCGCCGCCACGTTCTCCTCGCCAAGGGCGCCCTTGGCCACGCCGCCGTGCATCTTCAGCGCCCGCACCGTGGCCACGATGACCGCCGCCGACGGCTTGAGCCCCGCCTTGCGGCACTTGATATCGAAGAACTTCTCCGCCCCCAGGTCCGCCCCAAAGCCGGCCTCCGTCACCACGTAGTCGGTCAGCTTGAGCGCCGTCTTGGTGGCGATCACCGAGTTGCACCCGTGGGCGATGTTGGCGAATGGGCCGCCGTGGATGAAGGCCGAGTTGTTCTCCAGGGTCTGCACCAGGTTGGGCAGTAGGGCGTCCTTCAGAAGCACACTCATGGGCCCGGGCGCCTTGAGGTCTCGGGCATGGACCGGCTCGCGCTTGCGGGTCTGGCCGATGACGATCTTGCCCAGGCGCTCCTCCAGGTCCTTCAGGTCGTTGGCGAGACAGAAGATCGCCATGACCTCCGAGGCCACGGTGATATCGAATCCGTCCTCGCGGGAGAAGCCGTTGGCCACCCCGCCAAGCGCACACACGGTCGAGCGCAAGGCCCGGTCGTTCATGTCCACGCGGCGCCACGCGACCCGGCGCGTATCCAGGCCCAGATCGTTGCCCCAGTAGATGTGATTGTCGATCAGCGCCGCGAGCAGGTTGTTGGCGACCCCGATGGCATGAAAATCGCCGGTGAAGTGAAGGTTGATATCCTCCATGGGCACGACCTGGGAATAGCCGCCGCCGGCCGCGCCCCCCTTCAGGCCGAAGCACGGGCCCAAGGATGGCTCGCGCAGGCAGATCATGGCCTTCTTGCCGATCCGGTTAAGCGCGTCGCCGAGGCCGACCGTGGTCGTGGTCTTGCCCTCGCCCGCCGGGGTCGGCGTGATCGCGGTGACCAGGATCAGCTTGCCGTCCGGCTGGCCCCGTCGGGACTCGATGAAATCGGCCGCGATCTTGGCCTTGTAGGGGCCATACTGCATGATCGCCTCGGCCGGTATGCCGAGGCGTTCGCCAACTTCGGTAATGGGCTTGAGAGACGCCGCGCGGGCAATCTCGATATCGCTCTTGGGCATAACGGAAACTCGCTCCCTAAAACTTGCTTGGTTGTTTCTTATGCACCTCCGCGCCCACTGGGCACGGGGCCCCTCTCCCCCATACGCTTATCCCAAGCGCGCTCCCACGCTCAGGCCCTCCTTGGCGGCAAACTCCGCGGCCGTCATCTTGCCCTCGCCCTTCGGGCGCACGCGCTTGGCCCGGATACGGCCGCCGCCGGCGGCGATCTCGATGCCCGCGTCGGACACGGCCATCACCTCGCCCGGCGCGCCATCCGCGCCGTCGATACGGGCGGCGTCGAAGATTTGCAGGGTCTTGCCGCGGCAAGTGGTCCATGCGCCGGGCTGCGGGTTGGTGCCGCGGATAAGGTTGTAGACCTCCGCCACGGGCTTGGTCCAGTCGATTTCGGCGTCCGCCTCGCGGCACCAGCTCTCGTATGTGGCCTTCGAGGGATCCTGGGGCGTGCGTGTCGCGCGGCCCTCGCGGAACAGATCGACCGCCTCGCACATGGCCTGTACGCCAAGTCCGAAGATTTTGTTGAAATAGACCGTGCCCAGGGTATCGTCCGGGCCGATGTCCACCTCCTTCTGGAGCAGGATATCGCCCTCGTCGAGCCCGTCGTTGGGGTAGAAGAGCGTGAGCCCGGTCTTGGTCGCGCCGCCGATGATCGGCCAGTTGATCGAGCTAGGGCCCCGGTGCAGGGGCAGAAGCGAGGGATGGAAGCAGATCGACCCGTGGGTCGGGATCTCCCGCGCGTCCTCGGGCACGAACATCGTGACATAGGCCATGAGGCAGAGATCGGGCTTGAGCGCGCGCATCTCCGCCAGGGCGTCGGGGTCCTTGTAGCTGGCCGGCTGATGGACCGGCAGGCCCCGTGCGAGCGCCGCCTCCTTCAAGGGATCGACCGGGCGGCCCTCCTTGTCCGGCGCGCAATAAACCGCCACCACGTCCTCGCCACGCTCCAGGAGCGCGTCCAGGACGCCCTTCCCGAAGGCCTGTTGCCCCATCACGATCAGCCGCATCGCCTCACCCATTCGCCTTCGTCTACAGCCCGACCCGGCCGAGGGCTATCCCCGATCCGGTCTGTTATTGATTAAACGCGACCGATTAAACCGCGCCCTCGGCGTGGGCGGCGGCGATTTCGCCGTCGTCGAGCCCGACCACCTCGCGCAGAATCTGATCGGTGTGCTCGCCGAGCAACGGCGAGGTCTTTACCTGGACCTTCGTGTCCGACAGCTTGATCGGGCAGCCCACGGTCTTGAACGTGCCCCGCTCCGGATGGGCGACCTCGACCACGCTCTCGCGCGCGGCCAGGGACTCGTCGTCCATCAGTTCCTCCATGGAGAGCACGGGCCCGCACGGCACGTTGAGCGGGTTGAGGATATCCATGGCCTCGAACTTGGTCTTGGTCTTGGTCCACTCCTCGATGGTGTCGAAGATATGCTCCAGCTTGGGCAGGCGCGCCTCGGGGGTGGCGTATTCCGGATCGTCGATCCACGCCTCCTTGCCGATCACCTTGCAGAGTTGCGGCCAGATCGCCACCTGGGTGATCACGTAGATGTAGGCGTTGGGATCGCTCTCCCAGCCCTTGCACTTGACGATCCAACCGGGCTGGCCGCCGCCCGAGGCGTTGCCGGCGCGCGGCGTGGCCGTGCCGAAGGTGCCGTTGGGATATTGGGGATATTCCTTGAGCGGCCCGTGCGCCAGGCGTTGCTGATCGCGCAGCTTGACCCGGCACAGGTTGAGCACCGCGTCCTGCATGGCAACCTCGACGCGCTGGCCGCGCCCGGTCTTCTGGCGCTGGATCACGGCCGCCAGGATGCCCGCCAGGCAGTGAATGCCCGAGCCCGTATCGCCGATCTGGGCGCCGGTCACCAGTGGCGGGCCGTCGTCGAAGCCGGTGGTGCTGGCCGAGCCGCCGGTGCATTGGGCGACGTTCTCGTAAACCTTGCAGTCCGCATAGGGGCCCGGACCGAAGCCCTTGATCGAGGCATAGATCATGCGCGGGTTGATCTCCTGGATCACCTCCCACGTGAAACCCTGCCGGTCGAGGGCGCCGGGCGCGAAATTCTCGACCATGACATCGCAGGTCTCGATCAGCTTGCGAAAGATCGCCTTGCCGCGCTCGGTCTTGGTGTTGAGGGTGATGCTGCGCTTGTTGCAGTTCAGGGTGGTGAAGTAGAGGCTGTCCACGTCGGGCAGGTCGCGCAATTGCCCGCGCGTGATATCGCCGCGCCCGGGCAATTCCACCTTGATCACGTCGGCGCCGAACCAACCCATGATCTGGGTACACGACGGACCCGACTGAACGTGCGTCATATCGAGGACGCGGATTCCTTCCAATGCCTTGGACATGCTTTCCTCTCGAAGGCCGTGGGGCGAGCCCGGGGTCGCCTATTTGTACATGGTCTGGTTCATGGTGCCCGGCGCGTAGACGTTCGGGTTGACCCAGATGTTGACCAGCGCCGGCACCCCCGAGGCGACCGCCTCGCGAGCGCGCTCCAGGGCCGGGCGGATATCGCCCGGCTCGCGCACCTCCTCGCCGTGACCGCCGAGGATTTCGGCGAACCTGCCGAACGGCACGTCGCCCAGCTTGTTGCCTACGTTGCCGCGCTCGGGCCCGTACTTGGCGATTTGCCCGTAGCGAATCTGGTTCATGGCCGAGTTGTTGCCGACGATGCCGAGAAACGGCAGCTTGAAGCGCACGCAGGTCTCGAAATCCCAGCCGGTCATGGCGAAGGCGCCGTCGCCGAAATAGGTGAGCACCTCCTTCTCGGGGTAGGCGTATTTGGCGGCCATGGAGAAGGGCACGCCGACGCCGAGGGTGCCAAGGGGCCCCGGGTCCATCCACTGGCCGGGGGCGCGCGGCTGCACCGCCTGCGCCGAGATGGTGACCACGTCGCCGCCGTCGCCGATGTAGATGGTATCCTGGTTCAGGAACTCGTTGATCTCGTAGGCCACGCGGAATGGGTTGATGGGCGTCGAATCGTCCTTGAACTTGGGCAGGAGCTTTTCGTACGCGATCGTCTCGCCGGCGCGCAGCTTGGCCAGCCAGGATTCGCGGCGCTTGGCGCCGTTGTCCACCCGGCCGCTGGCCGCCGCGGTGACCCCGGCGATGATCTGGCCCACGTCGCCGACCAGGCCGAGGGAAACGTCCCGGTTCTTGCCGACGGTGCGGTAATCCATGTCGATCTGCACCACGGTCGCCTCGGCGCGCAGGCGGCGGCCATAGCCCATGCGAAAGTCGAACGGCGTGCCCACGATGACGATGACATCCGCCTCGCCGAAGGCCATGCGCCGGGTACGGTGAAAATGGTGCGGGTCGCCGGGCGGCAAGGTGCCGCGCCCGGCGCCGTTGAAGTAGGCCGGGATATTGAGCGCGCGAATGAACTCCGCCACCGCCTTGGCGCCGCGGCAGGTCCAGATCTGCTGGCCGAAGAGAACGCACGGGCGCTCGGACTTGACCAATATGTCGGCCAGCTTTTCCACGTCGTCCGGGTCGCCCATGGAGCGGGTCGAGGCGCGGTAGTGGCCGGGCTCGGGGATGGTCGCCGTGGCGCGGTCCACCTCGTCGTCCAGGATATCGCGGGGGATCTCCAGGAACGACGGCCCGGGCGCGCCGTTGTGGCACTCGCGAAACGCCATGGAGACCATGTCCGCGACCCGCGACGTGGCCGGCACGGTCGCCGCGAACTTGGTGATCGGCTGCATCATGTCCACATGGGGCAGGTCCTGGAGCGAGCCCATCTTGTGCTGGCTCAGCGCCCCCTGGCCGCCGATCAGCAGCATGGGGCTTTCCGCGCGGAAGGCATTGGCGACCCCGGTCATGGCGTCGGTCGTGCCCGGGCCGGCGGTGACCACCGCGCAGCCGGTCTTGCCCGACATGCGCGCGTAGCCATCGGCCGCGTGGGCGGCCACCTGCTCGTGGCGCACGTCGATGATCTCGATGCCCTCGTCGAGGCAGCCGTCGTAGATGTCGATGATATGGCCGCCGCACAGGGTGAAGATCACGTCGACGCCCTCGTTCTTGAGCGCCTTCGCGACCAGTTGCCCGCCCGAGATGACCTGGTTCGATCGGGTCTTGGTCGCCAGGGTATCGGTCGCCGCCCGCGCCATGTTTGTCCTCCCAGACCGCGCTTCAACAGGCCCCGGCGAACTCAGCCGAGGTAATCGACGTTGGCCGCCACGTGGGCGGCCAGGTTCAGGGTGTGCTCGCGCACCAGGCGCTCGGCCAGGTCCGTGTCGCGCCGCTCTATCGCCTCGATGATGTGCATGTGATCGATGATCGAGCGCTCGGCGCGATCGCGCTCGGAGATGGTGCGCGCGCGGATCGAGCGCATATGGATGAACAGATTGCTGGTCATCTCGTCGAGCAGGGCGCAGCGCGCGAGCTTCAGGATACGCGCGTGAAAGTCGATATTGTGCTGGGAGTACTCGTCGATGCGCGCGGTCACCGCGTTGTCCTCGAAGGTCGAGAAAAGCTTGCGCAGAGTGGCGATCTCCTCGTCGCTCGCGCGTTGCGTGACCAGGCGCGCGGCCATGCTCTCCAGGGCGGCCCAGACCGTGATCATCTCCAGGACCTCGGCCTTGGTCTTGCGCACGATAAACACGCCCTTGCGCGGCACGATGCGCACCAGGCCCTCCTGCTCCAGGCGGGCCAGGGCTTCGCGAATGGGCGTGCGGCTGATCTCCAGGCGCTCCGACAGCTCGCGCTCGTCCAGGCGCAGCTCCGCGTCCTCGGCATAGATGTTCATGGAGGTGATCGCCTGCTTGAGGGCGCCGTAGATCCGATCCTTCAAGCTGAAGTTCGCCTCGATCGGCGCTACGTCCAGCCTAGCCGTTGCCATGTCGTCTCTCCCGCTTCCGCCGGTGACTCCGAGCCACCCCCCGCGAGGCCCCCGACCGCGCGGCGCGGCACAATCGCCGCGCACGGCCAAATCGCCGCGCGGCTCCAGGGAGCCGCGCCGGCGCGAGGGGGGACCGCCTCGTTTCTCAGGCATTTGGTATACGATATACCAAATACAAAACCACGCGCAAGACCACCCTCGCGGCGGCGCGACCGGTGGGGGTCCCTCTAGGTAGATGCCCGCCGCTTGACCCGGTCGCGGATGACCTTGATCAGCGGCAGAGCGAACAGGATCAGCGCCACGGTCATGATCGCCCCGGCCATGGGTCGCTCGAAAAAGATCATGAACGAGCCGCTGGAGATCAGCAGCGATTGGCGCAGCGCCGGTTCGGCGAGGGGCCCGAGCACGATCGCCAGCACCGCCGGCGCCATGGGATAATCCAGCTTGCGCATGAGATAGCCGCCGATCCCGAAGATCAGCATGAGCCAGACATCGTGCATGTCCTGGGTCGGTGCGTAGCCGCCGATCAGGCACAGGACGAAGATGACCGGCGCCAGGATCGTGAACGGCATCTTCAAGACCCAGATAAAGACTGGGATGAAGGCGATGTTGATCAGAAGCGCGAACAGGTTCGCCACGTACAGGCTGGCGATCAGGCCCCACACGAACTCCTGGTTCTCCACGAACAGCATGGGGCCGGGCTCCAGGCCCCAGATCACCATGCCGCCGAGCAAGATGGCCGTGGTCGGCGAGCCGGGGATGCCCAGGGTCAGCATGGGCAGCATGGAGCCGGTGCTGGCGGCGTTGTTCGCGGATTCCGGGGCGACCACGCCGTCCACGTTGCCCTTGCCGTAACTGTCCGGATCCTTGGAGACGGTCTTGGCGACGCCGTAAGCCATGAGCGAGCCGGGGGTGGCGCCGGCGGCGGGCAGAATGCCCACGAAATAGCCGATGAACGAGCCCATGACCATGGTCTTGAAGTTGCCGGCCAAGCCCTTGATCGCCGCCAGGATGCGCCTGATGGTAACCGTCGCCTGGGCGATCGTGGCCTTGCCCCTGGTGCTCTCCACGGTCCACAGCATCTCGCCGATACCGTAGATGCCGATGGCGAGCACCAGGAAATTGATGCCATGAAAGAACCCGGGCAGGCCGAAGAAGATCAGCCGCGGCCGGCCGCTCATGATGTCCAGGCCCACGGCGCTGAGCGCCAGGCCGATGAAGATCGAAAAGAGCGTCTTGGGGATATCGTCGCCGCCCAGGCCGATAAACGTGGCGAAGGCGAGCAGCATGAGCGCGAAAATCTCGGGCGAGCCGAAGGAAAGCGCGATATCGGCCAGCGGCGGCGCGAACATGGTGAACAGGATGACCGAGATGGTGCCGCCCACGAACGAGGCCGTGGCGGCGGCCACGAGCGCGCGATCCGCCATGCCCTTCAGCGCCATGGGGCGGCCGTCGAACGTGGTCGCGACCGCGGTCGAGGCGCCGGGAATGCCCAGCATGATCGAGCTGATGGCGCCGCCGTACATGGCGCCGTAATAAAGCGCCGCGAGAAAGATGATGGCCGAGGTGGGCGGCACCAGGAACGTCATGGGCAGAAGGATCGCCACCCCGTTGACCGAGCCCAGCCCGGGCATGGCGCCGATAAACAGGCCCACCGCGCAGCCGAAGATCACCACCACCAGGTTGAGCGGCTGGAACGCGATAAAAAAACCGTCGATTAGATGGCCGATGATTTCCATGTGTGTCTATACCAAGCCTCGGTGATACGGACTCATCTCGCCCCCGCGCCGCGCCCGGCCCGGCGGCTGGGAGCCCCATGAGCGCGCGCGGCCTACAGCAAGATGTCATACAGCGGATAGAACAGCGGCTCCGTCAGGCCCTTCGGCAGAGTGATGTTGAGCGCGATCTCGAAAAACAGGAACGTCGCCACGGGGGTGGTCAGCGCCAACACGCCGGTGGTCAGCCACCCGTGCCGCCCGAAGAACCGCAGATAGAAGATCAGGTAGAGCGGCACCGCGCCATAAATGCCGATGATGTGGACCAGCCCGATCATGGCGGTCAGCGACCCGGCCACGATCGCGAACAGCCTCAGGGTCTGGCGGTCCATGAACGGCTCGCGCGAGCGCGATTGCGGGCTGCTTCGGGTGATCCAGCGCACCACGATGGCCACGCAGCACAACAGCATGCCGGACGCCAACCAGAACGGAAACGCCCCACCGCCCGGCCCCTCGTTGGGAATCCAGCCGATGGGGAGCTCCGCGCTCTTCCACATGAGGTAAAGGGAGAAGACCGCCAAGACGAGTGCCATGACGAGCTCGGCCATGCGCATACCGGCGATCCTCCCCCCGAACGTCCACGCGATTCGATACCGGTCGGGCTCAGCCGAGCTCGCCGATATTCTTCAGGATCTCGCGGTGGATATCCCGCTCTTTCTTCCAGTAGTCCATCAGGGCGCCACCGGTCAGGAAGTCGCCCAGCAGGCTTTTCTTCTTCTTGTAGGCCTGCCACTCCTCGGAGTCGTAGACCTTGCGGAAAAGATCCTGATAGTAGGCCGCCGCCTCCGCGCTCATGCCCGGCGCGCCCACCACGCTACGCTGCATGAAATAGACATAGTCCTTGCCCAGCTCGCGGAAGGTGGGAACGTCACCGAAGAGCGGCAGGCGCTCCGGCGTGAACGCCGCCAGGGGGCGGGTCTTGCCGGCCTGGAAAAAGCCAAGCTGCTCGGACGGGTTGTTGACCGTCGAATCGGCGTTCTTGCCCGCCAACTCCTTGGCCACGGTGCCGCCGCCCTTGTAGGGCACGTACTTCATATTCAGGCCGTAGGCGGTATTCAGGAAGCTGGTGAGAAGCTGATCCTCCTGGCCCTTGCCGGTGCCGGCCATGATCCAGTTGTTGCCCTTGGCCTTGGCGGCCTTGACGAAATCGGCGACCGATTTGATGCCGCTGTCGGAGTTCACCCACAGCAGGAAGGTATCCTCCGCCATGCGCGCGATCGGCGTGAAGGTCGAGATATCGACGCCCAGGCCCGGGTTGCGCAGCGGGGTGGTGTAGAAGCTGTTCAGTGTGACCATGATTACATGGTTGTCGCCGGTTTTCTGCTTCAGATAGATCAGGGATTCCGCGCCCGATCCGCCTGGCTTGTTGATCGGCGTGAACGGCTTGGACGAGAACTTGTGCTTGGCGATGACGGACTGCATGAGCCGCGCCATCTTGTCCGCGCCGCCGCCCTTGCCGGCCATGATGACGAACTCGACCGGCTTCTTGGGTTTCCAGGCGGCCGCGGCATCGTGCGCCGTGGCGACGGCACCGGCCGCCAAGCCAACGGCGATGCCCACGGATAACGCTCTAACGGCAATCTTATTCACGATTTCCTCCCTAGATGTCGAACTGGCCTCTCGGTCACGCGTTGGCCTTTTCGGCCTATTGGCGGGCGGCGCGTTACGCGCCCGCGGTCTCCTTGTTTTTGCAGCCTTGGTCGCAGGTGTTTGGAATAAGGTATACCAACCTCAACGCTACGACAGGCCGGCAAGCCTTGTAAAGCGGTCCGTTGCGCGGGCCAGCGGCGCGCGCCGTATGAAATGTGTGGCATCGCACGCCGCGCGCGCGTTTATCTAGCCCGGTCCGTAAGAAACCCGCGACGACGCGCAACCGGCCGCCGCTCGCTTCAAATTTTCGCGCGCGTTCCTCTCGGCGTCGCCACGCACTACTTCTTTTACATGCTGGGACATCCGCGTTGCCGGGACAGAGCACTTAATTGATCCCACCCCCGCCCGTTGGTAGACTCTTGGCATGGCGAGACTGGCGCGCGCGGCGCCGCCGGGCGTGCCGCATCACGTGACCCAGCGGGGCACCCGGGACTGGCGGGTTTTCTTCGACGACGCGGACTACCGGGTGTATCGCGATCTCCTGGCCGCGCGCGAAGCGGGTCCGCGCAGCGTGGGCCTGGAAATGGTCGAGCGCGCGGACGCATCTGGCCGGCAAGGACGACGGGGTGGTGAAGGTGAAGCCCTTGCTCGACCGGGTGCTCGAATGGAAGGCCTTTCTCGGCGCCGGGCTCGACGCGGCGCATCTCGACGCGTTACGCGCCCATGCGCGCACCGGCCGGCCACTGGGCGGCGCGCGCTTTCTCAACCGCATCGAGACGCGCCTGGGCCGGCGCCTGAAGAAGCGCAAACCCGGCCCGAAGGCCGGGGCGAAAACCGATGGGGCGGGGAAATAAGTGTTATGCCCCCGTAATTTATGTCCCCGTAATTTCAATTATCACGACGTGAGCCGCAAGGCTGGGCAGCCCGGACGCTTACGTTTGCAACGCTAACGCGCTAAATCACTTATTATAAATATAGCTTATAAAGGTCTCCCATGCTGGACGCGTTCTCCGCGGAAACACTGGCGCGATTTCAATTCGCCTTCACCATATCATTTCACATCATCTTTCCAGCTTTCTCAATCGGATTGGCCAACTATCTGACCGTGCTAAACGGGCTTTGGCTCAGGACCAAGGATGAAACCTACCTGACGCTGTTCAATTACTGGAAGAAGATATTCGCCGTGGTTTTTGGCATGGGCGTTGTATCGGGGATCGTGATGTCCTACCAGTTCGGTACGAACTGGAGCGCGTTTTCAGACAAGACCGGCGCAATTCTGGGGCCGCTCCTTGCATATGAAGTCTTGTCGGCATTTTTCCTCGAGGCCGGTTTTTTGGGGATCATGCTCTTCGGGCGCGAGCGTGTTGGCCCTAACCTGCACATGTTCGCAACAGCCATGGTGGCTGTCGGCACCTTGATGTCGGCTATCTGGATACTGTCGGCCAACTCCTGGATGCAAACACCGGCTGGATATTCCATCAACGAAGCTGGACAGTTCGTTCCCGAGGACTGGTGGCGGATCGTCTTCAACCCATCTTTCCCCTACCGGCTGGTCCATATGGTGTTGGCGGCCTTTCTGACCACGGCCTTTGTCGTGGCGGGTGTGGCGGGCTGGCATTTGCTGAAAGACCGGGCGAATCCGGCCACGCGGCGCATGTTCTCGATGGCTATGTGGATGGCCGCAATCGTAACACCGTTGCAAATCTTTGCCGGGGACATGCACGGTCTCAACACCCTGGAATATCAACCCGCCAAGGTCATGGCGATGGAGGGACATTATGACAGTCATCCCGGCGGCGCGCCGTTGATCCTGTTTGGTATTCCCAATTCAGAGAAAAAGCGTATCGACTATGCAATAGAAATCCCGAAAGCCGGCAGTCTGATCCTCAAACACAGCCTGGATGCGCCTCTGGACGGGCTCGACACCGTTCCGGACGACCAGGAACCCCCTGTTGCGATTGTATTCTGGAGTTTCCGCATCATGGTTGGGTTGGGCTTTACGATGCTGGGAGTCGGCGTTTGGAGCCTGTTGCGGCGCCGGCGGGGCACGCTCTATGAAGACCGCTGGCTGCATCGTGTCTCCATCGCGATGGGTCCCAGCGGATTCGTCGCCGTGCTTGCGGGCTGGATTACCACGGAAGTCGGGCGCCAACCATTTACTGTCTACGGGCTTCTGCGAACCGGGAACTCTCTTTCCCCGGTTGAAGCCCCGGCTATCGCCGCTTCGCTTATTGCGTTCAGCGCGGTCTACTTCTTCGTCTTTGGTGCCGGCACCTTCTACATTCTGCGCATGATGGGTAAAGCTCCCGGAACACCAATTCCGGGCCTCAAGGATGGCCCAATCCGCGCCGCGGGCATTATACCCGTACCGCGAATTAAACCGGACATTCCAACCGCCCGAGAATAGGAATATATCATGGTATTCGATCTCGCATTTATCTGGGCCGGCATCATCGCCTTTGCCGTGTTGGTTTATGTCATACTTGATGGTTTTGACCTTGGTGTTGGGATCCTTTTTCCCTTTGCCAAAACCGGGCAGGACAAAGACATTATGATGAATTCCGTCGCACCGGTCTGGGACGGCAATGAAACATGGCTCGTCCTGGGCGGCGGCGGTTTATTCGCGGTTTTCCCGCTGGCTTATGCCGTGGTCATGCCAGCACTCTACATGCCCATCATTCTCATGCTGCTTGCACTGATTTTTCGAGGTGTTGCCTTCGAATATCGCTGGCGAACAAAACGCTGGAAAGGCGTATGGGACGTGGCGTTCGCGGGCGGCTCCACGATTGCGGCCTTGATGCAGGGTATCGCGCTTGGGGCGTTAGTACAGGGGATTAACGTCTCCGGGCGCGCCTATGCCGGGGGGTGGTGGGACTGGCTGACCCCCTTCTCGATCCTGACGGGGCTGGCGGTTGTGATTGGCTACGCTCTCCTCGGCTCAACCTGGCTCGTCATGAAAACAAGCGATATTCTTCAGATTCAGATGCGCCGATACTCGTGGTATCTGGCGGTTGCAACGCTTTTCCTTATTCTGGTCGTCAGCATCATGACGCCCCTTCAGGATCCGGTCTATTTCCAGCGCTGGTTCAAGCTGCCCGGTATTATTTTTAGCGCCTTGGTTCCCTCACTCGTTGCTCTGACAGCCTGGCGGCTCTTTAGCGGCTTGAATAATCAGCGGGACACAAAGCCCTTTATCTCTGCCTTGTCCTTGTTCGTGATATGCTTTGTAGGAATTGGGATCAGCTTCTACCCCCACATTGTGCCTCCGTCCCTAACGATCTGGCAGGCCGCCGCCCCTGATGCCAGTTTGCAATTTACGCTGGTGGGCACAGTGATCCTCATCCCCTTGATTCTTTCCTATACAGCATATGCATACTGGGTGTTCCGAGGAAAAGTCGATCCAACCGCGGGGTACCACTGATGATAGGCCGAAACACCCTTCGACGGGTGGGCTGGTTTGTTGGGCTTTGGTTTGCCAGTGTCGGGTGTTTGATAATCGTCGCCTACGCAATCCGATTGGCAATCAATCCATAGCTTTATAATCCTTTGTGTTCGGCGCATTAGGTCGTGCAAAGTTGAAAATCAGCAAAACTAACCGTTGGTCAAAAAAGCCGCGTCTGTTTATGCTTTGTACTGGGTTCCGGACTCACAATCAGTAGCTCGAAAATCCCGGATGAACCTTTTTAAAGGCCGATTCCTGGATCTTGAAGGCCGATTCTATCGGACCGGACCGGGCCGCTGCTTGCCGGTCAGGGCGGTCCGGAGGAAGACCGCCAAATCCGCCTTATCGGCATCGCTCAGGCCAAGGGGTTTGAGCAGCGATGATTTGTTCGGATGATT
>Ga0114931_10000432_pt1 | contig 49888 bp, 45 predicted proteins | sample 2SBtaG_FD_89579 | JGI IMG/M metagenome (GOLD analysis project Ga0114931, IMG submission 89579) | Deep subsurface microbial communities from Kolumbo volcano to uncover new lineages of life (NeLLi) - 2SBTROV14_V59a metaG | ecosystem: Environmental > Aquatic > Marine > Volcanic | place: Kolumbo... | reverse complement strand
TCGCATTCACCGTCAAGGTACTTTGTTACGTTTTCTGCTTGGCATGCGTAACAGTCATTAGAATATTGTTCACCATCATCTCCGCAAACTGGAGCTACATAATCTGCGCACACATCACCTGTTTCTTCTGGACATCCTATGTATTCATCTGATTCTTGAGCAAAACTCAAAGGAATGACATACGAAAACATGACCAAAAACATTACTGTCGCTAATAATATTTTTTTCATATAATTACACCTCCTAATCGTGATTATTAAATCATGTCAACTCTTTTTTAAAAACCTTTGGATATTTCTTCAGAGATTTTTTAAATAAAGACAGTTTTGTATTTAATATGAGTTTACTTAGAAGATACAAAGCTTTAGGAGAGTCATTTAATCCTAATGAGATAGAATTAAGACAATCATTAAGAGTTAATACCTTAAAAATTTCAAAAAAAGACTTAATAAAAAGACTAAAAAAGAAAAATGTAAAATTAGAAAAAATTGACTTTCTAGATAATGGCTATTATTACGAAGCAAAATTTTCATTGGGCTCTACACAAGAATACTTACAAGGTTATTATTATTTGCAAGAAGCAGCGAGTCAGCTACCTGTACAAGTTCTGAATCCTGTTTCCGGTGATTTGGTTCTTGATATGGCCGCGGCACCTGGAAGTAAGTCAACCCAAATATCTCAGATGATGAAAAATAAAGGAATCTTAGTTGCGGTTGAATCAAATATCTCAAGAACAAAAAGCCTAATTAATAACTTGGAAAGACTATCAGTAACTAATGTGCTTGTTTACAAAAAAGACTCTAGATTTATTCAAGATTTTAATGTAGAATTTGATAAAATACTCTTAGATGCTCCTTGTTCAGGAAATTTTTGTGTTGAAAAAGACTTCTTCAAAAAAAGAACACCTCATGACTTTAAAATAAAAGCAAATACTCAAAAAGAACTTTTGAAAGCTGCAATTAAATGTTTAAAAAAAGGTGGAACTCTTGTTTATAGCACTTGTTCACTAGAACCTGAAGAAAATGAACTGGTAATTCAGTGGTTTATAGAAAAATATCCTGAAATGAAACTAGTTGATACAGGAATAAAAATAGGAGAACCCGGATTAACAGAAATATTTAAGAAATCTCTTTCAAAAGATATAGAAAAGACAAGAAGATTTTGGCCTCATAAAACAGGTACTGAAGGATTCTTTATAGCAAAACTCAAAAAAAATGATTAAACCAATATTTCACATAATAGGACTTGTAGCTTCTTTAATTGTAAGTATTGCCGCAACGTTTTATTTTTTTTCAGAGATAAACATTTTTATTCAGCTATTAGCGGGAATAATACTTACATCAATAGTAATTTTCTTGTTAAGACTGGTTTTTAGAAAAGAAAGACCAAATGTTGAGGGTTTAAAAAAAGGCATACTTAGAAGATTGTCCTCTAGGAATTTATCAAAATTAAAAGAATATTTTGAAAAAGTTGAAAGAAGAACATTTGCTAGTGCACATGTTGCAAGAGTGGGTGTTTTTTTATCAGTTCTTTACTTAAACAATTATTCTTTTAATTGGACAATTGGTTTATTGGCATTAATGGTTATTATTGCAATATCTAGGTTAGCACTCAAAAGACACAGATTTATAGACGTCATAATAGGTGCAGCAATAGGTATGGTAGCTGGTTATTTCGCAGTTTATGCATATAACTTAGTGTTTTTCTAAAAAAATCAGAAATTAACCGAAATTATCTCAAATACTTTAATTAAAAATTTCTATTAATACTTTTTTAGGTGATTAAAAGGGTGCGTAAAAAACATTTTTTTTGCATCTTTTTTAAACCGGAGGTTATAAAATGGGATTAACAAACAAGAAAGAAGACCAGTTAAAACAAATGCCTTTGATAAGAACAAAGGTTGGAAAAACAAAAGATGGAAAATTTGTTGTGCATAGAACTGAAATTGTTGCAGTAAAACCAACAGCATACTATGAGGCAGTTTTAAGAAATGATTCAACCCCTGAAATTGAACTTGAAGAAACTAATTAGTTTCTTCATTTTTTATTTTTTTTAATTGTTCTGACAAAAACTAGTTTTCTTGGAACCTTCAAACGAAGTGTTGTAAGGTTAATGGTGCTTGGACTCCAAAATAGTCTATTAAAGAAAATGATTAAATCAACATTTGATGTGTATAAATAAAAAAAGAAGGACAGCTTTCTAGTTTTTCCACCCTTGAAGGCAGTACACGCTAAAACGTAGGCGTTCTTAACTTCCGTGTTCGAAATGGGTACGGGTGAACCACGCCGCTTTGACCGTCCAATATCTAGGAATAAAAAATGATTTAAAAAGCTTTCTATAATTAACTTCAATATAGAAAATAAATATTTCTTACGATTTGTGTCGACAATAATTATAAATGTGTTTAACTTTTTCTTTATTATGAAACTAGAAATACTAGATTATGATGGCGCAAGAAACTATGTACCTAAGAATAAAACGTACGCAATAAGAATATTTGATGCATTACAACCGACTCCCATTCATCCTTTGAAAGAAAATGATAATTGGGTGAAAATTAATGAATATATTTTTGATGATATTTGGCCTACTTCTTGGAAAGAATTTGAAAAAGATGTTTATCTGAATTCTATGGGCTGGGATCACACCAGAAGCACTCTTTTTACTGAAGAAACAGCAATAAAAATTCTAAGAGACTTTGAGAAACACAAAGATAACATTGAAGCAGTTTTAGTTCATTGCAATTTTGGAAAAAATAGATCTCCTGCTGTAGGTATTGCTTTAAATGAGAAATATGATTGGGGAATAGAAAATTTAAAAGAAAAATATCCTGAATACAGAAGATATATTTATGAAACTATGAAGAAATTTATTTAGAATTATTTTTTACATAGAGCGATATTCCAAAAAAAACAAGTCCTAATTCTAACAGACTTAAAATGTTTATTAAGCATTCTGTGAAGGCTTCTTTTAGTCCAAAACTGTAAATGGTCAGGATTAAGCCCAAAATGTTTAAGATGTTTTAGTTGAGAAATATTAGCTAATGTAAAATAAGGTTCATTTGGAACCGTAATCAAACAGTATCTTTTACTAATTCTTTTCATTTCTTTTAATGCTTTTTCTGGTTCTTTCAAATGCTCAAGTATCTCAGAAGCAATAACTAAATCATATGATTTAGTTTTCTCTTTAGTATCAAATATTGACCTAATATAAAAGTTAATATCAGGATAATCATTTTTAGCAACTCTAATTATTTCAGGAGATAAATCGGCTCCAACAATGCTAACATCAGTATTATCTTTTATGAATTTAGTAACATGTCCATCTCCACAGCCAATATCAAAAATGTTTTTAGGATTAGCAATTCTAATTGCTGTAAGCAAATCTCTTTTGAATTTTTTCATAATCTTTCTAAGAATAGGATTTTTACTCCTGAACTTATCATAAGGATTACCAGGATTACCATGTATTTTTTCAGTCATAAATATTTCCTCAAATCTTCTCTTGTCCCTAAATTTAGAACCAATTTATCAATTTTTTGTTCATTCAAATATTTTTTTGCTTCATCTTGTTTAATGGTTTCTCCTGCTAAAGGTTCAAGCGCATAAACGTTAAATCTAAATTTGTTAACTTGTTCACATTCTTTTTTTGAAGGTTTCATCATAAATCCTTTTTTGTTGTAAGGAGTTGCTATAGCTCTAACTTTCAAGCCATTATTTTGAATAAATTTAGTTAACTCACTAAAATTTTGAGTCATTAAACCCGGTTCATACTTGTATTCTTTTCTTATCAAATCAACAAAAAAAGAAATTAGTTCTGCATTTTCATTTGCAAGAGCCATATCAGTTATTTGGTAATGTAAAAAAACTACATTCACTCTTAATTTTTTCATTTGCATAAGTTCAATTTTAATAAGAAGAGCAAGCATTGTTCTAAAGTTTCTTTTCAAAACTTTCAAAGCATTTTTAGGAGCCCAAAAACCAAGTTTAATTAAATTAATTATTCCAAGACTCATAACTTTTCGTATTCCCGTTTTAACCATTCCATACTTGTTAATATCTCTTATGTACTCAGACGCATTAGGAACAATAGGATAAATCTCAAAATTCTTATTAAGACTACGAACTAAATCTGAATTAAAATAAAACATTACTCTCCTAACACCTGCCTTAAAGAGTGATTTCAAAAACAGGTCTATTTTTTTCTTTGAAGATAAATTATTAGCATAATTAATAGCTTTCTCTTTAGAAGAATTGCTAATTCCTGCAAAAGGATCAGGACCTGCTATTATTTTAAATCTCATTTCATGTTAACCTTTTTTTTCTTTGCACTGCTATCATATATTGCTTCAAGTAATTTTTGTGTTTCAAGCGCACTAGCTAAAGCATTATTTTTATTTTTACTAGATATTAATTCTATAAAATCTTCGTCTTCAGAGAAATATCCTTCTCCTCCAACTTGAAACTTTTCATTACTCACAACATCAGATTTGTGAATAATATGTTTTCCTGATGAATACTTTCCTTTCTTTTTTACAACATCAATAACTATTTCTTCATTATTAAGAATTAAACTTCCGTTTGTACCTCTTATAAAGATATTATACCAAACAGATTCATATCCTTTTTTACTCCACGAAGCATACAACGAACCTTTAACTCCTGAAGTAAATTCAAATTTAGTTTTTGATTCATCTTCAACATCTGAAAAAAGCTTAATACATTTCGCGTCAACCGATTTAACTTTTCCAAATAAAGTATGAATAGCATATAATAAATGTGAAGCAAGAATAATTGTAACTCCTCCTCCCGATGTTTTCTTGTTGTATCTCCACCCTTTTTTCTTAGAAAAAACCTGACTTAAAAATATTTGAGAACTAAATTCTTTTACATCTCCAATAACTTTTTCTTTGAGTAAAGAACTAGTTTTTTGCATAAGCGCGGTATGATTAATATGATAACCTATGTTGTAGGATACTTTATTTTTATTAACAACTTTTACTATTTCTTTTGCGTGCTCCAAACTATCTGCCATAGGTTTTTCTGAAAAAACATGAATATTTTTTGATGCAAACTCATTAACTATTCTGTGTGTTAGAAAAGGAGGTGTGCAAATAAATGCAACATCTGGTTTAACCCGCGAAATCATTTTATCTGTGTCATCAAAGAAAACTCCCTTAATACCTATTGTTCTAAGATAAGTTCTGAGTTTTGTGTTTTTATCCATTATTGCAACAACATCAACACCTTTTACTTTGTTTAATATTGTTGCATGAACAATACCCATTTTTCCCATTCCTACAACAACAGCTTTTAATCCCTTTGTTGAGTAAAAGCTCTTTCTCAGACCTTCTCTGATAGTTGAAGGTTTATAGTTAAAATCTCTGTGTGCAGGGTCTAAATTAATTTTTGTTTCTTGAATTAATCCAAGCAAATTATCTTTTGTAACTGGTAATTTTTTTGTTAATAATGATAAAATAGAAATTCCCGAATATACTAAAAAGTAAGGAATGTGAATTTTCTTTTTTTTAATATTTAATTCATCCATAATAATATCTAAGAATTTTTCAAAACCAAGTCTATTAGCACCAGCAATATCATAAATTCTTCCAACAGTTTCTTTATTTTCAACACAAGAATTAATAGCAACGCACACATCTTCAACATATACTGGCTGGTTTTTGTAATTTCCCGAGCCAATTATTGGAATAATAGGCAATTTTTCTACAAATCCCAGAATCTTAGAAAACAAACCCTTAGCATCTTTACCATAAACAAGGGTTGGTTTAAGGATTGTAACATCTAAATCAGCTTTTAGAAAAATTTTATCTGACAATTTTTTAGTTTCTGCATACACTCCTCTTTTCTTCCTTTTTGTTGACTGCGTACTGATATAAATTATTCTTTTAATTTTATTTGCTCTGCACGCAGAAATTAAGTTCTTTGCCCCCGTAACATTTACATCATAACTGTTTCTATAATCAGATGCTTTCTCTGAGGTTGCAGCAGCAAGATGAATAACAGTTTTACATCCTTTTGAAGCTTTACGAATAGATTCAAAATCAGTCATAGAACCTTTGAAGACTTTGACTAAAGGGTTATCAAACTCAGGAAGATTAAATCTACTTCTAACAAAACAAACCACCTTTTTCTTTTTAACTTGAGTTAGATATTTTACAAGATTTCTTCCAATAAATCCTGAAGCCCCCGTAATAAAAATCATTTAGTATCTCCTAAAGAGTGAAATCTTGGCTGACTATTTATAATTATCGGAAACTCTGTATGTTGCTATTGTAAATATGGCCACTAAATAAATAAACACAATATAAATTAATGCAACAGCTCCCGCTACTCCTGCAGAAACTCCTAGTATGCCAAGCAAATAAATTTTAAGACCTTCTCTGATTCCAAGACCAGATATAGAAATGGGAATCATGGCTAAAATTGCTACGATACTATTAATTATAAGAATATAAAAAAAACCTATATGAACATTTAAAAATAAAAGCAGTAAGTATGTTATGAATGCATCAACACTGAATCTTGCTAATGTAAACATAATAATTAATCCACTTCTAGAAATATTGTTTCTAAAAAAATCTTTAGCCATTTTTCTAACATAAGATATGTTTTTTGCGTATTTTTTAACAAGTTTTTGCAATAAATGATTAATATTTGCAGATAATAAAATAATCAAAACAATTAAAACTAATAAAATTGTCAAACCTGAATAAATCAAAGATTCTTTCCAAGAAAAAAATAATCTAAAACCAAATATTGCAACAGTTCCAAGAACCAAAACACTAAAGAGTTTAATAAGAACAGATATCAAAAATCCTTTTTCTGTTCTAATATTATCTTTTTTTAAAAAATAAATCAAAGAAAAATCACCAAGTTTTCCAGGAACAAACATTCCCAAAGAAAAACTAATTGCATAATACTTTATCGCTTTCCAAAGACTAATATTCTCTTTAACTCCTTTTCCGAGTAAGGCTATGTTGATTCCTCCAAAAAAAAGATACGCTATCATTAAGACAAAAAGCAAAGGATAAATCCAAGGATTAATTTTAGAGAATGACTCAACAATATTGTTATATCCTGAAATGTAAACAACATAAACTAAAAGAAGAATACTAAACATAACTCTTAAAAAAGTCATTAATGTTTTATTCATTTTCTCATCATATCCGCTAAAAAACCAAATAGCAATATTTGAAGACCAGTGAATGCAAATAATACCATAAGGAAAAACAATCCTATGTGTCCAGCAATTCCTATTGTGAGATGTAAAATAACAAAATATATTCCAATCAAAAATGCAAGAAGAATAAATAACAAACCCCACACCCCAAAAAATTTCAAAGGATCATAATCTCTATAGATTCTAAAAATATTAATCCATGCTTTTATTGCATAATGAATAGGCCCTTTAAATAATCTGCTTTCTCTAGTTTTTCTTGTTGTAATAGGAATTTCTCCAATTTTAAATTTTTGTTTTGCGCTTTTAATAATTTGTTCTTGAGTATAAGTAAATGTATTTATGTAACTAATATCTCTTGCAACATCTGCACTAAAAGCTCTAAAACCAGTTGTAGAATCTGTAATTTTTAATTTTGTAAGAGAAGTTATAGCTCTTGAAAACATTATGTTTCCAATTTTTTTCATAAAAGAACCAGAATATGAACCTTTCTTAAATCTACTTCCAAGAACCAAATCGTATCCTTCCTCAAATTTTTTTATAAGCTTAGGAATATAAATAGCAGGATACTGGCCATCCGCATCGGTGTGTACAATAACATCTGCTTTCAAATCAAGACATTCTTTGAGTTCTGCTTTAAATGTTTCTGCAAGACCTCTGTTTTTTTCACTTCTTCTAACAATAACTCCTTCTTTTTTTGCAACAAGAGATGTTTTATCTCTGGAACCATCATCATAAACAAGAATTTTGTAATTATAATTAGTTTTACTCATAACTTGTTTAATTTCCTTAAGAACTTTAGGTAAAGTTTTTTCTTCATTAAATGCAGGAATTGAAATGATTACAAACATTTGAAAAAGATATCTCCTCATATTTATATATATTTGCCATACTAAAATCAATAATTATATAAATATCCTATAGGATTTTAAATTCATGGGGTTGTTTGCAAGCACGTTAGTATTTTTAGTAATAATGTGGTGTCTAGGTTATTCTCTATCAAAATTACTCAAAAAAGAATATGACTTAATAGAAATTAATATAATGAGATTCGGCATGGGCTTTGCAGGCTTTGCTGTTCTAACAGTTATAATAGGCACAATCGGTTTGGCTCTTGATATATGGTTATTTTTAGGTTTATCAATTCTAATTGCATCAGTAACAAAATTAATTCCTATGTTTACAAGCAAAAAAGAATCTTCAGATTTTAAATTTCCAAAGATGAAACTAAAAAAATCTCACTTAATTTATTTATTGCTATTCATAATGTTTGGAATAACTCTTTACATGTATACTACAGGTGCAAATGCATATCCTTACTTAGAAGATGATGATCCTTGGGCTCACGCAATGGGTGCTAAATATGTTTCAATAGAGAAAAACTTTAATGATGCAGGAATAGAAGAAGGATATCCTTTTGGACATAATTTTTACATAAACCCATATCCTCCCGCATATGATGTTTTATTAGGTCTTTTACTTCAAGTTCATAACTCTGTTCCTCAAGTTATCAAATTCACAAATGCATTATTGATATCTATGTCTATTCTTTTCATGTTTTTTCTAGCAAGAAATCTTTTGAAAAGCGATGTAAAAGCAATAATTGCAACATTCATATTATTTGCAAATCCTTCATTTATGAGTCACTTCATATGGGCGTTATCAATGAATGTTCCAATAGGAATAACGCTTCTTTATATATTAACAAAACACAACACATTTTCATTCAAAGAAAAAGAACCTCTTTTATTAATAAGCATAATTGTTGCGGCTATGACTTTTATTCAACCAAGTTCCGCTATTAAATTCTTAATACTAGTAGGATTATTTTGGGTAGCAAGATGGATAATAAAGAAAAAAGCTGATGTTCCATTACTTACAGCATTAATTGTCGGAGGAATAATAGCTCTTTTGTGGTGGGGACCACATCTTGGAAATTATTTAGATTCAACAAGTCCTGCAGGAATAGCAGAGGGAGCAAAAGCAGGATTTGTTGAAAGAGTAACAAGTTATTTTAATCCTGATAGTGGCTCTGCAACAAGACCTTATACTTTTGATGATTTCTTTGTAGCCAAAAAAACCAACATGATAAATAATCCTTTTGGTTGGGGAATAGGCATTACGCTTCTTTTGATATTAGGACTATTAATAACAATTTATTATGCAACAAAAAATCAGTATTTTATTTGGATAACTATGGTGGTTGTAGGTTTGACATTAATTTTTAAATTTGTTTTCCCACAGTATCCGTCTTTTGCAGTAGGAGTAATACTTGCTTGTGTTGCAGCAATAGCTGTATGGGCGACTAAATCTAAAAATGAAAAATTTGAATGGGTATTGCCCGTTCTTCTTTGGTTCTTATTTACGTTTATGATTGTAAACAGCGCAACATTTAGAACTCCAGGTTTCTTTAGCTTCAGAACTTGGATGTTTATGGCAATACCTATAGCAATACTTTGTGCGAAAGCAATATATTTTATAGGTTTATTTATCAAAGGAATTGGAAAGAGTTTTAATACAAAAATACCTCTTTCTACAATAGTTATTCTTTTACTAGTATTAGTTTATTTTACTGCTTTTCCTGCAAAATATACAGTTAATACAGCTTTCTGGGGGCCAGGAGGTTCGTTTCAAGCAATAGAAGAAGCAATTGGATACTCTTGGATATCGACACTTCCAACAGATACAAAAGTTTTTGCTTTATGTCCAGAAAGACCAAGAAATAAAGAATTACCCGGTTTTGAAGATGCAAAAGTAATAGGTTTTGGTGGTTTTAGTTGTGGTTGGTGTCAGGATGTAATAGATTACAGAGAAATTGCGTTTAATGACACCCCAGAAAACTTGAATAATTGGCTAAAATCAAAAGGCTATGAATATATGACTTCAGATTTATTGTGTGTAAAAGAGTTCGGAGCAAATGCTACAGGAACAAAACTCACTTCTTATATCAAATCAGGACTCTTTGAATTAGCATATGCATATCCTCCCCCACCAAACAATCAACCGCTTTTCTTTGTCTTTAAAGTAAACTAAATCGCGTTAAGTGAGTGGTATAACTGCTTGATAGGGTAATATTTATTAAAACGACTTCTTTTTCTATTGAGATGAGAAGATGTTTTGTTAGTATGGATGTAGAAAATGACCTTAATGCAGATACTTTTAATGGAATAAAATCAATGCCTGTTTTACTCTCAATATTTGAAAAATATGGAATCAGAGCAACACTTTTTGTTACAGCAGATATTCTAAAAAGATTTCCTGAACAAGTAAAAACGTGGAGTAAAAACCATGAAATTGGTTGTCATGGATATTATCATGAACCATTATACAAATATAATAAAGAAGAAAGAAAAAAACAAATGAAAATGTTTCTAGATTTATATGAAGAAGTACTAGGAGAAAAACCAAAAGGATTTAGGGCAGTTCAACACACAATTGACCAAGACATGATAAATCTTTTAGAAAAAGAAAACTTTAGTTATGATAGCAGTGTTATTCCAAGATATATTCCTTTTAGAAAATATGTTGGTTACAAAGGAAAAGCACCAGTCTTACCATATTATCCTTCCAAAAAAAATTATTTATTAGTAGGTTCATTAAAAATACTTGAAATTCCTATCACTCCAATTCTGTTTGGTTTTTCATTGTATGGAACGTGGCTTAGATTATTTGGTGTTACTTTTTACAAATTTTTATTTGCATTAAAAAAACCACATTTCATAGGTCTTTCAATGCATCCGTGGGACGCTCAAATTTACAAAGGAACTTATTCAAGAAACAGTGGAAAACCCTTCTTAACAAAATTAGATGCATTACTTAAATATTTGAAGAAACATTACAAATTTGTCTCGGGGGATGAAATTTTTGAAAACACAGATAGAAGAGTGCAATAACGAAAAAATTTGGAATCAAGCACTAAAAAAACATGGTTGCATTCCTTTCTTTTTTAGTTGGAAATGGAAAAATGTGTTGCAAAAAACATATCCTTGGATGAAACCACATTATTATATTTACAAAGATTCAATTCTTCCCGGTTTTTCTTACAAAAAAACTTATCTTAGCATTCCTTTTTGTGAATATGGAGGAATTATTTCTAATAAAAAAGAAGAAAAAGAAGAATTGTTAAAAAAATTAAAAAACGATTTTAAAGATAAAAAAATAATATTAAAAAATAACTCTGTTGATAATGAATCATCAGAAAATCTTCTTTTACACAGATCTAAAAAACTAGTTACTTATATTAATGATCTAAAAAAATCTGAAAAGGAATTGTTCTCAAAACTTAGAAAAACAACGAGACATTCAATTGGTTATGCGCAAAAAGACGGAGTAAAAGTTAAAGAGATATCTAATAAAAAAGAAATAAAAAAATTTTATGACATATATTTATCGACCATAAAAAAGAATAAAGGAGTTCCACAACCAAAAATTTTATTTGATGAAATATATAAATTACAAAAAACAAACGATGCATTAATATTAATTTCTGAATTAAAAGGCACAATATTATCAGGAATAGTTTTGTTGTTCAACAAAACATACGCTTCTTATTACATTAGTGCAAATTCTAAAGATGCATATAAATATCATGCAAATCATTTAATTATTTGGAAAGCAATTTTATCAGCAAAAAAAAGAGGTATGGAAAAATTTGATTTTGGAGCAGCAATGACTGGTTCTGCTGGAGAAACTTTCAAAAGAGGATGGGGTGGAGAAAGAAAAATTCTCTTTAAAGATTCAAATGTTTTAGATGAAACTCCAAAAAAAAGCGGGCTTGCAAGAAAAATGTTAGGAATCATTCCTAAAACCGCTATGAAAGTAAGTGTTCAAACTTTAAACAAAAAAGCTTTTGATTACATGTAAAATGAAAAAAATAGTTTTATTTGGACTTAATGGAAGAAGCGGACCTCTTCATGTCTCTTCTAATCTTGCAAATAGTTTATCAAAGAATTATGAAACATACATTGTTTTACCAAGCTATAGCAATAAAAATTTGTTGAATAAAAAAGTTAATTTAATTACAACAAAAGCTCCTCCCAGCGTTAAACATACAGCAATTCTTACATTAAAAAGAAAAATGCACAAAAATTTAATGAAAGAAATAGAAAAAATAACTCCGGATTATGTTTTATTTATGGATGACCATCCTTGGTATATTAATTACGCAAAAAAACTTAAGAAACACAACACTAAATTTGGTTTTGTAATAAACGATCCCAGATTTCACACAGGAGATATAGGTTTTTTTGAAGGAAAATATACTAGATGGTTTCACAAATGGATGTATAAACATTCAAACAAAGTAATAACTTTAAGTAAAGCTTCAAAAAAATATTTATTAAAAGATGGCGTTAAAGAAAACAAAATAGTCATTTCTAAAATAGGTTTTATAGATTTAAAATTAAAAAAATCAAAAACAACAAAGCCAAAGAAGAACAGCATATTGTTTTTTGGAAGAATTGTAAAGTACAAAGGACTTGACATTTTATCTGAAGCAATAAAACTTGTCAGTAAAAAAATCAGCGACGTAAAATGTGTTGTTGCAGGTAGCGGAGACATAAATCCTTACATAAAAGGGTTTGACAAAAAACATTTTCAAATAACAAACAAGTTTATTCATGAGAATGAACTAATCAAATTCTTCGAAAACACAGAACTAGTTGTTTTGCCTTATATTGATGCTACACAAACAGCAGTAGTTCAGATTGCATATTACTTCCAAAAACCAGTCATAGTTACAAATGTAGGCGCATTGCCTGAAGTTGTCAGAGCAGGAAAAACAGGTTTTATTGTTCCAAGAAAAAATCCTGCCGTTCTAGCACAAAAAATTGTTGAATTTCTAAAAATGTCTGAAAAAGATAAAAAGCAAATGCAAAAAAATATTGACGAATATGTTTCCAAAGACTTAAGTTGGGATAATATTTCTAAAAAACTAATCAAAGACCTTTTTTGATTAAATCTTTAAGTTGAAAACGTATCTTTTCATAATCACACGTTTCGCTCACAATTTTTTTATTAGTTGAAATATGTTTTTTTACTGTTTTTTTATTGTTTGAATAATATTTTATGTTCTTTGCAAGTCTATTCCAATCGTCAGGATGATGAAACAGTGCTGATTCAGAAAAAACTGATGTAAATGAACCTATTGTAGAAAGACATTGTGGAAGTCCTGCTGCTGCTGACTCATAAACTCCTAAGCATTGGCCTTCTCTAATGGAACTATAAACATTAATATTTGCAACAGATAAAACATTTCTTATTTCTTCAAATGAAAGCCAACCAGTTTCAATAACATAATCTTTCAAACCCATTTCTTCTGTCATTTGTTTTACAGATTTTAGCTTTTCTTGATACAGAAAATCTTTTCCGCACACAAGTAATTTGTAATTTTTATTGTCGCTTTCATCATTGAGTTTTTTTAATGCTTTTAGAACAGTGTCCATTCTTTTCAGACTTCTAATATTTGCAAGATAAACTAAAACAATATCTCTTTTTTTCAAACCATACTTCTTTTTGGTCTTTGTTTGCACTGAATCAATCACTTTTTTAGAATAAAATTCGTGGTCAACAACCAAAGGTATTAGATGTATTATTTTTTTCTTAACTCCGAGCCTGATTAATTCTGTTTTTTCATAAGGATTACAAACTCTTATAGCGTCAAATCTATTTGCAAAAAAACGAAAAATCATTCTTTGCCAGAATTTTATGGGTAGATTTGCGTGGTGGCTAATGAAAATGTTGTATTTTCCAAATAATCCTGCAATTAAGGATTTTGGAACCCGAGAATTAGAATAAATTATTTCTTTATTGTTTTTGAATAAATATTTGAAATACTTTACCCAATTAGTGATATAATGAGTTTTGAATTTTTGGTTTTGCACACCTTTTTTAGAAACATCTATCTGAACGCCTATCTCAGATGTTGACACAACTTCTGGTTTTAAGCCCAATTCTTTTGCAAAAACTAGAGGTGTATAAAAGTAATCTTCTGTCTGACTCAAGCCCATGCTTCCAGTATATGTTATTGGAACGATTTCTATGAATTTGTTGCTCATTATATTTTTTCCCTCGACATATAAAGACTCTTACATTGCTTTAAATACTTTTTTGTGAAAAATAAAAAGAATTATAAGTAATAAGCTTTATCTTTTTTAAATCACGCGGATTTTTACCTACTGGTGCGTGATAAGGGGTTTAAGAGGGATATTATGATTATTTCAAAGACGCCAGTAAGAACGAGCTTTGCAGGCGGTGGTTCAGATTTAAAAGCTTATTATGACAATATGCCTGGCGCAGTACTTAGCACGACAATTGATAAATACATCTACATTACTGTAAATAGAAGATTCTCAGATATGCTTAGAGTGGCATATTCTCAAGTAGAAGAGGTTGAAAAGGTTGAAGATATACAGCACAGACTAGTAAGAGAATCTATGAAATTATCAGGTCTTAAAAAGGGAATAGACATTTCTTATGTATCAGATTTGCTTCCAGCACATGAAGGTTCTGGTCTCGGGTCATCTAGCAGTCTAACAGTAGGAACTCTAAATGCACTATATGCTCATAAGGGATTAACTGCGTCAGCAGAATTACTTGCCAGTCAAGCATCAGATATAGAAATAAACAAGCTAGGAGCTCCAATAGGAAAACAAGACCAATACGCTGTTGCATACGGAGGTCTTAATTTTATTGAATTTTATGGAGATGAAACGGTTTCTGTAAAAAAAGTAATTATACCAAAAAAAATAAGGGAAAAACTTGAAGATAATCTATTAGCATTTCACACAGGAATATACACAAGATCAGATTTAGTACTAACAGAACAAAGAAAAACAACGAAGGACAAGCTTGGAACTCTAGAAAAAATGGTTAATCTTGCTCACGAGTTAAAAGATTCCCTTGAAAGAAAAGATTTATCTGAATTTGGAAATATTTTGCACAAAAATTGGGTGCTAAAAAAAGAAATGTCTGACAAAATGACTAATCCAGAAATAGAAAATTATTATAAAAAAGCAATGAATGCAGGAGCATTAGGTGGAAAAATACTTGGCTCTGGAGGAGGAGGTTTTTTATTGTTTTATTGCGAAGAAGAAAATCATGAAAAATTAAAAGAGGCACTAAAAGATTTAAGACAACTTCCTTTTAAATTTGAGACGAGTGGAAGCAGAATAATTTATGTAGGAAATGATACTTATGAAAAGGGATACGATAAATATAATTATATTAATGGGGTAAAAAAATGATTGAAAAAAAAGAACTTAAAGAACAAGATAAGAAAGACAAAGTACTGATTACAGGAATAACTGGTTTTGCTGGTTCTCATTTAGCAGATTTATTGCTTAGTATGGGGAACTCAGAAATATACGGTTTAAAACAATGGAACCTTACAAGAATGAGAAACACGCATCACATAGCACATAAAATTAATTGGGTTGAATGCGATATAACTGATCCAATATCTGTAAGAAATATAATGAAAGAAATTAATCCTGATAAAATTTATCATTTAGCTGCAGAAAGTGCTGTTGCCCCATCTTGGGAACACCCAACACATTACATGAAAGTGAATTATGATGGCACAGTTAATTTTTTAGATGCAATGAAAGAAATGGGAAGTAAAGCAAGATTTTTAATTCCAGGTTCTGGAGAAGAATACGGTGAAATAATGGAGGATGAACTTCCAATTGATGAAAAAACAATTCTTAGACCTGTAAATCCTTATTCTGTAACAAAAATTGCTCAAGATTTAATAGGATATGTTTATTTTAGATCATATGGGTTAAATATTATTAGAACAAGAGCATTTAATCATGAAGGTCCAAGAAGAGACAATTTCTTTGGAATATCCTCATATGCGTATCAAGTTGCAAAAATAGAACAAGGAAAACAAGAGTCAATTATTAAAGTTGGAAATACTGATGATAAAAGAAACTTTACTCACATAGAAGATTTAGTAAAAGCATATTATCAAGCAATGGAAAAATGTAATCCTGGAGAATTATATGTTATTGGTTCAGAAGATGAATCTCATGTACATACTTTTAGAGAAGTTTTGCACAAACTAATTGATATTTCTAAAATTAAAGACAAGGATTCTGTTAAGATTGTAACTGAACCAAAATATGTAAGACCTACTAATGTTCCAAGACTTATTGGAAACGCACAAAAATTTAGAGAGTTAACTGGTTGGAAACCAGAAATTCCTTTCAATCAAATTCTTGAAGATACACTGGATTATTGGAGAGACTTTGTTAAAAGGGACCTTTATTAAAAATAATTTTTTTTGTTCAAAATGAATATCAAACAAGCGGTAATACTCGCAGGAGGAAGAGGAACTAGACTTAGACCAATTACAGATAAGATTCCAAAACCTATGGTTGAGTTTCACGGCAAACCTTTCTTAGAATATCTTATTGATGATTTGAAAAGTGAAGGTCTTGAAGAAGTTGTTCTTTTAACAGGTTATTTATCAAATAAAATCCAAGATTACTTCGGAGATGGTTCTGAATTTGGATTAAAAATAAAATATTCTGTAGGTGATTTAGATTGGGATACTGGAAAAAGAGTCAAGGAAGCAGAGCATCTTTTAGAAGATAAATTTTTGTTGATGTATGGAGACAATTCTTGGCCTCTTGATATGAAAGAACTTAGTGCTTTTTACAAAGACAAAAATAAAAATAATAATACTTTGATGTCTGTAACTGTTTTTTCTAATAAAAGAAACTCAACAAAAAATAACATGTTGATAAATGATGAAGGTCTTGTAACAATTTATGATAAAAAAAGAGAAACTCCAAATCTTTCAGGAGTAGACATAGGATTTTTTATTGTTGATAAAAGTGTTGTTAAGGATATGTCAACAGACAATGTGTCTTTGCAAGAAACTCTTCTCAAACTCGTTGAAGAAAAAAAACTAGCAGGCTATTTGACAAATCACAAATATTATAGTGTGGGAGACATTCAAAGACTTCCTATAACAGAAAAATATCTTAATCCTAATAGAAAAATAATATTTCTTGACAGATATGGAGTTATAAACAAAAAAGCTCCTAAATCAGATTATGTAAAGAACTGGACAGAATTTGAATTCTTGCTCGGAACAATTGATTCAATGAAAAAACTTAAAGAAAGAGGATATGAGATGTATATTGTTTCTAATCAAGCAGGAATTGCTAGAATGAAAATGTCAGAATCTGATGTTGAGGACATTCATAATAAAATGAGGTTTGTGCTAAAAGAAAATAATGCTGATGTTAATGGGATTTATTATTGTCCTCATGGCTGGGATGATGGTTGTGAATGCAGAAAACCAAAGCCAGGAATGTTTTTTAATGCGGCAGAAGATAATCAATTTAATTTATATAAAACAATTTTTGTGGGCGATGATGAAAGAGATAAAGTTGCTGGAGACGCTGCAAATATAAAAACAATTCTTGTTTCTCCAGAAGTTGGCTTAGCACAAGCTATGGATGAAATATTAAAAAATGAGTGAAGCTTAAAAATGGAGTATTTATTTAGTCAACAAGAAGTTATAGACGTTTTAATAAAAAAATGTATGGTCAATGTTTTTAGAAACAGAAAAATTGTTGTTTTAATCGGTGGATGTTCCAGATCTGGAAAATCAACTTTAGCAAATAAATTAATTGAATCAAGAAACGGAAAACAAACAGATTCTTTAGTTTTGAGTCTTGACAATTGGCTTAAAGGTATTGACGAAAGAACACCGACAGACACAGTTAGAGAAAGATATAATTATAATAAAATAGTTAAAGATATAAAAAGTATTTTGGAAGGAAAGCAAACATTAATACCCAAATATGATTCTTTTTCAAGAAAAACTATTTATGATGGAGAAAATATTTATTTTAAAGGAGATTTTTTTATTATTGAAGGAACAATTGCTTTAGACATACCAGAACTTAGGAAAATATCTGATTTAAATATTTATGTAGATATTGATGATAGATTAAGAACAAACAGACTCAAAGAATTTTATATTAATTTTAAAAAACTAAAACCTAGAGAAGCTAATAAAATAATCAAGAGTAGAGAAAAAGAAGAAACACCTCTAATAAAAGAAACAAGAAAATATGCTGATTACATATTTAAAGTTTAATCATGTTAGGATTTTTTTCTCCGTTATTTTTAAGAAACAAAGTTATGTAGTGACCAAAAATTTGATGAATATCTTCTGACATTTCATAACTTTTTACTGGAACATGAGCTGAATAGTCGCTAATTTCTTTTAATTTTCCGCCTTCAAAGCCAGTAATTCCAATAACATACAAATCATTTTCTTTTGCCCACTTAGCAGCTTTTACAATATTAGGACTATTTCCTGAAGAAGAAATGAGTGTTACTATATCTTTTGGTTCAGCGAGATTAACAAGTTGTTGTTGAAATACAGAATCATAATGTTCATCATTAGAAATGGCGGTCATATATCCGATGTTGCTTGATAGGCAAATAACTTTGTATCTTTTGAAATTAGTAGACCAGTCATTTGTAGCGCCTTTAGACAAATCACACGCATAATGTGAGGCTATTGCAGCACTACCCCCATTTCCTGCAACAAATATTTTTTGTTTTTTATTAATTGAACCTTTTAGGATATCAAGAAGTCCACTATCAAATTCAAAAAGGTCTAAGGATTCTTTTATTGATTCTTTATAGTCATTCCACTTCATCAAATCACCTAATAATTTCAGGAGGTTGAGCGAGGTTTAAATATCTTATGAATTGGCTTTTTAATAGACGATAAAATAGACGCTGGCAAAGAGATAACTATATAAACAATTAGTCTTTTCTCAGAGCATAAAACAATTATTTATGAAATACAATATTCATTGTTTTTAGGAGGGGTTCAAATTAATTTACTTAAATTCAGCAGAATTAGCAGGAAAGCAAAGAAAATACCTGGATTCACTTTTCTTTATAGAAAAATAGGGATTCCTGTCGCAACCTTCTTTTTGAAAGCAAATCTTTTAATTTTGGATTATAAATATAATTCAAACGGATTAATTACTGATAGAAACTGCGAATTTATAGAAAATCCGAGGTTCAAGAAAGCATTTAAAGCAGGCTTAAAACAATGGCCTATTGCTAAAGGCGGAGAATGGACGTATCATCTTAATTTCTGGGCAATTGAACACGCATCAAAATTAGAAGGAGATTTTGTAGAGTGTGGAGTGTTTAGGGGAAAATCTGCGATGGCGAATATGACTTACATAAATTTTGATAAAATGAAAGGAAGAAAATATTACTTATTTGACACATATGAAGGTCTTGATCCAAAAGTTTCCTCAAAACAAGAATTAAAAGACTGGGAAGGATATTATAATGATACTTATGAATTTGTCAAAAGGAGTTTTAAAAAATTTTCAGGAACAGTAGTTGTGAGAGGAAGTGTTCCAAATTCCTTGAAAAAAGTAAAGATTGACAAAGTAGCATATTTGTCGCTTGACATGAATACAATAATTCCTGAAGTTGAAGCAATGAAATATTTTTGGCCAAAGCTTGTTAGTGGAGGAATAATAATTCTTGATGATTATGCTGGTTCAAGTATTGATGTTAATATTAAACAAAAAAGAGCACATGATAATTTTGCAAAATCAGTAGGAGTATCCATATTTACCCTTCCAAGTGGTCAGGGAATGATAATCAAACCATAAATTAGTGCGAAAGGTGAAAAAATGAAAATAGAAGAAAAAGAAATTGAAGGAGTATATGAAATAAATCTTAATCCTATTGAAGATGATAGAGGATTTTTTATGAGATCATTTGACAAAAAAATTTTAGCTGAAGCAGGAATTGCTAATGAGTGGGTTCAGGAAAATCATTCTTTATCAAAGCAAAAAGGAACTATTAGAGGACTTCATTTTCAATATCCTCCAGATACAGAATGCAAACTTATGAGAGTTGTCACAGGAGAATTATTCTTAGCAATTGTTGACATAAGAAAAGGAAGTAAAACTTTTGGAAAATGGACAAGTATTGTTTTATCTGAAAAAACGAAGAATTTGGCATTGATTCCAAGAGGATGTACCAATGGTATTTGCACTTTAACTGATGATGTTAATCTTTTATACAAAGTTGATAGATACTACGCAAAACATAATGAAGCAGTTATTAGTTGGAACGATCCTGATTTAGCAATTGATTGGCCGATAAAAAAACCGGAAGTAATATCAAAAAGAGATTCAAACGGCATGAGTTTTAAGGAATTCAAAGAAAAACATGGAGGTCTTGACATATGAAAGTTTTTGTTGCGGGGGGAACAGGTTTTATTGGATCAAGAACAGTTAGAAAATTACTTGATAATACTAATCACGAATTAATGCTCCTAATTATGGAATCAGAAGAAAACCCTGTGTTTTCTGATGAAGAACTAAAAAGAATAACAATAGTAAAAGGAATGCTTCCAAAAATTACTGAGTGGGAAAAAATACTTCTTGATTTTAAACCTGATGCTATTGTAAATCTTACTTGGGAAGGAATACCTAAGTATGGGACAGAACTAAGTATGAGGAATTTTGATAACACAATGAAACTTGTTAACTTAGCCAAGGAATCGTCAATAAAAAAATTTATTGGAGCAGGAAGTTGTTGGGAATACGGAACTTCAAAAGGTAAACTAAACGAAGATTCGCCAGCTATTTATCGTGATACATTTACATCTGTAAAAAATTCGCTTTATCTTTTAGGAAGGTCTTTAATTGATGATAAAGAAAAAATATTTATTTGGCCAAGATTCTTTTATGTTTATGGTCCAGGACAAAAATCAGCTTCATTAATTCCTACAATTATTAGTTCAATTAAGGACGGTAAAACTCCTGATATAAGAACTCCTGATTCAGAAAATGATTTTATCTTTGTAGATGATATTGCAACTGGAATAATTGCTCTTTTAGATAATTGTGAAGAGAGCGGAATATATAACATTGGAACAGGTAAACCGACAAGCATTAGAACTATTATTGAATATATTTACAAAAAACTGGATAAAGGATTGCCTGATTTAAAGCCTAAAGCAGAAAATGTTGATGTTTGTTTTTATGCAGATTGTGAAAAAATTAAAAAATATGGTTGGGCATCAACTTTTTCAATTGAACAAGGAATTGATGAAATGCTCAAAGATCAAGGATTGCTAAAATAAAATGGAACCAAAGAACTTGTTTGCAGGAATTAAAGGAAAAAGAGTTTTAATTACTGGTGCAAGTGGAGGCATAGGTTCTGAAATAGCGAAACTTTTTGCTGAATATGGTGCTAAAGTAGGAATTCATTATAATTCTAATAGAGAAGCTGCATTAAAAGTTAAAGAAGACATAGTTAATACTGGTGGTGAAGCTGAAATAATTAAGGGAGACTTGCTCGATCACAATGTAAGACTTAATCTTGTTGATGAATTTGTCAAAATTTATGGCGGTATTGATATTTTGATTAATGGAGCAGGAGCTGTGCATAAACAAGTGCATTTTTCAGAAATAGATGAAGAAACTTGGGATAAAACCTTCGATTTAAATTTGAAATCTGCATTTTATTTAAGTGGAAAAGCATTTGAATACATGAAGAAACAAAAATGGGGAAGAATAATTAATTTAACCTATATAAATGTCAAATTTGGTGGAAGTGCAAAAAGCATGCATTACGTAACAACTAAAGCAGGATTAGATAATATAACAATTGGTTTTGCAAGAGAAGGAGCTCAACACAATATTTTAGTTAATGGAATAAGATGCGGAGTAATTGATACAGATATGCACAAAAAAATTAAGGGATACAAAGCAGAAGATTTTGTTAAACGCCAAGAATTCATTCCACTTAAAAAATTAGGCAAACCAATTGATATTGCCAGAACTGCACTTTTCTTAGCTTCAGAATGTGGAGATTTTATCACAAAAGAAATAATAACCGTGGCTGGTGGAGAATAAATGAAGGGAACAGTACTAATAACAGGAGCTAAAGGATTTATAGGAACAGAATTATCCAGGCAACTAAAAGCTCTTGATTACAAAGTAATAGGAATGGATATGATAGATTCTCCTGATGAGGAAAAAGCTGGTGAATACATTAAATTCAACATAAGCGATGAAGGTTTAGAAAAAGTTTTACCTGAAAATTTAACTGCAATAGTTCATTTAGCTGGTCTTTCAAGAGATCCTGATTGTAGGGACAAATTACAGGATACTTTCAAAATCAACGTATTAAGTACAATAAAACTTCTTGATGCAGCAAAAGCTAAAGGAACAAAACAATTCATTTTTGCATCATCAGAATGGGTTTATGGAGAAACAAAAGGCCACGAATTAAAAGATGAAGAGTCTGCTATTGAAATATTAAAATTAGAAACTGAATACGCAATATCAAAAGCAGTTTGTGAAGGCGCAATCAAGCAAAAATACAGAAGAGGTTTTTGTGATGTAACTATTTGCAGATTTGGAATAGTTTATGGACCAAGGCCTAATAAGATGACTGCTGTCGAAGGAATCTTTGAAAATATTAGAACAAAAGATACAGTCGAAGTTGGCGCATTGAAATCAGGAAGATGTTTTGTTCATGTTGAAGATTTAGCTAGGGGAATAATTGCATCAATAGGTGTTAAAGGCTACGAAACAATAAATCTTGTCGGTCCCAAAGTTAACACAATTGAGGCAATTGTTGAAGCATCAAAAAAAATAACTGGAAAAAATCCTAAAGTTGTAGAAACTAATCCTGATGGTTTTAATGTTAGAAATGTTTCAAATAAAAAAGCTATAGAACTAATAAAGTGGCAGCCAAAATATTCCTTGGAAGAAGGAATGAGAACGCTGCTACCTAAATGAGGTGTAAATATGGAATTAGATGATGGAAATGTCAAGATGAAGATTGAACCTTCAAAAAAAATATAAGGACTCTTTATGATAACAGCAGAACCACACAATGATGATAGAGGATATATGAGAAGATTATTTGACGATGCATTAATGGAAAAAGCAGGACTTAAAATGCATTGTGTTCAAGTAAGTCATTCATATGTAAAGAAAAAATATACTGTGAAAGGATTTCATGTAGCACTTCCACCAGAACTCGAAGGAAAAACTGTGACTGTAGTAAGAGGTAAAGTTATGTGGGTGTGCATTGATGTTAGAAAGGATAGTGAAAGTTTTGGACAATGGGAAAGCTTTGAACTTTCTGGAGAGCTCAACAATTCTTTATATGCTCCACCCGGAATCGCGCATGGCAGCATAACTTTAACAGATGATTGTCAACTTGTATTAAGAGCTGATAATTATTTTCATCAAGGAACAGGAATAGTTTGGAATGATCCTGACTTGAATATTGATTGGCCTGAAAAGGATCCTAAAAAAGTAATAATAAGAGAAAGAGACACGAAGTATCCTACATTTAAAGAATTCAAGGAAAAATATGGCGGAGTTTAACAGAGGTCTGAACTCAGAACGTCAAGCGCTGATTTATTATGGCTGGTAAAACAAATTATGAAATCGCAAAAGAAATTCTTAGACTTAGAATTAGTCAGCTTATTTTAAATGAATATTACAAAGAAAAGCTCTTCAAAATTCCTATGCATTTAGCATTTGGTCACGAATCTATAGCTGTTGCAGTAAGTGAAATAATGACTGGAAATGATAAACTCATTGCTCCGCACAGAAATATTCATTATAATTTAGCAAGAGAAAAAGATAAGGCTCTAAAAAAAATAGTTAATGAATTTTTAATTAGAGAAGATGGTTTAGCACAAGGAAAATTAGGTTCAATGAATCTTTCAAATCCCAAAAGAAATCTAATTTATTCTTCAAGTATCTTAGGAAATAACTTACCTGTTGCTACAGGGGTTGCTCTAGGAAAAAAAATGAACAATGATAATAGCATAACTATTGTTGTCACAGGCGACGGTGCAATGGAAGAAGGAACATTTTATGAAAGTCTGCTTTTTATGTGTAGTCACAATTTGCCTGTCATGATTATAATAGAGAATAATGAATGGTCTCTTGCAACAAAAATTAATGAAAGAAGAAGTGAAATTAATATTAACAAATTTGCTGAGTCTTTAGGAGCAAATTACATGAGACTTACAGGAAATGATGTGTTTAATTATATTGAAAGGCTTAATGAAGCAAAAAGAGATGCGTTGAAATCTAAAAAGCCTGTTTGTATAGAAGTAGAACTTCATACTCTGGGTGATTGGATATTAAAAAATGCTGAAAATCCTAACGGAAAATATATTAATTATCATTGGGGTGTTGCTCCAGATCTTTATTTACAGGAATGGCCTCTTATAAAAGAACATTCCGAAGACCCCCTGTATAGTTTAATGAAGCATTTTGACAAAGAAGCTCTTGAAATAATGTCAAAAAAAGTCTACGAAGAATTAGATAGTGAAGTTGAAAGATTGAAAGAGGAAAAAGTAAATTGATAAAAATGGATTACGTAACTTATATCAATCAAAAACTGAAAAAAATAATTGCTCATAAAAGTGCAGATTCGCCAGTAGTTTGTTTTGGACAAAATATTGATGCTGGCTCTTGTTTGGGAGGTCTTACAAGAGGACTTGAAGTTAAAAAAGGTCAAATAATTAATTCAACTAACTCTGAAAACACTCTAACAGGAATGGGTTTTGGGCTTACTATGGAAGGAGTTAATGGAATTTTTCTAATGAAACAACAAGATTTTCTTTTGCTTGGAATAGATCACTTAGCAAATACATATAATTATATTAGATCTCATAATCCAAAAGCATCATTTACAATAGTTTTCATAATAGTGGACTTAGGATATCAAGGTTTGCAATCTAGTCTTAATAATGTTGGTGATTTTTGTTCAATTGCAAGGGTTGATGGATATACAATAACAAATAAAGAGGACATAGATAAAATTCTTGATGAAAAATTAATTGCTCCTGGATTTAGAATGATTGGTGTTAGTCAAAGATTATTTAGAACAGAACTTATTGAGCCTAAATTATTGTTTTCTAATAGCGAAGGTTTATTCAAATACAAAGAAGGTGCAGATGCTACGATAGTTTCATTTAATTTATCATTTCCATATGCAGCTGAATTACGTCAAAAACTCAAAGAAGAGAAAATTGATGCTTCTTTGTTTTCAGTAAGCGCCGCAACTCCTATTGACTGGAACGAAATTAAAAAAGATGTTGAAAAAACAAAAAAATTAGTTGTGCTTGATGATAGCAAAAGTAGAAATTTATCTTGTGATAATCTTCTAACTGAGATGCAAAAAGAGTGTGAGTTATCTGAAATTATCGTCGTAAAAAAAGATATTGACGATGCGAAGAATGATTGGCTTAAACCTAATCCTGACGGGCTTAAAGTTGATTATGAAAAGATAATAAAAAAACTGAGATAAATTAATCAAAAATGAATGAATTAAAAGACTGCACGCTCTTGGTACCAACATATAATTCTAGATATGGTTACTTGAAAAGATTACTCGAGTATTATAATGATTCCGGAGTTAAACTTTTGATTGTTGATAGTTCTAAAAAAAAACTTCCTTTTGTAAAAGACTACAAAAATGTGAAATATCTATATGTAAAAAACATGCCTTATCTTAATAAAATTTCCAAAGCTCTTAATTCAGTTAAAACAAAATATGTTGCTTTATGTGGAGATGATGATTTTACGGTTCCATCAGGTCTTTATGTTGCAGCAAAATTTCTAAATAAACATAAGGATTATAGCGCTGCTCAAGGAATAACAATAATATATTCAACAGAAAAAGATGTTCTTAAATTTTATCAAACACCTCATAATTTAATAAGTATGTCTCAATCAAAAATTTTAGCAAGAATTAATAATTTACCTAGTTATGAAATAATGTACTCTTTACACAGAACAAAAAATTTGCAGGAAACTTTTAATTTTTCAAAAAAGCTGAAATTTGACAACACAATGGAATACGCGCTTCTAATAAAATCTCTTATCGACGGAAAACATAAAGTTTTGCCTGTTGTTTTTTCAGTAAGAGATAATACTATTGCTGCAAAACAACATAGAACAAAAGATATTGCTTATATTAAAAAAAATGCCAAATCAGACTATGATGCTTTGCTCAAATTTTTATCAAAGAAACTAGTTGCTAAAATTGATATTTCTGATTCACAAGCCAAAAAACTTTTTGATGAAGCAATAACAAGACACGTTTTAGGTGCTAATTCGTCAAACATTATTTTTAGAAAAATAAGAAACTCCATAATGTTTGGAACACTTAATACGATTAATGTTTTTTCTGAAAATGTTGCTTTATTTGTTAAGAAAAAATATGTTTATCGCGCACTAAAAGAATATGAATTGAAGAAGATTGTCAAAAAAAATAATATTAAAAATATTTTAGAAATTGATAAAATTGCTATGTATATTAAGAATTACAAAGTTGAATAAAGTTAACAAAATTCTATTTCTTTTTTTCTTTTATTTTACTCAAGGAATATCTTAAGTAGACAAACAATAAGAAGAAACTAAAGCCTGTTGACATTATTGCTCCGTTTATACCATACCATCCGATAAGAACGTAATTAAGAGGAATATTAACGAGGAATGCGACACCTAGTCCGATTAATGTCTTCTTTATGAATTGCGTTCCTTGAGCATTAAGTAATGTACTGTATAAAACAACAATTAAATCTATTGTTGTAGCAATTGCAAATAGTGCAGCGGTCATAAGGCTGAAAGGATAATTGTAAATATATAGAAATATCCAAATAATTGCTGGAGAAACAAGTAAAATTATTGGAAAAGAAATAAGACTTAGTTTATCAAGTTTCTTTGTAAATCCTTTAGGATCTTTTAATTTGACTGCTGTTGGAAACAAGACTTTAATGAAAACTCCTGCTAATATTCCAACAATTGAAATGCTTGCAGTATAATACGCTTGATAAATACCTAAATCTGAGGTTGCTAAAAGATAATTAATCATAATTCTGTCAACGTTTCCTAAGAATGTTGTGAGTATGTATAAAAAAAATGCAATTATTCCATATTCAAACAACTTATGAAAATGTTTCTTACTAATTAATCCAATTTTTATGAATTTTTTTGTCGAAATCAAACTAATTATGCTGAATAAAAACAAAACTAAGATGAATGGCAAATAAAGAATCATGAGTTCAGTATTATCAATAATTAAAAAATAGACAAATACAAATAAAGGAATTATGTGTGATATTGAAAGAAATATTGCGTAATGAACTTGTCTGTGTAGTCCTTGCAGTATTGTTTCTGATAATGTGTTAAAAGACCAAAAAATACTAAGTATTATTGCAAGAATAAACACTGTCGGTTCAATTTTTAGCGCGGACGATAAAATTCCGTGAAATAAATAATATAGAGGAATTAATATCAAAATAGTAAGTACTTGGAAATTAAATGCTGTTGAAATAAGACTCTTTCTGTTTTTTAAATCAGGCGTTTCAGCCAAGTTCTTAATAACTCCTGTAAGAACACCTATTCCTATAGGTATAACAAGAATTTCTGTAACTGATAAAATAAGAGAGAATTTACCATAAATTTCTGGGCCGGTAACTCTTCCTCCAATAAGATTGAAAACAAGAATAATAGATTTTGCGATTCCTGTACCTATAAATATGAAAATAACTTTTTTTATGAATTCCTTTGTTGCAGGTCCGCTTTTTTCTTTGAATATTTTAGAGTAAATATTTGCAATTATATTTATCGCAAAATTTAGCAATTTATTATCCTCTAATTTCATTTAAATTGTAAAATAATAGGTTTATTTAATGATTTCCATAAATACAGGAATAAAGGACAATCTTTTTATATTGAGTTCTTTCCTTAAATCCATATGAAAGTACTAGTAAATTGTTTCCAAGGACTGACCATGTCCATGGCCAAGTATTGCAAAGGCTACGAATTTGAAGGTAGGTTTACAAAAAGAAGAAATCATTACAACATAGTATTTGATTATCTTGAGATGCGCTCTTTACTAAAAAAAGGAAAACTTGACAAATATGATGTTATTCACATAAATAATTGGTTTAATATTCCTCTTGTCAAATACAGAAAATCTCACCAAATTTGGATATTTGAAAGTCATGGTTCTCACATAGGTCTTGAAACATACAAAGTTCTTGAAGCTGTTCCATTTCACAGAAAAATTCTTACAAAGATTATGTCTATTTTCTTTGAAAAAAAATATCAAAACTACATGAGACAATATGATTTGTATTATGTTGCAGTTCCAAGTCATATGCCTGAAGCAAAAAAGGTAAGAAAAGATGCTACTTGGCTTCCTAATGTTATAAACATTGATTTTTTTAAGCCTCAAAAGAAAAAAGTAAAGATGAAAGGCAATCCTGCTATTTTTATGCCTTCAAGAATTCATGGTTACAAAGATCCAATGTTTGGTCTTAAGATTTTTAATGAAATAAAAAAAGAATATCCTAACGCATTTTTGCATTTAGTTGAGTATGGAGATAAAAATCCTTTGAAAATAGAGTTTCTTACAAAACTCGGAAGAAAAAATTATGTTCTTTACGATTTTTTAGATAAAATAACTTACAGGGATTATATGTGTTCGGCTGATTTGATACTTGGACAATATCTTAATGGTGCAAACGGTCTTAATGAACTCGAAGCAATGGCTTGTAAAACTCCTCTTGTTTCTCTTGATACTGTTGAAGTTATTAAAGTAAAAAAAGATGATTTGCCAGACTACGCAATTAGACTTTTAAAAAATAAGAAATTTAAAGAAAAGGAAGTAAACAGACTCCATAAATATGTTGTTAATACTCATTCTGCAGCAGCTTCAGCTAAAATCTATGTTAACAACATAAAAAAAGTCATAAAAACAAGAAAATTATAATTTTATTTTATTAAACATGAAAAATATGCTTGAATAAAATAAGTAAATTATTATTATGGGTATTATAATAAATCCAAATAGTTGACCAAAGAAATCTCCTGCAGAAAAACAACAATCACAAGTGCTTATTAATTGAGGCCAAGAATCACAAGTATTTTCTGGCATGTATATGCAAGGAAAACACTGTTTGGAGTTACCAAACAACAAAAATATTAGTGCAAACCAAAAAATCAAGGTGATAATTGTTGCAATCATTGATTTTTTGTTCGGTTTAATGAATTCGTACCACATACTTCTTTTATCTATATTCCGCTATTTAAACATTACTATGAGAAAAATATAAATAGCCTCCTCGTTTTTTCTCCTGTAAATGATACCTATTTCAAAGCCTCTTTTGGGGGATGAGGAAAAGAAAATGGTTCTAGAAGTTCTGGAATCAGGAAATCTTGCACAAGGAGATGTAGTTAAGCAGTTTGAAGAAGAATTCGCATCATTTTGTGGAGTAAAATATGCTGTAGCTGTTAATTCCGGAACTGCAGCTCTTCACAGCGCAATTCACGCTTTAGGAATAGGCAAAGGAGACGAAGTAATAACAGTTCCTTTTACGTTTGCAGCATCTGCAAATCCTATTATTATGGAAGGTGCAAAACCTGTTTTTGTAGACGTCAAACCTAATTATTTTAACATTGATGTTGATAAAATTGAAGAAAAAATAACGAACAAGACAAAGGCAATTCTTTATGTTGATTTATATGGTCAACCTGCTAACTATGATAAAATTGCCAAAATAGCAAAAAAGCACAAACTCTTTGTAATTGAAGACGCATGCCAAGCTCATGGAGCAAAAATAGGGGATAGATTTGCTGGTTCTTTTGGAGATATTGCTTGTTTTTCCTTTTATGCAACAAAAAACATGGCTTGCGGAGAAGGAGGCATGATTACAACAAATAACGAAGAATACGCTGAACTTTGCAAAAGATTTCGTCATCATGGTCAAAGTGAAAAAACAAGGTATGAATATGTAGATTTGGGCTACAATTACAGACTTACAAATGTCCTGGCTGCAATCGGTCTTGCTCAGCTAAGAAAATTACCCGGTTTCACAAAAAAGAGAATAGCTAATGCGAATAAATTGTCAAAAGGACTTGAGGGACTACCAGGAATTACTGTTCCAAAGTTATTGCCGGGAGCAAAACACGTCTTTCATCAATACACAATTATTTGTGATAATAAAATTATCAAAAGGGATGAGTTACTAAAATACTTAAGGAGCAAAGGAATTGGAGCAGGAATATATTACCCAAAGCCTCTTCATCTTCATCCTCATTTCGCTAAATTAGGATACAAGGAAGGAGATTTTCCAGTAAGCGAAATGCTGGCAAAAAGTGTACTAAGTTTGCCCATTCATCCAAGTTTATCAGATTCAGATATAAATTTAATAATTGATACAATCAAAGAATTTTACGAGGTAGCAACAAAATGAAAAAAGTAAAAGTTGCAGTAATAGGAACTGGAAACATGGGTAAATTTCATGTTAATAATTATCACAAAATGAAAATTGCTAACCTTGTGGCAATAGCCGATATTGACGAGAAAAAAGGCATGAAAATGGCAAAAGATTTTTCTTGTAATTTTTATGCTGACTTTAAAGAAATGATAGAAAAAGAAAAACCAGAATATGTTTCTATCGTTGTTCCCACAAAACTTCACAAAAAAATTGCGTTGTATTGTATAAGCAAAGGAATTAATGTCTTAGTTGAAAAACCTATTTCAAATAATTTAGTTGATGCACAAAAAATAATTGATGCGGCAAAGAAAAAAGGAGTGAAGCTTTACATAGGTCATATTGAAAGATTTAATCCTGTAATAGAGCAAATAAAAAAAATAATTACATCAGGAAAACTTGGAAAAATAAGTAGTATCATTGTTAGACGAGTAGGTATTTATCCTCCTCAAATTAAAGATGCAAATGTTATTATTGATTTAGCAGTTCATGATATTGATATTGTCAGTTATCTTTTACAAAGAGCTCCAAATAAAATTGAAGCAAATGGCGGAAAAGCAATATCTGGAAATAGGGTTGATTATATTGATATTTTTATGAAGTATGGGGATGTATCTGTACTTTTGCAATCAAATTGGATTACTCCTGTTAAAATTAGAAATCTTAGTATAACTGGAAGTAAGGGGTATCTCGAAATGGATTATATTACTCAAGAAATAACTATGTTTGAGACAAAATACAACAAGCTTCCTGACTCATACGGAGATTTAGTGGTTAAGTTTGGTACTCCTAAAAAAGTTAAAGTTAATGTAAAAAAGGAAGAACCTTTAAAAAGAGAACTTACAGCATTTTTATCGGGTTCAAAAAAATTAGAGAAATATGCTATAACTCCTATGCAAGCCAAAAAAACATTAGATATTGCATTGAAAATTAATAAAATGATTTAACAAAAACGATTTGATAAGATTGGTGATTTAAATGGATAATAAAACTAAAAAAGAATCTGAAGATGTTTTTATACATGCTTCTGCAAGTGTTTCAAAAGATGCTAAAATTGGGAAGGGAACAAAAATTTGGAACTGGGTACAAGTAAGAGAAAATGCTTCACTCGGAGAAAACTGTATTTTAAGCAAAGGCGTTTATGTTGATATTGGAGTAAAAATAGGAGACAATGTTAAAATTCAAAACAACGTATCTGTTTATCACGGTGTCACTCTGGAAGATGGAGCTTTTATAGGGCCTCATGTTTGTTTTACAAATGATATAAATCCAAGAGCAGTAAATCCTGATGGAACTCCTAAAGATTTAAGTGATTGGACTGTTTCAAAAACTCTTGTTAAAGAAGGTGCTGCAATAGGAGCAAATTCTACAATTCTTGCAGGTATAACTATAGGAAAATGGGCTCTTATTGGTGCAGGAGCAATTGTGACTAAATCAGTTCCAGATTACGGGCTTGCTGTTGGCTGCCCTGCAAAAGTAATTGGTTATGTGTGTAAATGTGGAAAAAGAATCTTAGAAGATGGCTCTGCATGCAAGGATTGTGCCATGTCTAAAAATGATATTTCAGAATAATCACAGTAATTCATAGAATTTCTCTATGTTTTTTTCCCATTCAAAATCTTTGCTAATTTTTTTCTTAATATTTAAACCAAGTTTTTTTCTTAACGAAGCGTTTTTCTTAAGTTCAAGGATTTTGGTTCCAAGACTTTCATAATCTTGTGGTTTAATCAAAAGTCCTTCATCATCATTTGAAATAATCTCTCTAGTTCCTCCAACATCTGTAGCAATTATTGGAAGTCCTGCTGCTCCTGCTTCCAAGATGCTTGTTGGAAGACCTTCACTATAAGAAGGATTAACAAATATGTTTGAAATTGCTAAATATTTTTTTATATCCGATTTTTCTTGGGTCCCAGTAAATATTGTTTTTACACCTTCTTTACTTGCTAATTCAATTAATTCTTTTTTGTAATTGCCATCTCCTATTATGATAAGGCACATATTTAATTGTTTTAATGATTTTATAAGATCTTGCACTCCTTTTGCATAAATCAATCTTCCAATATATGTAACGACAAATTCATCTTTTGAAATTCCTAGTTCTTTTCTTAGTTTTTTATCTGTAGTTATTTTTGCAAACTCTTTTGTATGAATGGAATTGTGAATTAGTTCAGTTTTTTTTGCACCCATTTTTTTAACAAAAGCAATTCCTGGTTGAGATATACAAACAACCTTGTCTGATTGCTTCATAATTTTTCTCCCGAAAATATTGTCGTAAATATTTGCACAAATTTCAACAAGAAAGTTGTTATGTGTTACTTTTTTATTACCATGTTCTATATGAATAAATTGTGTTTCATACTTTTTTTTGAGTGTTTTAGCTATTTTTGCTCCAAGACTGCTAATTGTAAAAAATCTTGTATTTGTAATTACCGCAGAATACTTATTACCACAAAGTTCAGATATTATTTGTTTATATAACTTATTTTTTATAGGTAAGCTATATGTTTTTCCTAAGATGCTTTTGCTTGGAAGTCTCACAATATGCATTCCAAAAAGCTTTTCGCTAGTTTTTAGTTTGTCTTTGTCATAATTATATGTGAGAATATCAACTTTAACTCCTTTTTTAACTAGACCCTTGCCTAGTTCAAGTACAAAATTCTCAAGTCCACCAACATATGGATAAAAATGGTTAGATATTAGGAGCACTTTTTTTACTTTTTTTGATTCTTTAACAGTATTAGCTAATTTCTTAGTCGCCATATTTAAATAATAGTTAATAAGATATCAGTTATTAAGGTTTCTATTTATTCGTCTATAGGGACAAGTTTTATATATTATTTAGACGTTTTATAAATTATAAAGAGAGATTATTTCTTAACTTTTTTAGACCGTTTTACTTTTCGCTTCTCAATTGCAAGACTCCTAACAAGTTCTTCCACTTTCTGATTGGACTTTTTTACAACAATATACAAATAAAATATTATTATTGAAAATAAAGTAAATCCAGACATAACAAAGAAATCCGCTGTTCTTTCTATTTCAAGCGCCTGCATAATTCCATAAACTGTAGAAGGTCTACTAATAATAACAAGAACACCAATCCAAACCACTAGCCACATAAACATGCTTTTGTATCCATAATTATTTCTTTTGTAATATACATAAGTAAGATATATCATAAGTAGCGCAAATACTATTCCTAAAATTTGTATTCCTGCAATCAATTTATTTTCTCCCAAACACCTTGAATCTTATAATATTTATAAATATTCTTATACCATCAAATATTGTTGTACCTTTGAAATTATCAAGATAAATTGTGTTAATAGGAATCTCAGAATATTTCAATTTGTGTTTTCCCACATTTGCTATCATTTCACTTTCCATACTATAATCTGTAGATTCCCACCTAATTTTTCTATACGTACCAGATTTCATACATCTAAAACCTGATTGTGTATCTCTTATATCTATCCCTTGAATTATTTTTGTTGCAGTACTAATAAACCAATTACCAAACTTCATAACAAAAGGCATATTCTTATCAATTATTCTGTAACCAAAAACAATATCTGATTTTTCTTCTTCTAATTTTTTTAAAAACCTTCTAATATCTTCAGGTCTGTGTTGTCCATCAGAATCCATCAATACAATAATATTTGCTCCTTGTTTTAAAGCGTAATCACAACCCGTTTTAACAGCAGCTCCTTTTCCCAGATTGATTATGTGACACAAAACATCTGCTCCTGCACTTTTTGCTATTTGTGAACTCTTATCACTACTTCCATCATCTACAAATATGATGTTTTTAAAACCCAGATGTCTAATAGTTTTGATAACATTTCCAACCCTTTTTTCTTCATTATACCCAGGGATTATAATAAAAACTTTTTTTGATTTCATCTTAATTATTGATTGGGTTTGTTTTAATTGTTTTATATTTATCTCTTATTTAAGTAAAAAAAATATAATAGAAATAAAAAAATAATTTATGGCTCTACTTTCCACACAATTATTCTGCTTCCCCTAAAATTTCTTTGATCAAACACTTTCTTAAAATGATTCATATACAACCCGTCTAAATAAAACAATTTTGTAAACGTGGATTCGGTTAATAATGGGTGAGTAATCAAAGTTTTATAGTTACCCTGCGAATCTTTGAAAACTAAGATATCGTACGGGAAACCAGGTGTTTGTGTTTCATATCGTGTCATGCCTTTTTCTTCAGCTATGACAACTGCATTAGGGCTAACAGAGTTCTGACCCAATAATTGTCTTGTAGTAGGATTAACTCCTTGCAAGATAAGCACTGACTTTTCTGGGTTTGTCAAATTAATAATTCCTCTATAAAGTACATTATTAACATTTCCGTGTCTTCCAAGACCTATGTTATATGTGCATCCAAGAGCAGTTTTATTTTCACCTATATCACAAGTAACTGGTGAACCTGTAATGTAATTAGGCCAAGGGCTAATCCAATTATTAGCATTACCCTCAGAATTTTCTCCTGTCTTAATTTTTTGAGCTTCAAAATACAGCGTCTTTGCTGTTTCCTCATCATAACCAAGTAAATCTTTTGCTTCTTTTATTGCTTTATTTAATGGTTCGTTACTTAATTTGTAATACATGTAAGCTTTTGAGAAATTCCAGCTTCCAAAGTGACCCCAAACCCCTGACTTGCCAACCATATCTTCGCTTGTAACATAATACATATCAATAATATCGTCACAATGAGATAAAGCAAGAACGGCATCTGCTTCTTCATCAGTTAGTCCTTCCTCAACCAGTCTGTCTTTTGCATCCTCTTTATCTAATTTGATTATTTCTTTCATCAGCCTTGTTGTTTTCAATTTGTCTTTAAGCGTTTTTTCAAGCAAATTATAACTTTCCTCTTGACCACAATTAAGCATTTTAAGAATATCAATAGTCTCATTTTCATCATCTGTTAAAAGAGATTTACCAATCCAGTGAATTCTTTTACCCTGGTCTCCACCATCAAATGTAACTGAACGTTCACTCATTGCTTCAAACCAGTGTCCAAAGTCCCACCAACTAGAAATAATTGCCTTATCTGACGAATTTTTAATTGTTGTAAGTGCAGCATTCCATGTATCATCAAAACTTGGTACTTCGTTTTTTGCAACAGCATCAGCAGTTCTAGTCATTTGAGGAAGTCCTGGGACAGGAACAACCAAGAATAACAAGAAAATAACAACTATTACCATTTTTACAATTCCTGGTTCTAATTTCATTTTTTTTGCCATAGCTTTCATTCTTTCTCCAGTAAATGCTCCAACAAGACCTGCAAATCCGAATGCGACAACTGGTGCAAAAAGAGCGATGAATCTAATACCTATAAGTCCTGCATAAAATGTGCTTACCATCCAAATTCCAAGAATAATTCCATATAAAGGATAATTTTTTCCATCTTTTTTCTTAAAGAACAATAATACTGCTCCAAATATAGATAAATAAAACAGCCATGATCCTCCGCCTCCGCTGATAACTCCATCTACGCTGCCCGCATTAAGTTCTGCAACAGTTGTAAGAACATTAGGCCACAAAGGATAATTAAGTCCTTGACCAACACTTATTCCTTCAGCTGCACCTTTGAATCCTAAAATGAAGTTTAATGGCTCAATTGGTCCTTCTACAAATCCTTTAATATCATTTCCGATATCTATTTTCAAAAAAAGACCCGCTAGTACAGAAAATAATAATATGCCTAATATGAATGCTCCGATAAATATTGCTTCTGGTTTAACAAGCACAAATGATTTTTTAATATTTAATTTTCTCTTTTCAACTAGTCTCTTAATTATTTTGTAAGCTGCAAATACTACTGCGAGGCCTAATAATAAATCATATGTGAACCACCATCCTGACCATAAATATCTAAAGAAAATCATTACAAGACTGCATAGTGCTGCTACGATGCTTCCTTTAACAATGTTTTTTGATTCAATAGAAATTAAGAATAACCAAATTAATAGGAAAGGAAAAAAGAATGTGTATGCATCTGTATCTGAAAATCCTGCAGTAGTTCTACCTAAAATAGATGGTGTTAATACAAAGATAAACGCCGCAAAAAAACCTCCTGTGTTTCCTCCAAATTTTCTTCCAAGGAAAAACGCAGGAATTATTGACAATCCTATTAATAAAATAGGCATAAAGAATGATGTTGAGAAAATATCTTGGTCAGGATTAAATATTTTGATTACGTTTTGTGTCCAAACAATTGGCATGGATGCTAATACTTGGTTTGCTTTAAATCCGATTCTTCCATTTCTAAGAGTAAACCTTTCTTCTCCATCCACTATTTCGTTTCCGTAAAAACCTGTTTTTTCATACCACTTAGCGTATGAATACCAAAGATATGGATCAATTGCAAGAAGATATGTTTGTCCTGCATCATTTTGAAGCTGATTCTTAAATTGTACGGCGTTATCTTTTATTTGTTTATCTATTGCTTGTTTGTTAGCTTTATAATATTCTTCGTATTGTTTATTTGCATTTGCTCTAAGCGTTGCTTCGGGCAATGTAGGATTATTTTTCTGTTGTTCAGCTATAAATTGATTTTTAATATTTGTTTCCAAACTGGATCTAACCCAGTCTTCTGTGACAGGAAGATTAACAGGATAAAGACGATACCACGAAGATATGAGTATTAAGAGAGCTATTAATGTCCACGCTATGATTATTTTAGAATTTTTATGAGTCGTAAATTTTTTTACTGAATTATATGCTTTTGTTGTCGCTTTTTTTATACTTGTGAAATCAATATTAATATCGTCAGAATCATCATTTTCAACGGTTTGTTCGCTGTTAGCTTTGTTATGGTTACCAGTATTTTTCTTTTTGTGTTTCAAAATGCCCCCTCCACTTAACATCGAGATTATAACTCATTTAAATATCTTTACGTATCTACAAGGTTTTTATTCCCGCTCTTAGACCCTCAATTAGCATATTTGGTTTTGTTAATAGTTTAAATAACATTTTTTTTGCTTCATCTCTATTTGTTTTTAATAATATCATTTTTATTTTAGGATTATTCACTTTATTTATTAGTCTGTCCCAGTCTTTATCCGAATAATTATTTAGAGCTTTATTCATATAATAGTGCACGAGAAGCTCTCTGTTTAAAGGTTTTAATTCTGTGTTGTATGTGTTAAATCCTTTTGAAAGTGCTTTTGCTGCGTTAAGTCCGGGAATAATTCCTCCTCCAGTAGTATTTTTTATCTGCAACGCGGCGTCTCCAAGAAGGGAAACCACGAATCCTTGTTCTGAAACACGGTTTTTTTTAACTATTTGCTGAACTTTGATTCCTGGTCTGTGCAAAGGTATTGGTCCTCCTTGTATTTCTTCTATTTTTCCAGGAAATTTTTTTATGAAGTTATCAAATAACAATTTTGCATTAGATTTTGCTGCAATACCTATTCTTGCATATTCTTCTCCCTCAGGAGCTAGCCAAGCATATTCTCCTATGTATGGATAAAATATTATTTTTCTTGAATTAAGATCTTTTATTTTTACTCTTGCCTGAATTCCTGTCAGAAAACTTCTTTTATTATACAAATCATTATTTTTAGCGACGATACTTGAAGGTCCGTCTGCGCCTATTAAATTATTTGTTTTTGTTTCAAATATCTCTTTTGTTTTTATGTTTCTTATTTTTATTGAGTTTCCATCGTTACCTAAATATTTGTGTCCTGTTTTTATTTCAACTCCTGCATTTTGTGCTTTGTGCCAAGTGTTCTACAAACGCCACATTATCTATTATTATATCACTATCAATTGGTGTTGTGAACATGTTATTCGGAGAATGGATTTCTGCATCCGCAATTTCATTTATTTTGAATTTATTCACTTCATTTTCTGGTAATAGTTTTAGTATTTCTCTTGTCAGAATTCCTGTGCACTGAACTGGTTTGCCTATGTTTTCATGTTCCTCTATTACTATCACTTTTTCTTCAGGATTATTGAGTTTATAAGCTGCAGAGAAATATAGTCCTGCACCGCCTCCTCCTATGACTACAACCATTGTTCTTTGGACGTGTCGGGAATATAAAAAACTTGTCAAATTAAATTTATAATTACTGTGCAATGGTAAAAAAATCGAAATATTTATAAGTGTTTTCACGTTCATTCTTTTTAAATTAACAGTAAATACAAATCAATTCGCAACAGAGGATAAAATGATAAAAAGAACACTAGCAAGCTTAATTCTTGCAAGCACTCTGTTTGGTTGTTACAACGAGATTAGTTATGACGATGTAAAGCGAACATACAGGGATGTAGAAACAAAACAAGTAAAAAAAAGCACAAACGAACTCGATGCAATTCTTAATAAGCACTATATAATAAATGGAATAGAGATAGAAAAATCAAAACTATCACTTAACGAACAAATCAAATTAGTCGAATGGTCCGACAAAGTAGTAGCCGAATGGTCCAACATAATAAAAGATGAACCCACTTTCGAAGACAGTCTAAAAAAAATAATGTATTCAACACTAGAAATCATAACAAAAGGAGATTTTAATCTCTCATCAACTGCATATCCAATTGCTAAAATAAATAAGAATGTTTCTGCTTTAATAATGTATGTTGGTAAAAAAATACGGTATGCTTCAAAACAATTTTCTGTTATTGAAGCACTGAAAGATAAATATAATATTTCTGAAAATGATTTGAAGAGAGTTAGCAAACTAGATGAAGGATACTATGCTAGGTACGACAAAGCATATGTTCCTTTAGATATAGTTCTAAAAATTATGGGTGTAGATTTAAAAAAAACAAGAGACCTAAAAAAAAGAAAAGATAACAAAGTAGGAGAATACGCAGAATTAAATCTTAAAGAATATTTGGCTGCGAATAATATGGATGAAGAGGATCTTGTTAATCTCTATGAAAAAAAAGATGACCAAAGCATAAAAAAACTCGCAGAAATTCTAGACAAAACACTTTACAAACAAACAAAAGGAGAATACAAAGTATCAATAAATAAAACAACAAAAGAGCCAGTAATAAAATATAAAGAAAAAATAATGATAGAAAATAAGTTCATTAATGGGGATAATAAAATAAACTTTGTTGATGAATTAATGTCTTTTCAGGAAGTCTACAAAAAATTAGGCGTAGATATAGATTCCCGAGGAACATATGACAGTTACTATGAAGAACTAGACAGAAGTGGTGTGTCAGTTAATGTTATGCTTTTTCCTGGAGATGATGATTTTGCATCAACAATAGGATGGGGTTTTGGCTTATTTTATGGAAGTAATAATCATGATTTGAAAGTAGAGCTAGGAGTTTTTTTTAGCTATAATCAGTCTGTAACATATGAAGGTATCAAAGCAAAATACTCTGATTTGATTGATGAACAAAACATAATCAAAAATGGTTACAAATCATATGACCTTATCAAGTTCAATTCAAAAGTTGAGAGAAATATTTGGGGAATTTATCTTTCAGGAAATAAAATGATTTCAAACAACTTTGGCTTGAAATCAGGATTATTTTTTATGCCTGAAAAAAAATCAATAAATTTGGATTATATTTACATACCTATTGATTCTGAATCAAACACTTTCATACCTTCAGTTAATGACACAAAAGAAATAGATAAAAGTAGATATGATGGAGGAGTTATTTTTGGGACAAGTCTAAGATACAAAAAAGTTTCGTTAGAACCCTCAGTATTTTTTTCCCTTTATAACAAACCAATATATCAAATAGGAATAAGTCTATATGCGCCCCTAAATTAAAATGAAATTAAAAACAATTGCAAAAACAATGGGTTTAGTAGCATTAATTAGTGTTGCTACACCAGAAGTTAAAGCTCAAAGTTATGAAACAGTTAATAAATGGTATTTGAAAGCTTCTGAAACACCCGAATACAGAGATAAGTTACTTGATTTGTTTGACAGAAAACTTTATGCTAAAACAAAAGGACAATACATGTTAGCGAATTCACCGAATGCGCCCTTGAACATAGTCAGTGTAAACGGTGAGTTTGTTGTCGAAGTAAGGTATAATAATAATTCAGGATTTGAAGGATACATAAATTTAATTATAAATCACGAATTTAATAAGTCTCAGGTAAAAAAAATAGTTGCATTAAATGAAGAAGCAAGAATTGAAGAAATAGAAATCAGAAAACCTTTTTTGTCAATACCTAGTGTTAAGTTTATAGGTAATCCTAATAATTATGATGGTTCAAGAAGAAATACAAATGTTTTTTGGCCATCAAAAGAATTTTATGACAAAACAGTAAAAAAATGGAATGAAGAAGATGATGAGTTGAAACCAAACAGACATAAAACAGTAGATTATGTTTGGTTATGGTTTGTATCTGATGGAAAACTAAAAACAGGTTCAAAAGCAAAAGAAGTAACCAAATGGCTTAAGGAACATAAAGGGGATACAGATAAATATGTGTTTGTAAAAGACGTACTGAAATTAATTGGATATGATGTGAAAAATAAATGAAATTAAAAAACGCGTTAAAAATTGCTGGAATTCTTGGTTTAACTACTGCTTGTTCTTCAAGCAACTATTTAACTAATAATTCAAAAAATAATGCTGCGCCTAGTCCTGAAAGTAAATTGAAAGTTCTAAACTGGGTTAATAATTCTTTTGGTACTTATGAATTTAGAGATAGTTTAGCACATTTAATAAATAAAAATCTTGAAGAAAAAACTAATGATAATTTTGAAATGATGTCCGAATCAGGCACTTCCAGGGCTATTTATATTATTAATAATAGTCCAGCGACAATAATAACTTACAATGGAAATCATAACCTATCTTTGAATCAACCAAGGGTTATGAAAGAATATAAAATTTCTGATAAACAATCAAAAGAAATAATAAAACTTAATGAAGATGATGTGTGGAATCATGATGAAGCATTAATTGTTCCTTTAGAAATTCCATTATCTATGATAGGATATGATTTAGAAAATGCGCGGATTATTGAAAGAGACAAAAAGTTAGGTGTAGGAATTTATGGAAAAAAGGAACTTGATGATTATTTAGATTCGGTGAATAAGAAAGAATCAGACATATTATTTGCTTGTGAAAATTTGAAATATGACAATTTCAGAAAGCAACTTGATGATTTGATTGATAATGTGTTATTTACAGAAAGCAAAGGTTATTATTATCCTGCTAAAACAAAAAAAGGAAAACTCATTTCAAAGAAAATGTTTGGACTTGAAAGTTATCTTCTGAAAAAAACATATGATGATGAAAATATATGGATATCTTTAGATAATGTATTAAAAGTAATAGGTTTTAATGCAAAAGATGTTGCAAAATATGGCGTTAGAGAAGAAGATAAAAAAATAATAGAACCTCCAAAAATAACAAAAAAAGAAGACGACAATAAACTAGATGATTATGATTTTTCTATTTCAAATAATAAAAAGTTGGGGACTTTTCTAAATTTGGGTTTATCACAAACAAAGTACAAAGGAATGAACTCTATGGATTTCTTTTTTGCAGTTTCTTTTATACCAAAAGAACCTTCCACTTTATTAGCAGGAGAACTCGGATTTTCTTATTCTTTTTCACCCGGAGCAAAAAAAATTTTTGACTTAGATAAGAAATATATTGATGAGATTATAGAGGATTATGAATATTTTCAAGCAGATGTATATACAAGAATTTTTAATTATAATATGGGCGCAGAATTAAGAGTTGTACCTGATAAAATTAGTTTGTATGCAGGTGTTGGTTTAGCTGTTAACTTTATTAGTTATGAAGGATTTTATGAAACAGGTTTAGATAAATATGGGTTACCCGGAGAAAATTTCAAGAAAACAGAATTCAAAAAAGATTTAAGTCCAGATACCCAAGATGATCCAGATATTCTATCTTATGCGAGTTTTGAAGCAGGATTAATATTTTACACTAAAGGAGCAAGAGTTAGTCTTATAGGGGGCAGTGGAAAAAATAAACAGTATGCGAGGTTTTCAGTAGGATTTAAATTATAAAAATGAAAGCAAAAACATTACTAAAAACACTTGGACTTGCAGGTTTAGTGGCTGTTTCTACGCCAAATGTTCAAGCACAAAGCAATATTGTTGTGACTAATTGGTTTAATCAAGCAGATAAAAATCCAGAATTAAAAGACAGTTTAGTTAATTTAATACACAAAGAAATCTATAAAGATTCTAGAGGTAAATTTGAATGTACATATAAACCAAATAACTTTTCGATTTTGAAAATTAACAATGATTTAAGAATAAATTTGAAAAACAACAAAGACAACTATGTAAATGCTAATGGGATTATTATTGACGGTTACAATTCTTTTAGTAAACTCGCAAAATTGTCTGTTGACGCATTAATTGATTTAATTCATTTCAACGAAAACGGTTTTTTAATAAACAAATCCAGAATAACAACATACATGCCCAGATTATATTATTGGACAAAATATGATTCTGAAAAATGGAACAAAAATGAATCAAAATCTGTTCCTGTCAAAGATGTTTTGAAAATAATTGGTTATGATGTAGAAAAACAAAAAGTTAGTGAACCAAATATAACAACACTCGAAACTGTTTCAACTAAAAAAACAACAAAACCTATTAGCAAATCTTTAGATGATTATTTCAAAGAAGAAAATATTGATGAAGATGACGTTATTAGATGGTACAAAAATAATACAAACGAATCAAATATTATGAACTTGCTCAAAAATGTTATTAATTATAAATCTAGAAATTTATTTTTTTTAGCAGATAAAACTAGAATGTATTTGAAGGGTCGTCGGGATAAAAGAGCTGTTTTATTAGAGTATATTAATTCAATTAATCCTAATAGTGGATACAGAGATTTTTGGACATTTGCAAAACTTGATGATTCTGAAAAACAAGATTTACTCAGATTAAACGATGAATCGAACGTTTCTAACTCTTTAATTCAAGAAATGAAAAATTTTTCACCTTCTGTTGATTGGAAACAACGTGTTAAATGGAATAATGGTGAGAAAAAATATGTTTATCTTGATGATGCTTTGGAATTAGTCGGTGTTAATGTGAAGGAAGAAATAGCGTCTATTGATCCATTTAAAAGATTAACTTCTTCTATAGGGGGTTCTTATTTTCAAGTAGGAGAATATTATAATCTAGGCATTGAGATTAATGTCTCTATTGATAAAAAATCTATGTGGTCTTTTGATTTAGACGCGGTTTTTAGTTTAGTGTCTTTCACAACTGATGCATCGGATACTACTGGAAAATATGATTTTATTAGAGGAGGAGATTATGATTCTTTTGTTGGTGAAGTAAATAACAAACCACTTTTTGTTCGTCTTGGTCTTACAGGTTATTTGTCTAACTATTTAGGAATTAATCTTGGAGGAGTATTAAAAGTAGATGTGCTTACTTACGAAGGAGATTTTAATAAAGGGTATACTTATGCTGGTGGTTATGCGCAAAAAAGTGGACCTATTCATAAATACTTATATGATAATCTTCAAGGAGGATTGTCAGCAGGTATTTCTATTAGGACTAAACCATTAACAATTACTGCTTCTTATATTAATATGCTTAATGAAAAAGATGAGGGGTTTAGCGTTTCATTACTTTATAATTTTTACAAATGAAAACAACAAATATTTTGAAAACTGCAGGGCTTGTCGGATTAATGTTAGCATCAACTCCTAATGCTAATGCACAAGTATACAAAAAAAAAGAAAGAAAAGCCGGTCAAATCTTATGCAGAAGAAAAGAAGATTCTAAATTGGTTTGAAAGAGCAAAGTATTCTGCGGAGTACAGGGATAATCTTGCAAAATATGTTGATGAAGAATTTGATAAGGATTCTTGGAGCCACTTTGATGTTGATTCTGAAACTAAATTGGACAAGTCTATCGTTGTGATTAATGATAATCTTTATGTTGATGTGAAATTAATAAGAGGGGATATAGAAGGATATGCAAAATTTATGGAAGAAGCAGAATTATCTAATGATGAAATCTTAGATATAGTTAGATTTAATGAGCCAAAAGATGCAATTGTTTCTATTAAAAATGTGAAAAAGCCTTCTTCAAATTTTTTTATGAAAACTGTTAAGGAAATAAATCCTAAATGGAGGCTAGGAGAAAGTAAATATTTGCCTTTAGATGATGTTCTTAGACTTTTTGGTTGTGATATTGATGAGATTAAAAGAGAAGTTTCTGGTTTTCATGGTAATTCTTTTTTTAGAAAAAAATCGGTTTTCGGTTTTAATATGGGTTTTGACTTTTTTAATGATAACGAAAATAATCAGTTTGAATTATATTTGCAAGCAGGTTTAACTTATGGAGAAAAAAAAGGTTTTTTTGGTTGGGGCGATGCATATTTAGGTTCTAAGTCTGATTTAGATAAAGGAAAAATTAATTTCGGGGCAGGTCTTGGGTATGTTTTGTTTGATTCTTTCGGATTAAAATTGGGCGCAATTAATCAAGAAACCAGTGCCAACAAAAAAGGGATTAAGTTTATTGCAGGTCTTAATTATCAAACTAGCTTTTTGCTGTTCGGAGTGGGTATAACTTAAGGTGAAGAAACTGCGAATTGGCTTTCTATTAGGTCTTATTTGAACTTTGATTAGGTGTTTTATTCTCTATAAATAACTAAAAAACAAGTTTTATTTCATTACATAGTAGTAACAAAAACGAAACATTTATATATGTTCTAATCCTCCGATGGTTACATAGCTTGTTTATGACGATAAATAGGAATTTATGATATTAAAAGAGCTCAAGAGGTAAAACAAATGAAAAAATCAGATTATCTAAAAATTGGCGGTTTAGCGACTGCAATTACAGCGGTTTCTGCATTAAATGTTGCTGGACAAAACCAAGAAGGATTAACAAAAAAGATTGATAACTTAAAAAAACAAAAACAATTCTACATACTAATAAATCAACAAACAGACTTAACAACAGCTGAGCACATCCTAAGAGATTTAGTTAAAAATAATTTAGAAGCAAACACAGGCGGTCAATTCATTCCTGCTAAAGATAGTGCAGTATACATAGGAAAAAATGGTGAATTCAGATCAAGAATCATGCAAGCAAGCGAATTAACAGCAGATCATCCAAACGCAGATAAGTACAAATGGTTAGCAACAACACTAACAGATTTCTCAACACAAGCTGATATGACTAATGCTGAAACAAAAGAGTTAGTTATGAATAACTATACAGTAAAAGAAAATCAAATTAAAATTTTGCATAATAAAAAAGGAAACAGAGTAGAAATATTTATACAAAACTACGATGGAAAAATACTTCCATTATCAAAACACATTCACAGAAATAAAAAACTAAGCACAGATTCTCATTTGCTTTACGAAAAACTACAAGAGCTCGATGTTAAAACAGTGCACGTTGGAAGAGCTATGGGATTTATGCCTAAAGTTGTAGGTCAATACGAATCTGTTATTGATTCTTTAGAAAATAAAATTGATAACCTTGAAGATTCATTATCAACATATATAGGAGATTTATCATTTGCACAAGAAGAAATCGAATCTTTACAAAATGAAATTGATGCTAATGGTTTAGAAATTGAAAATCTAAACAACTATTCTTCTCTTTGGAAAGCAGGAGTAATGGCTTACAACAATTTCAACAATAGCAACCTTTCTTTTGAAGCATACTCAACACTACCTATCTTTGGACACGGTGTTAAAATAGGTTTAGGCTACACTTTAGTTAAAGATGCATTCAAAGAAATACCTTACACAGAAGTTGAAGGAAGCAGATATTTGAATGAAAGCCCAAATCCAAAATATGGAGACGCATTTGGTTTTGAAGAAGAAAAATTAACTCAAAATATAAGCAACAATCACGAAATCTATGGTATTTTAGGAATCGGTCTTGGAAAAGGATTTTTTCTAAATACTAAAGCAGGAGTTTATGTTGGGGATGAATTAAATGAAAGATTTGTTAATTCAACAACAGGATTCCAAACAAAAAAAGGAGATCAATACGATGTCAACACAACAAAACTTGATCCGGAACAAACACAAAAAGAAGTAAAACAATTATTTGCAGGAATAGGTCTTGAAAAATTCATCGGACCAATAGTTCTTGGAGCAAACGGACTTTATAATTTTGACACAGAAGAATACAAAATAGAAGCAGGTGCAGGACTAGACTTAGTCGCACTTTACAATATATTCAAGTAAAAATGGAGAGGAAAAACAAAATGAATTCAAAAATAACAAAAACGATTTTATTCGTAATTATAATGTTAATTACGATTAGTTCGGCTTTAGCTCTTTCTTTAGACGCATCTTTTGAAAATGGCTATACGACTCAAACAATAAATCCGGGACAATCAGCAGGTTATGACTACGCTTTAGCTAATGATCCTAGTGCAGATTTTACCCATGTAACTGTCACTCTTTATGATAAAACAGAAGGAACAGTTAATTTAGGAGTTATTCAGGAAAATGATGTATACGATAATTCATTCTACTCTCCTTTGTATTACGTTACGCCACAAGATTACAATAATTTACCTGGAAGCTACATGCTTGATATTAAAGCAACTGAAAAAATTTCAGGAAATCCAGACGTTATTAGATCAGAACAATTATACTTAGAAGTCACAGGAGAAAGATATCCTAACAAAGCACCAACAGTTGACTTCACATACAGCCCTTCAAATCCAACAACGGATAATACAGTCACATTCACAGCTACTGCAAACGATGAAGATGGTACTGTTGTAAAATATGAATGGTATGTTTATGGACAAAAAATAGGCGAAGGAAATTCAATCAATTACAAATTCTCAACAGTAAAAACGTATTCAGTCAAAGTAAAAGTTACTGATGATGACGGAGCTACAGGACAAAAAACAAAGTCTGTTACAGTTATAAACAAAAATGTTGCTCCCGTTGCAGATTTCTCATTTTCACCAGCAAATCCACAGGAAGGAGACCAAGTCGAATTCACTTCTACTGCTTATGATTCAGATGGAACTATTGTTGAAATGTACTGGAATTCACCAGGAGAATTCAATTATGATATGAGTACAGGAGATATGATTGTTCAATTTCCACACACATTTGACTCACCAGGAACCTATCAAGTAACTCAAAAAGTTGTTGATAATGATGGTGCACAACAATCAGTTACAAAATCAATTACTGTTTCAGCAAAACCAGTTGAAAACGTTAAGCCAAGAGCAGATTTTACTTTTTCACCAACAAAACCAATAACAGGAGAATCAGTTTCATTTAAAGATAATTCATATGATTCAGACGGAACGGTTGTTGCTTGGAAATGGGATTTTGAAAATGACGGAACAATTGATTCAACAAGCAAAAACCCAACACACACATTCACCTCCAAAGGTGCAAAAATCGTTAAATTAATTGTTACTGATGATGACGGAGCCACAGATGATATAACTAAAAAAGTGTCAGTATCAGAACCAATTCTTATAATTGATGAACTTGGATGTAATGATAACGTTGTAAAAGGACACGAACAACACTGCAGTGTTCATGTAACAACAGATCAAGATTCAGATTTAGGAATAGATGTTGAAAATGCAAAAATAACTTTCAAATATTCAACTAACAATGAAGTGCTTGGAACATGTTATACAAACTTCAAAGGATATTGCAATATTAATCCTATTATTAATAAAAACCCAGGATACTACGAAGTGTATGCAATAGCTGAAAAATCAGGATATGAAACTGATGATTCAAAACTAATGAGAGACACATTCAGAGTATGGGAAAAACAATATGAAATTAGAAACCTTAGAACTTATGAAGATTTATTTGTCACAGAAAAATATGAGTTCTACAGAGCAAATCCTGTTTATGCAGCATTTGATGTTTATGACTTATGGAACAATGAATATGTTAGTCAAAATTCAGATTTGATTGAAGACGTTTTTCTAAGAGTAAATAATGCAGACCCATTAGATTTTAATCCTATTGGCACATTTAACATGCAACCAGTCGCACCTTCAACAATAAGCAAAGGTGTAAACTCAATTGCGAGCACTGCAGGCGAATGGAAATACAAATTAAATGAAATTCCAATAACAGATGATTACTTAGGTCAAGGAAAAGTATTTGCTTTTGCATTCAACTTCAAAGATGATACCGCAGGACAAGATTCTGTTGATGTAAACATATTAAATAATAAACCAGAATTTGACACTCCTACAAGAATTAAAGTAATTCCTGGTCAAACAATACAAGTCGATTTCAAAAATTATCTTAACGATGTAGAAACACCAAAGGATGAATTTGTAATTACTTATGGTAATACAGGAAGATTAACACTTCAACATATTTACAGAAACGTTTTTGAAGTTTTTGCTCCAGCTAATTTTATAGGAGAAGAACCAGTTGATTTTTATGCAGATGATACAGATGGAGATGGAGTTAGTAGAACAATCATATTTTACACAGATGCAGTTGCAAACAACCCTCCAAACGCACATTTTACATATTCGCCTACAAATCCTTTAGTTAACGAGGAAGTCGCTTTTACTTCTGATTCAACTGACAGTGATGGAAGCATTGTTTCATACAGATGGTATGTTGACGGTTCAAGTAAAGGAACAAGTAATGTTTTAAAATATTCCTTTAATCAAGCAAAAACATATACAGTTAAGTTAGTTGTATATGATGATGATGGTGCAACTGATTATTATGAAAAACAAGTAACTGTAAGAGAACCAGCAAATGTTGGTCCTAATGCACATTTTACATGGACACCTACAACGCCTGTTGAAGGTCAAACAGTTACTTTTACTTCTGATTCAACTGATAGTGATGGAAGCATTGTTTCACAAGTTTGGTTAGTTGATAACACAGATACTTATTACGGTGATGAAATTTCAATTATATTTAACACACAGGGAACTCACACAGTACAATTAACTGTTACTGATGATGATGGTGCAAAAGATATTTACGAAAGAAACATCCAAGTCAGAGAGGCAGCCAATAATGGTCCTCATGCAGATTTTACTTTTTCACCTAACAATCCAACAACAGACGATTTGGTAAGATTCACTTCAACTTCTACCGATAGTGATGGTTATATTGTTTCACATGTTTGGAAAATAGACGGTGTTATTATAGGAGAAGATTCTTCAGTTATGAATTATAATTTTGATACTGCAGGAACTTATTCTGTTTCATTAATTGTTACTGATGATGATGGCGCAACTGATTCAGAAACTAAGAATGTTGTAATTGGTCAAGGAACACCTGATAATGTTCCTCCTGTTGCAAATTTTGAGTGGGCTCCTTTGAATCCTAAAGTTGGTCAAACAGTAATTTTTAATTCATTATCTACTGATTCTGATGGGACT
>Ga0114931_10000431_pt1 | contig 49911 bp, 48 predicted proteins | sample 2SBtaG_FD_89579 | JGI IMG/M metagenome (GOLD analysis project Ga0114931, IMG submission 89579) | Deep subsurface microbial communities from Kolumbo volcano to uncover new lineages of life (NeLLi) - 2SBTROV14_V59a metaG | ecosystem: Environmental > Aquatic > Marine > Volcanic | place: Kolumbo... | reverse complement strand
GCTCTATTCATAACACTGGCAAATAAGTCCTTCAGCCAGACAAGTGAAGATGATTTTTACAAAATGGTTGTAAATGTGAAAACACTAACTAAATTACAAAATTTGAAATATGAAAAATATCAAAACCAGCCATAGATAGAACAACATATAAAATGGCAGATCTCCTTAAAGCAAGAGGAGCAACAATGAAGTCCGCTGAGGACAACGCAAAGGAAAAAGAAAAGGGAGATAGTCATGAGTAGATCGCCAGTACAAAATCATGCGGACTTACGTATCGGTGTAGTAGAATACATTGCACCGGATGACATTAAGGTTCAATTAGACCTTGAGGCGCCAGATGGGATTGCTGCGAATGCCGGAGTGCCGAGAGAGTTTCCGCGAATCAATAGTTACGTCCTCATTCCAAATGAAGGAGGTCATATCGTCAGTCAGGTTGAATGGATTAATATAGAACGATCTCCTTTCCCCAAACGCAAAGGATATCAAGATTATGGTCTAATTGATTTGCCTTTTCCAATACGCAAGATGAAAGTAGCACCATTGGGGATACTAAAAATGGATGCACAAGAGAATTATAAATTTCAAAGAGGAGTTCATTCATTTCCAAGTATTGGTTCGCCAGTTTTAATACCGACAGACCTTCAACTTAAATCTATTGTAGAATCAGGTTCCAACAGACGAGTTTACATTGGGAACAGCCCTCTTACAGCTAATGCCAAAATAAAAATTGACCCTGATCGATTATTTGGAAGACACTTAGCCATTTTAGGAAATACTGGTAGCGGTAAGTCATGTACGGTAGCCGGATTAATTCAATGGTCTTTGGAAGCCACCAAACAGGGGGAAAAAGCTAATTCTCGATTTATAATACTTGACCCAAATGGAGAGTATGCAAAAGTATTTGGGGATGAAGCAAAGATTCTCAAAGTTGGATCTGAAGGCGATAATTGTTTAGAAGTTCCACTTTGGTTATGGAATAGTGAAGAATGGAGAGCATTTACTCAGGCAAAATCGGGGGCACAATTACCTCTATTGAAACGTGCCTTAAGAGCTATGAGAAATGAAGAGTTCGAGCCAAATCAAGACAATATGATTGTTGCAAAGAGATTCGCTGGAACAGTACTAACCGCAATCAGGCACGAAAAGAGTAACGGTTCACCATGGTCTAGCTTTCCAAAACCGATGCATTTCTACCCACTTGCCGAAAAATGGAAAGAAGGTTTTGATCACATAGTCTCAAAATTAGAAGATGATTATGATGAGCTAGATACATTCATAGAAACATTATCTGAATTTATCAATGAGCCGGAAAGAACAAAAAAGTACGCAAATTACAATGCAAGCATTGAAGAAATTGACAATTTAATAGATGAACTTGAAGCAGCGTACCTTGCTTTGGGAGGAAGTGAAAACGAATTACTGCCACTGAATGAAGATGTTCCTATACCTTTTGAAGGTGATGTCTTTTTGAGTTACCTGCAAGCACTAGCTCAAGAAACGGGTAACGAACAATATTTAGAATTCTTGATAGCGAGAATTCGAACACTATTAGGAGATTCTCGAATGGATTCAATTATTGGAGACAAAACAGAAAGGGAGCTTGATAAATGGCTAGAACGGTATCTGGGAAAGGCTGATAAGAGGTCTATTACAATAATTGACCTCTCTCTAGTTCCAGCTGAAATTGTACATGTAACCACTTCCGTTGTTTCTAGAATCGTATTTGAAGCATTACAGAGATATAGAAAGCTAAATGGCGAGGTTTTACCTTCTGTTCTAGTAATGGAAGAAGCCCATTCATTCATTACGCGATACACTGACAATACAGAAGGTAATTCATCATCGATTTGTACAAAAGCTTTTGAGAAGATTGCGCGCGAGGGAAGAAAGTTTGGTCTTGGTTTGGTACTTTCTTCCCAAAGACCATCGGAATTGTCACCAACCGTACTTTCACAGTGCAATAGCTACATTCTCCACAGAATCAGTAATGATCGCGATCAAGAGCTGGTAGGTAGGCTATTGCCAGACAACTTTAGAGGTCTCTTACGCGAACTACCCTCATTACCTTCACAAAAAGCTGTTTTATTGGGATGGGCATCTGAACTACCGATATTGATGAAAGTTAGAGATATTCCTTTTGAAAAGCGACCTCAATCAGATGGTCCTGATTTTTGGGATGTTTGGACAAGAAAGAATTCAAAAGGAGAAGATGTCAAGCGTGAAGTTGATTGGAGGAAAATCTCAGATGATTGGCAGGAAAAAGATGAGGAAGAATGAATATCACTAAGTACAAAAATTTGAAATGCCAACGCTCAACAGCCACACACATTGCCAAGCCGCTCAAATCCAACGCACAAGCCTAAGCTTGCCAAAGAGTGTGTCTGAGCCATTGCTCGGACAGAAAATTGAAAAGCACGAAAGCACAACATTGGCTATACGTAATGCGGGTGAAAGTGCTGATATGAAAGTAATTACATTAAATAAACTTTTCGGTAGGCGGACAGTGAAGTGCCCTGAAATCCCGCACTACGCATAGCCTAGACCGATAAGCTCAATGAGCAAACTGATCCATGAGCAAATCTCACTGCGAAACACTAACTTTAAATCAATTTGACAGGATATTTCACTGAGCTTATCTGAACGTTATCATTTAAAATCACACGTGTTGATTATCATTCATAAAACACGTATCTTTGCTGAAAGAGATAATAGTATGAATACCAAATTAACTTTGACAATAGAAAAAGAAGTGATTGAAATTGCAAAAGAATATGCAAAAGAAAAAGGACAAAGTCTTTCGGAAATGGTTGAAAACTATTTCAAGTTTGTTACAATCAAAAGAATGAAAATCAAGGAAAAGCAACTTTCCCCCAAAGTTAGAAAACTAAGAGGGATCATTAAAGCCGATGACAATTTTGACTACAAACAAATTTTAACCGAAGAACTTTCAAAAAAATATGGAGTATAAACTTTTTGTAGATTCGGACGTAGTCATTGACTTTTTTACCGACCGAGAGCCTTACGCAAACCCTGCAAGTGAGCTGTTTGAGCTAAATGAAAAAGGGGATGTGAAGTTGTATTTATCAGCTGTTAGCATCAATAACATCTACTATATCGTCAGGAAGTTTTTAGGATACAAAAAAACTCTTGAAGTTGTTGAAACATTAACTGAAATGACTGAAATTGTTGGGACTACAAAAAAGGAGATTATTCAAGCCTTAAAGAATAAATTCAAGGACTATGAAGATTCTGTTCAATATTCTTCTGCCTTAATAATTAAAGATTTGGATGTAATTGTTACTCGGAATATAAAAGATTATCGAAATTCTTCAATTGCAGTTATGACACCATTGAACTTTCTGAAAATGAAGAAAAAAAACGAGAGCTAATGAATAAAAATAATAGCGGTTTAATTGCTAAATTGAAAGTAAGTAAATATAAAAAAGGTCTGAGTTTAACCGAAAATTGAGCGCTTGAAAACCCACTATAGAAATTAATGTGAATTAAATCTACCCTTAATAAATAAACTTTGTCAGGCCGGCAAAAGACTAATCAAGACCGATAAATAAACATTAACCTGTAATGGTCAAAATATTCCCGCTTTGCGACACGTTGTATTTTGTTAGAGCAGCAGGCGGTGGTCCGGCAATCACGGCTCCACTTATGTTTAGGCGCCAGCGTGACAAGGACACAAAAAATCATTTCCACTTTTATTGTAGTACACCAGGCATCCTTGATGTGTGCAAATGTCAGAAAGAGCAACAAAAGTCCCGGCGGAATTAACTACAATTACACCTTTTGAAACTATGGAGCCGCCTGGCGTATTTAAAGCGGCATTTGCTGGTTGACTAAGATCTAATGTGAAATTTATATTACCTGCCGGGTTCACTGCACTTTTTTGGCAACTTTCAAGGAAAATAGAAGATCCGATAATAGTTGCTCCGCATAAAGAAAAAGATGATTTTAGAAACTTCCTTCGGTCAATGTTCATTTTACTTAGGTGTGAACCTGCTACATTTGACTGGACAGTTTTATTGTCTTTCTTATTTATAAATATATTTCTTTGATCATTGGCTGTAGATTTTGAGTAAATTTTAACAAGACTTCTACCATTTACTATTAATCAAAGCATCCATCACCAATCACTGTCTGTCTGATCTACTTTGTGGGCCCTGAAGGGCTTCCCGATGATACGAGACTAGTTATGCAGAGTTTTTTTTCATGTATCGGGATAAACTTCTCGCCCTACAGGGCCAGATTGGCCAGGTGGCGGGCAAGCCAACCCCCGCCCCACTTCGTGGGCCCTGAAGGGCTTCCCGATGAGACGAGACTAGTTATGCAGAGTTTTTTTCATGCATCGGGATAAACTTCTCGCCCTACTGGGCCAGATCGGCCAGGTGGCAGGCAAACCAACCACCGCCCCACTTTGTGGGCCCTGAAGGGCTTCCCGATGAGACGAGACTAGTTATGCAGAGTTTTTTCATGCATCGGGATAAACTTCTCGCCCTACTGGGCCAGATCGGCCAGGTGGCAGGCAAACCAACCACCGCCCCACTTTGTGGGCCCTGAAGGGCTTCCCGAAATAAATTCGGGACAGGCTTCTAGCCCTTCATTTGGCACTGGGTACAAAGCATCCAGCACCAATCACTGTCTGTCTGATCTACTTTGTGGGCCCTGAAGGGCTCGAACCTTCGACCCCCTGATTATGAGTCAGGTGCTCTAACCAACTGAGCTAAGGGCCCTTGAAAATGCATGGAAGACATCTTGAAAAAGGGAGTGCAATGTTACATATTTGCTCTCTATTTAACAATGATGCCTTTTGTCAACCGTCGATCTGAATAACGTCACAACTATCCTTTTTGATCTGGGAGGGGTCATTCTTGATCTGGATATGCAACGTACCTTTGATAGGTTTGCAGAACTCGCACAAATGAGCTTAGAAGAAATAACTCATAAGATTTCTACAGATCCTGTGTTTGGCAGGTTTGAACGAGGAATGATTAGCTCAGAAGAATTCAGAGATCACTTGTCCGGAGTTATAGGGGACGAGGTTAGCATAACTGAACTTGACAAGGCCTGGTGCGCTATGCTCATGGGACTTCCCAGACTAAGACTTGAAACCATCAATAATCTTCGCCCTGCCTACACTACTGCAGTTCTAAGTAACACTAATGCCATTCATGTGAACGAATTCAACAAAATTGTAGAAAAGGAATTCCCGGGAGATTCCTTTAACAAATTTTTTGATAAAGTATACTATTCCCATCAGCTTCATCTTTCCAAACCGGATCCTGTGATATACGAAGTAGTATTAAATGACTTAGAAAAACAGCCCAACGAAGTCTTGTTTATTGATGATACCTATGAAAATATTGAATCAGCCAACAGAATGGGGATGCGAACCTGGCATCTTACCAATCAGGCAGATCTCATACCAAATTTGATCAATGACTAAAACAAATAAATCCCGGTTGATTCATGGAATGCTCTTTGTAGTGACCGTCATATCCACGACTCTGGCAGGAGCGGAATGGATGTTTGGTAACCTATTCTTTTTTGTTTCCCATCCGATGGGATGGGATGAGTTTTTTGCAGGGTTTGAATTTTCCATTCCCTTCTTACTCATTCTGACATGCCATGAATTTGGGCATTACCTCACAGCACGTTACTATGATGTGAAGGTTTCACTGCCTTACTATATCCCTGCCTGGTTTGGGTTTATCGGTATTCCTTCGTTAGGAACAATGGGGGCCTTCATTCGTCTTCGTGAGCAGGTCAAAACACTAAAGGTTACCTTTGACATTGGAATAGCCGGTCCGTTGGCTGGTTTTGTGGTGGCTCTGTTTGTGATATTTTATGGTTTTACCCACCTGCCTCCTAAAGACTATATCTACAAAATCCATCCGGAATATGAGCTTTTTGGGGAAAACTATTCGGAATATGTTTATGATAAAGATACCTTTTGGCTAAAATCGAATCTGGAAAGGATCAATCCGTTAGCTGCAAGCAATATATCAACTGACACGGTAAGGATAGGCCCAAGCTACCAGTTGGGGATTAAGCTGGGGACCAATATTTTATTTGAGCTGGCAAAAGCCTACATTGTACCCCACGATGCGAGGGACCGAATACCCAATGCTCATGAAATGTTTCACTATCCATGGCTGTTTGCCGGATTCCTGGCCCTTCTTTTGACAGCTATTAATCTGCTTCCGATCGGTCAACTGGATGGTGGGCACGTGCTCTATGGCTTGGTAGGAAACAAACGGTTCCAACCTATTTCCTTGGCTATTTATTTTAGTTTTCTGGTATTTTCTGGACTAGGAGTAGGGCTTTTTGACGCTTTTAATCCTTTTGACCTGAGCCAGCCTCCTTCTAAAATTTTACTGGCTTTTGTATTTTACTGGGGTTTCTTGTTCATTGTCACAACAAAAATGCAGTTTTCTCTAAGATGGAGGGTTATGTATTCCTTGGGTGTTCTGGCTGTACAGGAGATTATATTGCTCCTCTGGCCTACGGCAGAAGGTTATGGAGGATGGTTGCTATTTGCTTTTATTGTTGGTCGCATTTTAGGTGTGTATCATCCCAGGTCCCCACAGGAAGAGCCTTTGTCCTTAACCAGAAAAATATTGGGATGGATTGCCTTGATCATATTTATAATTAGTTTTAGCCCTTATCCGTTCTTTTCTACTCAGTAATTATCGAGTCAGCATAATTCGTTGGACTTGTCTTGAACGGCCACTGATCATTTCTAAAAGTATCAGACGTGCCCCTAAATATGGGAAAGTCAGATGTCTGCGACCTGATTCTATATTCTGGGTGAATTTTATTTTCTTACCCATGACATCGTAAGCCCTGACAACATCAATTTTCCCTGAAATGAACAATTCACCCGGGGACGGATTAGGAAATACAGACACCTTGGGTAGTTCATTTTTTTTGATCCCGGAAACAATGCCATTGGAAACATGCGGCCGTATCATCAGGCTACCTGTAACGGTAGTATTGGACACCCACGAACCATCAACGTTCAAGAAAATGCGATCGCTTGTATCCGTATTTTTATCTAACCCGGTCGCTAACCACACTCCATCGTCATTCAAATTAGTATAACCAACATAGAAGGTGTCCTGCACTTGAATGGACGGGTTGAAGCTATAACTAACGAATTTATTGATACCATTGAACTGCACTGATGCATTGAGCCTTCCCAGTACCGAGTTCTTATCTTCATTAAGATCAGCCAGAACAAAGAGTTCAAGGGGGGAGCCGGCCTGATTCCGATCAATATTTGGGAAATATAGATCAACACGGTCAATAAAACTTTGGGAATGAGTCACAAATTGATATGCGAGCTTTCCATTTTTTTGATTGATTCCAGCTCCAAATTCAGCAGTACCGTCATCATATGCATAGTAATCATGGAGTGAGAAGTATGCACGGACCGTGTCATTGACTTTCAGGTCTATATTGTCATAGAAAACGGTGTCCTGTCCACCATTGAAAATCGAATCGATTAAAAATTTGTCACCTGAATTTACGGAATACTTTATTTCAAGAAAAAGGGAATCAGCATTTGTATCGAAGGAAGTACTATCCGGAGCTGCTGCCATGGTTTCCAGCATATCTCTTGGGAATAGAATAACACCATTTGTTGTGGCCAGTTTCTCCAGATCAACCTTTTTGAGGGTATCCCGGAGAACCGCTTCATAATCTATGGGCTGAATATCCTGTTCAAGATTCATAATGTGGGTAACAGGACCTGAAAGAATGGCAGATTTATTACTGATGCTTCTAAATTCATTCATAGGCAGTGCAGTATACTCTCCGAAGATTGAAGAAGGAATGCCTGTAAATGCCCGGTCGAGGAATGAGTTATCATTGGCATTTCTTCGCTTGTCCATATAGATATAGTCAATATTCCAGTTGTCAAACATCCCATTTTGACGTCCGATGGCCTGGAACTTAAACTGAAATTTCGGATGAAAGTAGGAGGTATCTGCAACTTGAATTAGTTTTTCATTAAATTTTGATGGGTCTGTTGGTCGTGGATCTCCTGCCAGAGGCCACACTTTTTCCCAGGTGCCATTGCGGTGCCTGAAATACAATAGGAGCGAGTCAGATGATTCTGGTGATTCACCCAGCCCTTTTATTTGATAAAAAAAGCTTAAATAGACCGTATTTCGCAGTGACAGCGGAACTTTTGTGAGATCAATGGGCTTCGAGACCAGACTATCTACAAGTCCTTCGCTGCTGATAGGAGAGTACGGGATACCCTGGGCATTTACACCGTCAAAGGTAACAACATTTAGGGTAGGTGGATTAACACCATTACCCGGGCTCGCAACAACACTTACCTGACTGGAAGGCATCCACCAGGTTGTATCAATGATTCCCTGAGACTGTGAGAAATCATCCCAAAATGGAAGAACAATAGATTTTACCTCAGTCAGTCTTTGATGGCTTGCACCTGAATTCGGATTAAGATGTTGAATGGGCAGTAGCCTGAGTTGGGCAGAACAGTAGATTGTTGAAAGCAGGGAAAATGAAAAATAAAGCCTGTATTTCATTTAATTTTCTTCGTCTTCATTTTTTTTAACCTCGCTTTCCAATCCCATCCAAATGTCCACAGTTCGTCCAACTCGTACAATTCTCTTTCTATCAGGGGATTGCCTGATCACAACAAGCGGTTGATTTTTCAGAGAGTCAGGTCTGAATATCAATCCTACAGAGAGGTTATTTCCTCTTATTATTACTTTGGCCTCTTTCAAAGGTAACCCACGAAGGTCAGGCATTTCGAATGTACTGATACCATGTCCGTCCCCAATGACCAAATCAATAACGCTTCCCTTAGGTATTTTGGTATTGGCCTCTATAGATTCTCCTTTGTACAGTTGTTCCAAAACATTCCTGAATGCATCAGGTTTAGTAGTGATATGCCCTACGGCTAGTTCTTTGCTTTTTAGCAATAATCTTGCGTTCTGCACGGTTTTATCCAACAAGTCAGGCATTAAAGTGGTGGGTGGATTGAAGCTGTTAAGAGAGATGTAAATTTTCCTGTTTTCTTTTACCCGGGAACCTGGTTTTGGAAATTGCCGGGTAACCGTTAAAGGCGGCAGGTCGGCCGAGTAAACAGAATCAACAACTTCATATCTTAAATCCCTGTCAACCAGGAATTCCTGAAGATCATCCAGCGAGATGCCATTCAGATCGGGTACCGTAACCGATTCTCCATGGTTGGTAGTGGCCGGAAGATAGATATAGAAAAAGAAAAGAAGGAAGGACAGTCCCAAAGCAATGATTACTGCTATATGTTTGAGAACATCGATCCAGGTATAAACTTTCCATTTCATATCAAATTGAATTTAGGCAATGGCCGCTTGTAAACCTCAAACAAGTGAACAATAATAGAGAAACCAACTATAGATTACTCTCATAGTTTGTGGATAGTTCATTTTTGAGTTGATGCCGTTTTAGTGCCATTTCAATCAATTGAGTCATCAAATCTTTATATCCAATTCCCTCGAAAGCCATCAGGCGTGGATACATGCTGATGTTGGTAAATCCCGGCATTGTGTTCACCTCATTGACAAAGACGGAACCATTGTCATTAACAAATAAATCCACCCTGGCCAGATCCGCGCAATGGAGAAGTTCATACGATCGAAGGGAGTTGACCCTGATCAGGTCGCTAACCTCTTCAGAGACCTTGGCAGGGATGACTAAGCTGGCAGCATCTTTATCAACATATTTTGCGTCGAAGGAATAAAATTCATAATCGGATGAAAGATTGATTTCACCGGGCACACTAGCAACAGGATTATCGTTACCAAAAACAGCGCATTCCATTTCTTTTCCGTTAATATACTCTTCGAAAAGGAGGATGTTGTCATATTGAAAAGTATCTTTAACCAGTTGCTCAAAGTTGTCTTCAGAGCTGATTTTGGCTACCCCCACAGAAGAGCCCAGGTTGGCCGGCTTCAACATAAATGGAAGGCCAAGTGAATTTTTGATATTGTCAAAACTAATTTGTTCTTGCTCAAATCGGCTATACGCTAAAAAGTCGGCTACCGGTATTCCATCTTGTTGTAGGATGACCTTGGCCGTTAGCTTATCCATAGATACGGCTGATCCCATAACACCTGATCCAACAAATGGAATATTGAGGGATTGAAGAAGACCCTGGATTGATCCATCTTCTCCGTCCGTACCATGTAGAACAGGGAAAACTACATCAACAGTAAACGATTCATTTTTGAACTTGAAAGTGGGTACTTCACTATTTAACGCCAGATCAAGAAGCTGACCATCATTGATCGGTTGAGAGATGGAATTACAGAGATGCCACCTACCCATTTTATCAATTCCAATTAGTCGAATATTGTACCGTTCCAAATCAATGTTTTCAGCAATATTTGTCGCTGATAATATGGAAATTTCATGTTCTACGGACCGGCCTCCGTAAAGGATACCCACAGTACATTTTTTCATTGAATACAGGTTTGGTCAAAGGTAGTAATAAGTTAGAGAGCTGAATTAATGCTGAATTATAATTTTTTTCCTTTCATTCAACGACTTACTTAAGACATGAATAATATAGATACCACTCCTTTGTACCTGTGTTTCAAAGTGTAATGTTTGATTCAATATATTAGGAAAGTTATTTCTACTGACAAGGTGACCTTGTACATTATAGATGTTCACCTGGACCTCTTCACGTTGATCCAGGTTAAATGTAATAAAAGCGTTTTCATCTGTGATCGGGTTAGGATAAATCCCTACTCGTTCATTTCCCAATGTCAACGGTGTAGCCTCGTCGGAAACGAAAAACTCAATGTCGTCAAGGAAAATATTATTACCATCTCCATCGATGGCCTCAAAAGCAAAAATCAGGTCCGATTGACTTACGTAATCATCCAGATTGATATAATAGGGTTTCCAATCATCCTTCGAAGAAGGGACCCAAGAGGTAGTGGCAGTAGCTGTGGCCATTTTCGATCCCGTCCATTCACCCAACATAATGTCCATTGTCTTTCCCCCATCGGTTGATAACCAAAGGCGCAGTAGTTCTTCTGCATTATTATGCCGGGCGTAGGCAATGCGGAAATGTAGGGATGCTTCGGAAAGAGATAAAAGATCAATTCGAGGTAATATCAACCAGTCTATTAATCCTTTGTTTCCTGTATTGAAGGAATTCAGTGCGGCGCTGGTATTTGCATTATCGGCCTGCGCTACCGTCCAGGACTGGGTATCAAGGGGTGAAGTGGTTTTCCATTGTGGACCATCTAACAAAACCAAATTATTAAACCTCTCCCGTAGAGGGATGATCTCTGTTTGATCCAACTCATGCACTACCGAGGTGAACGAGTTGTTTGATATAGAATAGTCTGCATTGGTTAATTGAAAAGTGACTGTGTGATCTCCAGGGCCAAGATTGTTGTCAACATACACCACCTGATCGGTAGATGGAGGGATCGGGCTGACGTTAAGTGGATTCGTTGTAATTAATACCCCATTTTCGAATTGTTCAATTGCCTGTGGCGTTGAGCTTTCTGTTCCCCTATTGGCAATTCGAAGCCCTAACTGACCTTGTGAAGAAGATATTGCACCGGATTCATTTTCCAGGCCAACAATGGAAAGATCATTTATTGACTGATCATGAAGGACAATATTGTCCAGATAAATATTGTTTCCACCGACCGAAGTCCCCGAAAATTTCAATTGGATCAGGCTGTTTGAATAGTGGGATAGATCGAGGACTTCGGTTTGCCAGTCCTGGCGTCCTGCAGGAGTAAAGTCCACTGGACTTGAAGATGTATTCAATTCAGGGCCATTTTTATAAAACAGGGTGTCCGGAAATGTATTTCCACAGTCCTGGGAGACTGTTATGGCCAATCCATCATTAAAATTACCTCGATAACCATAAGCCAGATCAAAAGTAATGATAGGGAAGGCAAAGGATGAAAGATCAACGATGGGAGTTAATAGCTCATCGGGGAATTGGCCTGGATTGTTATAGTATTCAAGTTCAGCAGCATAATTTCCAACAGACTCATTTGGGGCCGGCTTATTGTTCCAGTAAGAAACCGGCGCAGATGTTCTGATCGACCAGGAGACCGGCCAGGAATCAAATTGTTCATTTAATTGAGTGACCTCCTGGGGCCTGGTAACAGCAATGGTCACATCGTTGTTAAAAGTAAGCGTATCGGCTACTCCATTCACTTTATTGATCATAGTTTTAAAAAGGATGGTACCGAACTGAGTGAGGTTGATACTGTTGAATGAAAGTAGGGTGTCTTGCTGAGGCGCGAGGTTCACTGCATATGTTTGTAGTTGGTCCTGAATTCCATCGATTAAAAACGAAACTTCCACAGTACTAACTGGGGTAGTACCAGCATTTTGAATAGTGAATTGAGGAGTGATCGAATTCGAACAGATGCCAACTCCGGGAGAGTTGATGGCTGTAATCGCCGCATCAATCAATGGAGGTGGGAGCAAGGCATGTGAGCTAAGCAGGTTCTTCCTTCTAGGGCTATTGTTGATGACAATCTGCATACGATCCTTCTGTCCCTGGGTAAATAGATTCATGCAGTTATCGTCAACATATTCCATATAGTTCATATACATCACCTCTGCAGGTGGAACGGCGCAAGATGCCTCCGTTGTCCCAGGAGTTGGGCAATTATAGTGTTGGCTACTCTCTTCCGGTGTATCGGCCACATAGTCATCAATACCGCAACCTCCGTCGCCGGAAATATGTCTTAGACCGAAAAAATGACCCGTTTCATGTGTGGCGGTGCGACCGAGATCAAAAAAACTCTTATACGTTCCCTGTGGATAGATGATCTTCGACCCAAATGCTTTGTATGTAATAACAGTTCCGTCCGTCAGAGGATTATTTGTTGCATCCTGGAGTCCGCTCAGTAAAGGTGTAGTTGGGAACTCTGCCCATCCAAGCAGACCATTGGCCAGAGGTGCAACCCAAATATTATAATAGTCGTCCGAAGGCCAGTAACTCAGGGACTTTAAGGCATCGTTTTGATTCATGGTCCAACTGGTTTGGGTTCCGGTTGTACGGGTAATCCCATTTGTTGGCAACCCATTTGGATCCTGCTTTGCCAGCACAAACTGAAAACCAATATCCGCCATTAAAGGTTGAAAAATTCCAGGTGTGTTGATTGAATCAGCATTCAGATGCCTGAAATCAGTATTCATTACCTCAATTTGAGATAGGATCTGTCCTTCGGAAATGTTGCTCCCTACTCCCACAGATTCACCATTATGAATGACATGAACTACGACTGGGATGGTATAAATTACGGTGGTGCCCGAAGTGGATTGTGTTGCCTGAGGGGAATGTAATAAGGCCTTCTTTTGTTTCATCCATGCTTCAAAGGCATCCTGTCTGGCGCCCGAAGGATATGCATTGTGGAGCATTTTATTATAATCTTCCGCTCCACAGGTACGCTGTGCAAAAACACCGGTAGCTACCACCCCGCTAAATAGAAGGCATATAAAAAAACGCATAAAGTAAGTCAATAGCTCTAATTGTTAAATTTAACGAATCCACGCATGTTTAGATACGACAAAAATTAATAATGTAACTGACTTTTTCGTTTAGTCAGGTACAGGTTATACCCCAGTTGTGATTTCTACAACTTTGGTTTTGTCTTTGGAGGCATTGCGTATAGCTACCTGACTGGCCAGGGCTTCGGCCAGATTTTTAAAATCTTTACTCAAAGAGTTGTCTTTCAGCGCTGCGGGATACCCATTATCGCTGCTTTCTCGAATACCCTGGACGATAGGTATTTCCCCCAACAAGGGTACATCGTATTTCTCAGATAAGGCCTTGCCACCACCCTGACCAAAGATGTGATATTTGTTCTCCGGAAGTTCTTCCGGTGTGAAATAAGCCATATTTTCAACAATACCCAGTACCGGAACGTTGATTTTATCTTGTTTGAACATGAGCAGTCCTTTTTTTGCATCTTCCAGGGCTACTTTTTGCGGGGTAGTAACAATAACTGCTCCGGTTACAGGCAGGGTCTGTACCAGGGTAAGGTGTATGTCGCTGGTACCGGGAGGAAGATCAATGAGCAAGTAATCCAGTTCACCCCAGTTAGCATCTGAGATGAATTGGCGTAATGCCGAACTTGCCATGGGACCTCGCCAAACCACTGCTCCCTCGGCGGGGGCGAGGAATCCGATGGATAACAATTTAACCCCATACCGTTCTAGCGGTTCGATCAAAGATTTTTCGCCTACCTTGGCAACACCCGGCTTTTCATGTTCACAATTAAACATCGTTGGAATGGATGGGCCAAAAATGTCAGCATCGATGATGCCTACACTGGCACCTGCTCTGGCCAATGCTACGGCTATGTTAGCAGTTATTGTTGATTTACAAACACCACCTTTTCCGCTAGCCACGGCAACTATGTTTTTTACATAGGGCAGTAGGGCAGCTCCCTTTAATCGTGTAGTGGTCACTGAAGACCCATAACGCATATCTAATGAAACATTGTCACCAAAAGCAGCATGAATAGCATTTTCACAATCTTTCCGAATTACCTCTTTAAGAGGGCAGGCGGGAGTGGTAAGGGTAAGTTCAAATTTGATGGTATCTTCAACGATCTCAATGTTGTTAACCATCTTCATTTCCACAAAACTTCGCCCCAAATCAGGATCAAGTACTCCCGACATGGCTTTTAGTACGTCACTTTCCGATATTGCCATGGTTGTTACTTTGTGATTAGTGTCTGTAATTTAGAAATGACAAAATAAGCTTATTTGACTGTAATTGAATGAAATAGTTTCAAATTTGTTTTATGATCGATACCGCCACTATTGATGCCATTAAACTAAGAACGGACATTGAGGAGGTCGTATCCGATTATGTTTCATTGAAGCGTAAAGGCAAAAATCTATGGGCTTGTTGTCCATTTCATAACGAGAAAACGCCATCATTTTCAATCTCTCCCGAGAAAGGCTTTTACAAATGTTTTGGATGTGGCAAGGGAGGAGACAGCATTGATTTTATCATGGAAATTGAAAAGGTATCGTATGTGGAGGCATTACGTTATCTGGCGAATAAGTATGGAATTGACATTGCTGAAGAAGCTCCAACCCCTTCTGAAATTGCCGAACAAACGGAGCGCGAGAGTTTACTTATCGCCTTAGGGTTTGCCAGGGATTTTTTTATCCAAAATCTAAAAGAAACTGATCAGGGGCAGAAAATTGGGGGAGCCTATCTAAAGGAGCGAGAGATCAATAAAGAGACAACCGAGGTATTTGAGTTAGGCTATGCCCTGGATCAATGGGATATTCTCCTAAAGTATGGACAAGAACAAGGCTACTCTAAGGATGTGCTTGAGAAGGCTGGCTTACTAATTGTTAAGGAATCACGTGTGTATGACAGGTTTAGGGGCCGCATTATTTTCCCTGTTCACAACATATCAGGCAGGGTAGTTGCTTTTGGAGCCAGGACCTTAAAAAAGGATGACAAACCCAAGTATATCAATTCACCTGAAACCCTGGTTTATCAGAAAAGTGAGATTGTGTACGGGCTGTATCAGGCAAAGCAAAGCATCAGGCGACATGAAAATTGTTTCCTGGTTGAAGGCTATACGGATGTTATCCGCTTGCATCAGATAGGAATTCAAAATGCTGTAGCATCATCAGGTACCTCTCTTACAAAACAGCAAATCAATCTTATTGGCAGGTTTACCTCGCTGATTACAGTCTTGTTTGATGGGGACTATGCCGGCATGAAGGCATCACTTCGCGGTATAGATATGATTCTTACCGAAGGCCTGGATGTTAAGGTTGTTATGTTTCCCGAGGGAGAAGATCCTGATAGTCATGCCAGATCTCTTGGTTCGACGGAATTTCAACATTTTCTTGAAGATCAGGTACAAGACTTCATTCATTTCAAAGCAACACTCATTGCCCGGGAATCCGGGAATGATCCTGTAAAACGTGCCTCTGGGATCAAGGAAATCGTTTCTTCAATATCCTGTATTCCCGACCTTCTGAAACGAACCGTTTACCTACAAGAGGCTGGTAAGATGTTAGGGATAGAAGAGAAGGTGCTTATTACGGAGATGAACAAGCACTTGTTAAAGGATAGTGCAAAACATATCAACCCAGGGGTGGATATGGTGCATTACCCACCTGAATCTTCCGTACAGCCCAGAATAGGCATCAATATTGACCAACTCATTGCTCACCAGGAAAAGGAGAGTATGCGATTGCTCCTCAAATATGGGTTTAACAAGGTGTATAATGATAGCTCATTGTACCAATTTCTATTTGATGAGCTGGCAGAAATTGAATTCATAACTCCTGAATTCAGGGAGATTTCTTCCCTTTTTAAGCAGAAACTTACCGATGGAGCTCCATTTGATGCCGATTATTTTATCGAACATGGGAGTACTGAGGTGCGAAAGATTGTGATCGATCTGGTATATGAGCAACACAAACCCAGTACACACTGGAAGGATAAATTTAAAATATATATCCCCGAGGAATCGGAGAAAGGAAAGCTTGAGCAAGTTGCGTATACCAATATTTTACGTTTGAAACAGCGGGTGGTCAGGAAGCTGATCAATGAAAACCTCAACAGGCTCAAAGAGACCGGGGATGAGAATGAGCAAGTTGAATTTCAGCAGGTTCATACTGAGTTGAAGACCATTGAGCATGATTTGGCTCGTGAACTGGGGAATGTAATTCTAAAATAGTGAATATCAGGCTTCTGGAACAAAGATGGGCTGTTTCCGTTAGTATAAGCAGTCCATTCCAGGCTGCATAATTGAATTTTCACCCGACGGTCAGTGTTACATTAGAAAAAATGTCTATAAAGAATTCCGCGACCTGATTACCTTTGTACAAACTAATGTGATATGCCTGAAATACAATTAGATCCCATTGAAGATGCCATTCTAGCCATTAAAAATGGTGAAGTGATCATTGTTGTAGATGATGAAGACCGGGAAAACGAGGGTGATTTCATTTGTGCTGCTGAATTAGTTACTCCGGAGATCATTAATTTCATGGCCAAATACGGACGTGGGCTTATTTGTGTACCACTGGTAGAAGAAATTTGTGAGAAGCTGGGGCTTGAGCTTATGGTTGGCAAAAATACAGCTTTGCATGAGACTCCTTTCACAGTCTCTGTGGATCTCTTGGGCAGTGGTTGTACCACGGGAATATCAGCCAGCGACCGATCGAAGACCGTGAGAGCGCTGGTGGATGATCATACAATGCCCGAGGATCTGGGCAAACCTGGTCACATATTTCCTCTAAAGGCAAAAACAGGTGGGGTGTTGCGCCGAACCGGACATACTGAAGCTGCGATAGATCTGGCCAGGTTGGCAGGCTTAAAACCGGGAGGTGTACTTGTCGAAATAATGAATGATGACGGCACGATGGCTCGTTTACCTGATCTTGTCAATGTGAAAAAGCGATTTGGTCTGAAACTTATTTCCATTAAGGATCTCATAACCTATAAAATGCAAACTGAGACTTTGATCCGTCGTGAGATCACCATATCTCTACCCACTGAATATGGAGAATTTGACCTTACTGCCTATGTACAGTTAACTACAGGAGAGACTCATTTGGCCTTGACAAAAGGCTCATGGAAGGAAGGGGATCCCATTTTGGTGAGAGTTCATTCATCCTGTGCAACGGGAGATATATTTAGGTCGTGCCGATGTGATTGTGGTGGGCAGCTTCATGCAGCCATGCGGATGGTTCAGGAATCTGGAACAGGTGTGGTTCTTTACATGAATCAGGAGGGAAGGGGTATTGGATTACTAAATAAACTAAAAGCCTATAAGCTTCAGGAAAATGGACTCGATACGGTAGAAGCCAATTTGAAGTTAGGATTTAAAATGGACCATAGGGATTATGGAGTGGGAGCTCAAATCCTCAGAGATCTTAACATTACTAAGATTAAGTTGATTTCAAATAATCCAAAGAAAAGAGCCGGATTGATGGGCTATGGCCTGGAAATTGTAGACTGTATTCCCATTGAAATGAAGCCCAATAAGTATAACCAATCTTACCTGAAAACTAAGCGAGACAAAATGGGACACAACATTTTGAATAAGGGGTGAGTAAGTTAATATATTTGATGCTGATTTTTATTTCCGTCCAGGGGATGTCTCAACAGTTCCCTTCTCAAATATGGCACGACGGGAAACTTGTATTAGCCAACGAGGATACCATACAGGGTCAGATCATGTACAATCTCGACCGTGATATTGTCCAGGTAAAAACCTCCAAGAAGATTTTTACCTTCAGCTCAAGCAAGATCTTCTTTTTTGAAATATTTGATAAGACTGTAGATAATTACAGGCAATTTTATGCCCTGCCGTATGCTATTCAGGGTACTTACAAGACTCCGGTACTGTTTGAGGTGCTCGTTGAAGGAAAGATCACACTTTTAGCTCGCGAAAACATTTCGTATCGATCAGCACAAATAGACCCCTATTCATATCGTATGGGCTCCTATTCCAAGAAGGTACTGGTATATGATTATTACTTCCTTGATTCAAAGGGAAAAATTACCAAATACACTATGAAAAAGAAGGATTTGCTGGATGTACTTTCCAGGCGTTATGATCAAATGCAGGAATATATCCGGGTCAACAACCTCCGGCATGATAAGCGCAATGACCTGATACGCATCATATCTTACTATAATGCTGTAATTTAGCCTTTCGGTTTTTTTTGACTCATAATTTAATATTTCTATGGCAAGACCGCAGATTTTGGTCTCCAATGATGATGGTATTACAGCCCGGGGCATACGACACCTGGTTGAAGTCATGATAAATCTTGGTGACGTCACGGTAGTAGCACCAGATGGTCCGCAGTCAGGGATGGGGCATGCTATCACCATCGGGAATACCCTCAGGTTGCAGGAGGTAGATATTTTCGACCAGGCTGCGGGTTATAAATGTTCCGGTACACCTGCTGATTGTGTAAAAATGGCAAAACACGTTGTACTTGCTGATAACAGACCGGATCTGGTGGTTAGTGGTATCAATCATGGAAGTAATACTTCCATTAGTGTTCTCTACTCGGGAACCATGTCAGCGGCTATTGAAGCTTCATTAGAGAGTATGCCGGCCATTGGCTTTTCCTTATGTGATTATGATTCAGGAGCCGATTTTAGTCATGTTTTGGGGTATGTTGAGTCTATTGCAGCACAAGCGTTAGAAAAAGGATTGCCCCAGGGTGTTTCTCTTAATGTTAATTTTCCACCTAGGAGAAACGAACCCATTCAAGGAGTTAAGGTATGCCGTCAAGCCAATGCCAAGTGGCAGGAAGAATTTGATCAGCGTGTTGATCCAAATGGTCGGCGCTATTTCTGGATGGCTGGAAATTTCGTAAACTTTGACAAAGGAGAGGATAATGATGAATGGGCTATTGCTAACAATTATGCCTCGATTGTACCGATTATGTATGATCTCACAGCACATCATGCCATCCCGACGATCAATGAACAGTGGGAATTGTAAAATGTCTGTTTTATGAAAATAGTCTTTAATGTTTTAATGATACTTTTTGTCGGTCAGGTATATTCCCAGACAATAAATGTGGTAGGTAAGGTAATGGGTGTGGAGGTTAGTGGCAAGGATGGTAGTTATCACTTTTCGGTAAAGGTTAGTAGTCCTGATAAGGGATGTGACCAATATGCAAATTGGTGGGAAGTGATTAACTTGAAGGGGGATTTGATCTATCGACGGATATTGGCCCATAGCCATGTGCAGGAGCAACCTTTTACAAGGAGCGGAGGACCTGTACCGGTCAATAAGAATGATACAGTTATCGTAAGGGTACATATGCATCCGGGAGGATATGGTGCCGGTAAAATAGGGATGAAAGGTACAGTGTCAACAGGTTTTAACCGAATACTTCTCGAACCAGGATTTGCAACAGATACAGGGACAACCGGACCTCAGCCACAAGGCTGCCGCTTTTAAGCTTTTGACAATTCTTTTATTGCTAATACCAACCTATCTAATTCAGGCAATGAAGTGAACAAATGAGGTGTGACCCTGACACCTTTAACAGACTCACGGTTAATAGCAACAGTAAATATGCGATGTTCGTCATATAAGTAGTCAGCAATTTTATCAGGTGTCATTCCACTGATGCTAAAGTTGCCAATGCCACATGATCGATGATCCTCAAATGGAGTGTTTATCACAACCTTGGGCAAGTTTTTTACCTGATTAACCCAGTAGTTTTTAAGATATCGTAGTCTGTCTTCTTTTCGCTTGGATCCAATGGCATTGTGAAACTTGATGGCCGCGTCTATGGTCAGGTTGGTCGAAACCGGATGTGTTCCAATATGCTCAAATTTCCGGATATCATCCGGTGCAACCTGGACATCGCCGAACAAAGGCCATGTTTTAGCTATTTTGTCTTTACTGACATACAACATGCCCGATCCCAATGGACAACAAAGCCATTTGTGCAGACTGGTTCCCAGGTAGTCGCAGTGGAGGTCGGGGATGCTAAACTCAATATGTGCAAAAGAATGGGTCGCATCAGCAATGACTTCTATGCCATTAGCATGGGCCATGTCGGCAATTTTCCTCACTGGGAGGATCTGTCCTGTCAGATTGATCATATGAGTGACCAGCATCACTTTGGTGCGTGGAGTGATGGCATTTTCGTAGGCTTGAACTATTTTTTCATCGCTTTCAGGATGAAGAGGTATTTTGATAATCTTATTGACAGTACCAAACCTTTTTGCCCTCATGGCAAAACACTGCAGCATACTTCCATAGTCCTGATCCGTCATGATGGCTTCATCTCCGGGTCTCATTTCCATTCCCAGTATCACCGTATCAAGGGCTTCAGTGGTATTCCTGGTAACTACGATCTCTTCATGGGAGACTCCAGAAAATGAGGCCAGGTTCTTTTTCACCTCCAACATCTCCTTTGTCTGCCTTCGGCGCATATAAAAGGAAGCCTCCTCATTTACCATTTTGATATTATCAATCTGAGACCCCATTACTTCCAATGGCTGTGGACTAAAATACCCACTCTCCAGATTAATAAAATGAGGGGATTGACGGAAGGCCTTTCTTACCTGGTACCAAAAATCCTCATTGGTGGTAAAATCAGTCCTTTCTGAGGAGGGCTGGAAGTCTTCAATGACCTCAGCAAGACCGGGATTGAATGTTACCATCCCGGCCGCGCCAAGTGCCAGGCCACTTATGTTTTTGACAAAATGCCTTCTGCTTTGCTGCATAACAGCAAGATAACAATTTTGTCATTCAAAAGCTAAACGTACAGCTTACTTATTCTTAGCTGCTTGATTTGTTGTATTTCTTTTCTTCGTTTTAATCATGATAATCCCATTGCGTCCTTGAGTGCCATAGCTATTTGTTTCAGCATAGCTTTTAAGAATTCGTACACTTCCGACATCTATTGGATTGATCATTTCATTCACTTTACTGTAATCGCGTCCTACGATTGTGTTATCAACTATAAAAAGGGGTCGGGTATCCAATTGCATCGAATTCATACCCCTGATAATGATTCTAACATTATCACCGGTACCAGTCATTTGTATTCCAGGTTGACGTCGTAGGATGTCCGCCAGGCTGGTAAATCGAGAATAATCAGGACCATGATGACGCTTATCTTGTGCAGTTGAAGTGTTCTGGCTGCTGCTGCACCCAATGAAGCCAACAATAAGTAATAGAAAGAGTGTTTGACCTATAATCTTGTTCATAATGAGTTGGATTAAGTGTTTAGTTTATTCTTGTTTACGTTAGTTAATATCTTTAGTTTGTTTTAGAGTTAAAAAGTTTTTCGTGAAAGTGATACGCTATAAACAGACTGGCAGCAACAGAAGATGATTTTCGCGTGGTACCAAACCCTGGGATTGCATATATGTCAAGTTCGTTAACGCTCGTCTCACTGACCAGGTATTTTATCCTTGCAGTGGCTCCCCAATATAAATGTCTGCCGAATCCTCTTGCATTTTTGGAAATAGGGCCTTCTGTGGATACCGCTAATTCAACAAACCGGGCTGATAGCCCCGATCTATCAATAATCTTGTTAAGGTCAGGGTATACCTCACTTAAAATATTGACTTGACCAAGATCCTTAAAGAACGAAAAACCAAAAGTCGCACCAATTGATAGATAACGTGACGGAGCAGGTTCTATTTTATACATGGGACCAATCCGAAAATAGCTCCCTTTGGATTGATAGGTGCCATTCAAAATAGCATTTTTCGGCTTCAGTTTTGCATTACCTGCTTCAAAACGAAGAACAATATGCTTTTTGAAAGTATAATCAATTCCAGCTTCCTGTCGAACATTATCATTTAATAGCAGAGCAACAGATTTTCCATAATCATAATTAAACTGCCACCAGCTTGTTAACTCTTGGTTTTCAGGTGTTTGGGCCGCCAACCAGGATGTTAGAAACGAACAAACGATCGTACTAAAAAAATACTTTAATTGTTGTTTCATTACTTAGACATGAGGTAGTAAGGGTATCTGAACATACCGTTTCAAATTTATCGAAATTTGTCATAATTTGCTTAACAAACGAGTGCATGACTACGTAGTTGTCATCATTTTTTACCAAATCCCGACTATAAACTACTTCAATATTATTAGAATGATATGTTGTCAGGTCATTGAGGTCGCGAAAGATGAGGTCAATGGAAGATGAATCCTCATTCATGGAAATGGGAAATTTATATAAATCTGTCGTATCCTGAAAAAAGCGAAATGTCTTAGCCCATTCATGATTTACAGAGTCAATTATAACCGATCGAGCTTGTTCATCATCAATACCAAAAAATTTAACCTTTACAAATGTCTCTCTCTTAAAGTCAAGACATTCAGGACATTCTTCGCAAGCTATGAGAAATCCTGTCAACAGGGTAATTGACAACAACTTAATCAATTTTTGTCCCCGAGTTGCATTCGAAGTATTTTTAAACCGGATCAACATCGAATACAAAATAAACGGATTTGAATTTTTTCAGAGAATTTATATCCCGGACACCTTTATGGAGGCTGGTTTTAATAGCTGATAAGCCACTTTTGAGACTTATTTTTATCAATAATTCCTGTATAAATTTCTTCCTGATTCTTTCAACCATTGGTTTTGCAGGGCCCATTATGCTTAGTGGAGGTAGATGTTTGTCAAAATACTGTCGTAATTGATCGGCAGCTTCCCTGCAAATGATCGCATCTTGATGTTGTACGGAAACACGAATCAACCTTTTAAATGGCGGGTAATTAAATTGCTTTCGTTCGTTGAACTCATCGTTATAAAAAGATTGTAGGTCATGTTGTTTTATTTGGTGGATCAGGCGGTGTTCAGGTCGCAACGTTTGAATGAATACCTTTCCTTCATTATTTTTTCTTCCTGCCCTACCTGCAACTTGGGTAATTAACTGAAATGTTCGTTCGGCGGATCTAAAATCCGGGAAATGCATCATCCGATCGATGTCGAGAATTCCCACGAGACCTACCTGGTCAAAATCAAGACCCTTGGCAATCATTTGCGTACCTACCAGGATATCTGTCTTTCCACTCTTAAAATCTTGAATGATTTTCTCATATGAACTCCTACCACGTGTGGTATCAAGATCCATCCTTGAAATTCGATATTCCGGAAATTGCAGACTAAGGTCTTCCTCTAGCTTTTCAGTTCCATAATTCATGTTCTTTATTGCAGTAGATGTGCATTCTGGGCAATGGGAAGGCATAGAGGTCTTGTGTCCACAATAATGACAAATAAGATTCTGGTTAAACTGATGGTAAGTGAGGCTGACTGAACAATTGATACAGCTAGGAATCCATCCACACTCAGTGCAGCACAGGAAGGGTGCATAGCCCCTTCTGTTTTGGAAGATCATAACCTGCTGACCATCCTTTAATGTTCTATGAATTTCATTGATCATCGAGGTACTGAAAATGCCAATAACCTGCTTTTTCTTTTGGGCCTTCGTCATATCGATGAGATGGAAGGAGGGTAATTGATATTTTCCAAACCGCTCACTTAGTTCCACAAGGCCATATTTACCATTTTTTACATTAAAGATGGCTTCCAGACTCGGTGTGGCTGTTCCCAGGAGAACATTGGCATTATGCATATGACCCAGCATAATGCCAGAATCCCTTGCATGATATCGGGGCGCTGGATCAAACTGTTTGTAGGAAGATTCGTGCGATTCGTCAATGATTATCAAAGAAAGGTTTTCGAAGGGGAGGAAAATGGAAGATCGCACTCCAATGATCAGTGAAAATCGACCTTCCAATAGTCCATTCCATACTTCGACGCGCTCATTGTCTGAATATTTGGAGTGAAAAACACCCATCTGATTACCAAAATGTTGTCGCAGGCGACCCACAATCTGGGTAGTGAGGGCAATTTCCGGTAAGAGATATAATACCTGATTCCCTTTTGATAGATGTTCTTTGATAATATTTATGTAGATCTCGGTTTTGCCACTTCCCGTTACTCCGTGAAGTAGAACAGTATCATTTTTATCAAATTGATGGATAATGTTTTGTTTTACCTTCTTCTGGATATCTGTCAGTGTTGGGAAGTCTTGAGTTGCTCCGTTGTATTCAATACGTGATACGATTTGATCAAATTCGATAAATACTTTTTTTCGGATCAGAGAGCGAAGCGAAGAAGGCGACACATCCTTTTGAAAAGTTCCTTTTGGGACCCCCATTTGATTACTCTTGACAAGGTTTTCCAAGTCTATTCTTCTCAAAAATTCCATCAGAGTTACCAGTTGTTTATTTTTATGAGTGAGATGACCATAAAGCTCATCTAACTTTCCCGTATCCTGATAGCTATCTGATAGACGTATCCTTTTTTCAACCTTTGGAATATATTTTTCCTTGTGCTGCTCATATAGAATAATGGCCTGGTGGTTCAATAATTCCTTGATGATCTTGTTGAGCCTGGCAAGGCCATAATGTTTATTTAAGTCACTGATCTTGACTTTTGTATGATGCTGAACAAGATCCAGGAGCAAGCTTTCTTCTTCTGAGAGAGATGAATGATTATTAAAATTGGGATTAACCTGAAGGAATGCTTCGCTTGTGACTTTAAGCCCTGATGGTAAAGCACAATTCAGGGCTTCTCCCAAGGTAGACATATAGTAGGTGCTAACCCATTCTATAAATGCAAGCTGTATGGGTTTGAAGGAAGGAGTTTTATCCAAAGAATTGATGATTGACTTTGGAGTAACCTTTTCAGATATCCGATGGTGGATTTCCCTAACCACTCCCGTTGTAATTTTCCCTCTTCCAAAGGGGACTACTACCCGGGAACCAATTTTCAGGTTTTCCAGCATTTCTTCAGGGATAGAGTAGGTGAAGGTGTGTGGCAAACGTAATGGCACAATTATCTCTGCGTAGAGTTGTTTTGTTACATTCAGCTCTGCTTTGGGAGATATTGAAGATTGCAATGCACTTTGTTTTCTCAAATCTACTTATTCCATCTTCAAGCTTCAATGTTAATTCTCGTACTAACGTCTAAATTAATTGTTTTTTCATCTGGGCAAGCTCACCTGAAACATCAATATATTCCTCCAACTCGTTCAGATCTTCAATTAACTTTTTAACGAAGACCTGGTGGCTCTTTGAAGAAGGAATAAAAGGTTTATGTTGTAGAGCTTTTAAGATTGAAGTCCACTTTGTGACAAAGGTCAGGGTTTGCTGGTTGAAAAAGGTCCTGGAAAAATGTTCCCAAATATATTCAGTAGCCATTGATGAAGGATGCAGCAGATCTTCAGAATAAAATCGATAATCGCGGAGATCATCAATCATTAATTCAAAAGCCGGGTAATAAAATACATGAGTATATTTCAAACTGGCTTGGTGACAAAAAAGCCTCAGAAGAGCTTTACTAACACTATTATTCACCAGACCATACCGGAGATGCCGGACGGGGCTAACAGTGAACATTATGTTCAGATTCGGCCTGTGTTTCATGATAAGGTTCATAACCTTATCCCATGAACAGATGACTTCTTCAATGGTCAACAGTCGTTGATCAAATTGTTTGGCTGGTATTTTGTGACAATTGGCAACTGGTTTTTCCGTCGCCTTATACTGATGTATGAATGATGTACCCAAGGTCAAGATCAACCAGTCAGCAGATAATAATTTGTCTCTAAGTAACCCGGTGCTGCCTTCAATCTTCAGTCTCACCTCTTGTTCTGATAATGCTGAAAAAGAAGAATGCGTTTCAAGGTTGCAGAAAATTTCATTATGTTTTTGGTAGGTATCGTCCGATGGAAGGGTATTTGTCATGGTATAAGTTAACCACCTGAAAATGGATAATGGATCGTAAAGAGTGCCAAAAGGATTGACAAGGCATTTGAACTTATATTTGGTTAACTTATTACCTATTGTCAGAGCAAAACATGATCCCATGGCGATTACCTTATGGGTCAGATCTATGGTTGATTTTTCTTTCTTGGGTAGTATGGTTGTTTTTAATTCCACATATTAAAGGTACAAACTGAACAATAAAAAAGGCTGCCTGTATTAGCAGACAGCCTTCCAGTTAAATGTTAACGTAATCTATTCTGCGACGACACTAAATTTTAAAGTGGCAACGACTTCTCGATGCAATTCCACGTCTGCCTGGTATTCACCTATGGTTTTAATGTCAGATTTGAGGCTGATTCTTCTTCGGTCGATGTCATGACCGTTTTCCTTAAGCACTTCTGAGAACTGATGGGTGGTGACAGCTCCAAATATTTTACCACTTTCACCCACTTTCGCCCCGATTTTTATATCAAGTTTACCAAGTTTTGCGGCGATGGCCTCTGCATCACTTTTCAGCTTCTCAGCTTTATGGGCAGCTTGTCGAATATTCTCATCGATCATCTTTTTGTTTGATGAATTGGATAATATCGCGATTCCTTTGGGAATCAAATAATTCCGGCCATATCCTGCTTTAACTCGTACCGTATCGTATTTATACCCTAATCCGGGCATATCTTGTTTCAGTATTACTTCCATGGCTATTTATTTTAGCGAATCAGCTACATAAGGAAGGATCGCCAGGTGGCGTGCACGCTTAACAGCCTGTGATACCTTACGCTGAAATTTTAAACTTGTCCCTGTTAACCTTCTTGGCAGGATTTTACCCTGGTCATTGATAAACTGCATCAAGAATTTCGGGTCTTTATAATCGATGTATTTAATACCGGACTTTTTAAACCGACAATATTTGGCTTTTACATCCTGTTTGTTGATGGGTTCGTTTTGAAGTGTCATGCTGTAACCTCCTCTTTAACTTTGACTTTTTTGAATTCTCCTTTGCGCCTTTTCTCGTTATATTTTACTGCATGCTTATCAAGGGTTACCGTAAGAAAGCGCAAAACCCGCTCATCTCTTCTGAACTGAGTTTCGAGGACGTCAACGACTGATGGTTCAGCTTCAAATTCGATGAGGTTGTAAAAACCGGTGGACTTACCCTGTAATCTATAAGCCATCTTTTTTAAGCCCCAGAACTCAGTGTTAATCACCTTTGCCTTAGCTTTTTCCAGAACCTTCACGAATCCGTTGGCAGCATCCTTCATCTGTTCTTCAGACAAAACGGGAGTTAAAATGAATACTGTCTCGTAATTTTTCATTGAATTTAGTTGTAAATTTCGGAGTGCAAAAGTAGAGGTTAAGGTTGAAATATCAAACTTCGCACTTCCTTTTCAAAAATGTTGTTTCTTATCAGACTTCTACTTTCTGCTTGTGTTTTGCAATGACTTCTTCCTGTTGAGCATGAGGAACTGGTGCAAATTCAGAAAATTTACTTGAAAAGCTCGCCCGACCTTGTGTCAGTGATCGAAGAGCTGTACTATATCCATACAACTCAGCAAGCGGGGTTTTCGACTTGATTCTTTGATAGGTACCCACTGTATCAATCCCAAGAATGATTGCTCTTCTTGATTGTAAGTCAGTCATTACATCTCCCATGAGTGTTTCAGGCACCTGAACTTCCAATTCCTGGATAGGCTCCATCAGTTGTGGACTGGCATTGATAAAGGCTTCTTTAAATGCTGTGGCTGCAGCTATTTTAAATGAAATATCATTTGAATCTACTGCATGCATTTTCCCATCATAGATCATAACCCGAATATCACGGGCATAGGAGCCTGTAAGGGGGCCTTCTTCCATCACTTCCATGATCCCTTTTAATATGGCGCCCATATATCGTGTGTCGATGACCCCGCCAACAATACAATTATAAAATACCAGCTTGCCGCCCCATTCCAGTTCAACTTCTTCCTTGTTCCGGACATTAAACCCGTCTGGATCTGGCATTCCCTCATGCCAGGGTTCAATTTTTAAATGGACTTCTCCGAATTGACCGGCACCACCGGATTGCTTTTTATGCCTGTAGTTGGCCGATACGGGTCGTTGGATCGTTTCTCTGTATGAGATTCTGGGCTGTTCCAACCGGATGGGTATATCATAGTCATGTTTTAATGTCCATTCAATAATGGCCAGGTGCAGTTCTCCCTGACAGTGCAGGATGAGTTGTCTCAATTCCTTTGATAATTCAATTTGGATGGTAGGGTCCTGGCTACTCAATTTTTTTAATATTTCCACCATTTTCTCATCATCCCTCTTGTTCTCTGCCTTCACCGCCCGTCGAATTCGTGAATCAGGAAAAGCAATGGGCTTGACGGTGGTCTTTTTTTTTGGAGAATGTAAGGTGTCATTGGTTTCGGTATGTTTGAGCTTAAGGGTGGCTCCAATATCCCCGCTTGACAGGTGTTCGACGGGCGATCTTTTGTTACCATCCATTATGAACATCTGGTTGATGATCTCATCTTCAGCAGTCCGAGAGTTGAGAAGTTTATCACCCGTGGAAATTTTACCTGATTTTACCTTGAAGAACGAAATTTGTCCCAGGTTTTTTTCATGAAGTGTTTTGAAGATAAAAAGAGCCGGCGGTTGGTCGGGTTTACAGGTCATCAGGTCACCTTCAACAGTTTGCTCATTTTCAAGGTCATCCGCTGCCGGGGCCACATTGTCAATAAAGCCCATCAATCTGCCACTACCCATATCTTTCAAAGCTGAAACGCAAAAGATGGGAAATAGGTCATGGTTCATCATGCCTAGTTTTATTCCCTGACGCATTTCATCTTCGGTAAGGGTGCCTTTATCAAAATAAAGTTCCATGAGGGCTTCATCATTTTCAGCCGCTTTTTCAACCAGCTCATTTTGAAGCTGGTCGGCCTTCTCTTTTTCGCTTTCAGGGATCTCATGTTTCTCTGGTTTTCCACCGTCCGGTCCAAATTTGTACATTTTCATTTTGAGTACATCAATGATGCACTGACTACCATCCTGGATAATAGGATATTGAATAAGAATGGCATTTTTCCCAAACTGTTTGATGATGGATTGGTAAGATTCATCAAAATTTGCCTTAGGATGATCGATCTGGTTGATCACAAAAAGGGTTGGCTTTCGGAAGCGATCAGTATAATTCCAAATGATCTCAGTGCCAACTTCCACTCCTTGCTGGGCATTGACCACCATGGCCACGCAATCAGCTACGTGCATGGCCGAGGCGATTTCTCCCATGAAATCGTCCAGACCGGGCGTGTCAATAATATTGATTTTGTAATTGCGCCATTCTGTATGCAAGGGAGTCGCAAAGACAGTCATCTCGCGCTCCTGCTCGATTTCATGGTAATCGGATATCGTGTTTTTGCCTTCAATGGTTCCTCTTCTGTTGATCAGCCCGGCTTCAAAAAGCATGGTTTCTGATAAGGTGGTCTTTCCGCTCTTGTGCGCTCCTACAAATGCCAGGTTCTTTATGTGTTTATCGTCGAAATTGTTCATAATTTGAAAGAATTGAATGGGTCAAAAAGATACAAAGTTTTCATTAAAAAATGGTTAACCGTCTATTTTTTGAAATATTATTTATTAAGAGTCGTGGTGAGAGTGCTGATTGTTTAAAATTGTTAAAATACATATACTTATGTGACATATATCATACTTTATTTGGATTTTTAGTCCTATTTTAAACCTATAAAAAAAAGACAAAATGGAACCACGAAAAAATCCAAAATATGATATTAACAGGTTTAGATCCTTGTTTTTTAATATTGGATTAGTCCTTAGTCTACTATTAGTTATTACAGCATTTAACTGGAAGTTTTATGATCAGACTGATGTGATGAAGCTGGGGAGTACAAATATCAATTTTGACCAAGTGTTGGACGTGCCCATTACCAAACAGCCACCACCTCCACCACCTAAAATTAAAAATGTTAATATCGTCACGGTACCCAACGAAGAGGAAATCCAGGATGAAATAAGCATTGATCTTGATATTGATATGACTGAGCAGACAGCGATCAAGCAGACAATAGTGAATGCTGAACCTGATGAGATTGAGGAAGAGAAGCCCGACGAAATATTTGTGATCGTTGAACACCAGCCTGAGCCTGTTGGAGGTCTTACCTCCTTTTACAACTATATAAATGAAAATATTAGTTATCCTAAAACTGCTAAAAGGCTAAAGATTGAGGGTAAGGTCTTTGTTCAGTTTGTTGTGGATAAAGATGGGTCATTAAGCAACATACATGTCATTCGTGGTATTGGAGGTGGATGTGATGAAGAAGCGGTTCGTGTAATTAAAGAAGCGCCCAATTGGTTGCCTGGCAAACAACGGGGTAAACCGGTCCGAGTGAAGATGGTTTTGCCAATCACTTTCAAGATCATATAAAAAAGGGTTGATCAATTCGACCCTTTCATAGCAGTTTAGGATTTAATCTTTATTTACGCCGGTATTTCTGTGCCCGGATTTTTAATAGTTCGCGGTTTGCAGTGATGGATGGGTCGCTGTAAATACGGGATGAAAGCTCCTGGATTACTTTTCGCTTATATCCCAATTTTTCAGCAAGGTTTTCGCAGAAAACAATTTCACTTTTAAAGACCTGGCCATCAGCTTTCATAAGCTGAACTACACTATAGAGATATTCAAACTTCTGATCATCAGACAGGAGGTTCAGATCCTCCATCGGGCCTGGTTCCTTCATAATCTGTTCAATTTCTTCATCACTCATGCCATTTACTTTACCAATCATCTTAATAAACCTCGCTTCTTTTTCTGCCATGAGACCATCAGCTGAAGCAAGCTGAGCTAGCGTATTGAGTTGATTCCGGATCATTTTTCTGTTAAAATTTAAAGGCAATATAAGACTAATTTCACATAGGGCATAGGATGACAATAAATTTTTAATTTAGAAAGGCTTCATCTTGCTATATGTGCAACCATATAGGATCAACATGTGTCTTATTAACTTAGAAGTATTACAATTTACTCATATCATGAATCGATCTTTTATGTTGGCCCTAGGACTATGTTTTGTTATCACATCTGTCGCCAGGTCGCAAAACAAAGAATCTCGTCCTCTGGACAATTTCAACTCTCTGCAGGTTGCAGAAGGTATTGAGGTCATTCTCCACAAAGGTCAAAGCCCACAGGCCAGGGTAAATACCGGAAATATTGATCTTGATGACGTTGTTACCGAGGTGAGAAACAACCAACTAAAAATCTATTTAAGGGGCTCTTTCCAGAAACATGTTGAAGTTAGCATCGACCTGACTTATGTTCATCTTAATGAGATAAACTTAAATTCTGCTGCACATCTTAAAGCCGCTGAACCCATTCAATCTGATCGACTGGACATTCAGGTATCCAGCGCTGCAGATGGAAAACTTACTCTCGCGGTAAATCAGTTGAACGTTGATGTCAGCAGTGCAGGATCTTTGACTGTTTCAGGCCATGCCGTCTCGCAAAAAGTGAGCGTTAACAGTGCCGCGAAGTTTCATGCCGGCAGATTAGTTGCTGAACGTGCTGAGATTGATGTGGGCTCTGCAGGTACGGCTCAGGTCAATGTTTCAGAGTTTTTTGAAGGAAAAGCGAACAGTGCCGGTAAAATAAAGTATTCAGGAGACCCTAAGAAAGTACATGTATCCTCTAACAGTGGAGGTAAAATTCGCAAGGAATCCAACTAACCATGGACTTCTATGCTTATTAAGCCAATATGAGGTCTGCCGTCCGGATTAGCTTAGCAGAAATATGGTCAGAGACAAATTTTTTAAGATCAACCTGCACCACTTTATTTATCAGTGACTCCTGATAGTCAGTGCTCACTCGTATATAGTTTTGGGTGAATCCATATATGCGTCCGTCTTTGATGTCATTTTCAAATAGTACCAGAGCCTTTTTTCCTATATTGTCCTGGTAAAAGGCATGTTGCTTCTTTAAGGACAAATTCCTCAACATTCGAGCTCTCATATGTCTGATATGCAAGGGTACCTCATCTCTCATGGATGCAGCAAGGGTATTAGGACGCTCTGAATAAGTAAAAACATGCAGATAGGATATTTGCAAATCGTTGAGAAAATGGAATGTTTCCTGGAAGTCCTGTTCTTTTTCTCCCGGAAACCCTACGATTACATCCACTCCAATTCCTGCGATAGGTAAATATCTCTGGATTTGATCGATTCTGCTTTGAAAAAGTGAGACCCTATATCTTCTCTTCATCAATCCGAGGACTTTGTCAGAACCCGATTGTAAAGGGAGATGAAAGTGTGGAACAAATCTTTTTGAGTGAGCAACAAAATCAATAATTTCGTCGGAGAGCAAGTTTGGTTCAATGGAAGAGATCCTGAAACGTTTGATAAGATCAATCTGATCGAGTTCCCGGATCAAATCCAAAAACCGGTAATTGCGATGGCCACCAATGATCCCGACATCTCCGGTATTTACCCCGGTAAGGACTATTTCCTTTACCCCTCGTTGACCAATTTCATGGGCCTTGCTGACGATCTCTTTGATGGTAGTACTTCTGCTTTTCCCTCTGGCAAGGGGAATGGTGCAAAAAGTACAATGATAATCACATCCATCCTGAATTTTCAGGAAGGTTCTGGTGCGATCATTTAGGCTGTACGCTGCATTGAACTCAATGATATCGTCTATATCGCATGCATACACAGCTGGCTTTTCCCGTTTTTCAAAGGACTTAATCACTTCCAGAAGACGAAATTTTTCTGATGCCCCGAGGACCGCATCTACACCAGAAATTTCAGCTATTTCTTCAGGCTTAAGTTGTGCATAACATCCAATAATGATAATGAAGCCTTCGGGAGAGACAGATTGGGCTTCGCGTACGATTTTCCTACACTTTTTATTTGCATTCTCTGTCACTGAGCATGTGTTGATAACAAAGATATCAGGCGCATCATGGAAGTCCACCCGCTGGTATCCCTGCTCTTCAAAACATCGGGCAATGGTGGAGGTTTCTGAAAAATTCAGTTTGCAACCTAAGGTATAGAAGGCAACTTTTTTCACCTGGCAAAAGTAAGAAAATGATCTTAGTCTTTCCCTCCGTACACCCAGAGTGTTTTTGGGTGAATAGATACCTCAACATTACCATCAGGCATTGGAGATGGCGTTTCACCATCAATGTGGTAAGGTTGCCTTGAAGTTTCAATGGACACGGCCTTGCCGGTATATTTGGTACAATATCCTGTTTTCAGGGTTTTATTGTCATATACCAGTTTCATCAGCCAGGGCAATTTATACAGTGGAGGTTTTCTGATCACATAAACATGGATCAGGCCATCTTCTGCATTTGCACCGGGAGCAATATAAAAGTTATTTCCGTATTGAGAGGAGTTAGCAAATAATATGATGAAAGCTTCTCCTGATTGTTCCTCCTCATCAATCTTCAGAGTGAATTTAAACGACTTGAACCTTATGAACTCCCTCAGGGTGAGCCACGCGTAAGAGACCATTCCACGAATGTTTCCCTGATTGAATAATTGAGCTATATGACCATCATAGCCCACTCCAGCGATGTTTATGAAAACATGGTCTTTTATCTGGAGTGTATCAACGGATTTTGGGCTGGTTCGTCGTATCCTTTCAAGTCCAACGGACAAGCGTTTTGGTACTTTTAAATAATTAGCAAAACCGTTACCTGATCCATAAGGAATAATCCCCATGGGTGTTGATGAGCCTTTGAGGGCTGATGCAATTTCATTGACTGTTCCATCTCCTCCCGCTGCCACCACTGCCTGATAATGACCAATTGCAGCTTTTGCAAGTTCATGAATATGACCGGGGTATTGAGAAGTCTTGATATCAATCCATCCCTGGTATCCTTCAATATTTCTGAGTTCGTTTAAGAAACGGTTCTTTTTACCACCGGAAACCGGGTTGTGAATAATCAGTATTCTATTCAATGCAATTTAACAGAGTCTATGATCTCCTTCTTTTTTTCTTTACTGGCGCCTTCTCGGCGAGGTTGAGGCATTGCTCAAGGGTTAGTGATGCAGGGTCAGTACCTTTTGGAATCTTAACATTCTTTTTCCCTACCTTAATATAGGGTCCGTATTTACCATTCAACACCTGTACATTATCGTTTTCATCAAATTTTTTAATGAATTTGTTGGCATCGGCAAGTCGTTTGGCTTTGATCAGTTCAATAGCCCTGTCTAACTTAATGGTATAGGGGTCATCCTCTTGACCAAGAGAGGCAAATTTACCATCATGTTTTACATAGGGGCCAAACCGACCTATGGCCACCGTAACTTCCCCGTCTTCAAACTGACCCAACAGACGTGGTAATTTAAAGAGGTCCAGGGCTTGTTCGAGGGTGATTGTTTCTATGAGTTGGCCATTACGTAGCGAGGCGTATCTGGGCTTTTCACCTTCTCCATTTTCAGGAGATTCTCCGATCTGAACAATTGGTCCAAATCGGCCCAGCCTGGCGTATACTTTCTTACCGCTTGATGGGTCAACTCCAAGTTGACGTCCCTGGGGCCGGTCGGCTTCTTTAGAGCTATTCACTTTTTCATGGAATGGGTGATAAAAACTATCAATCATTGAATTCCAGTCCTTGTTACCCTGAGCAATTTCATCAAACTCCTTTTCAACTTCTGCAGTGAATGAATAGTCTATAACATCGGGGAAATGCTCAATCAGGAAATCATTCACCACCATCCCGATGTCTGTTGGGAATAATTTGTTCTTTTCAGTACCTGCTGTTTCATGCTCAACTTTCTCCAAAATCTCTCCCTCTTTCAGGAGGATAATATTGACTTCCCTGGACTGCCCTTCCCTGGACTCTTTCACCACATAATTTCTCTTCTGTATAGTAGATATGGTTGGGGCATAGGTTGATGGCCGTCCAATCCCCATTTCTTCCAATTTTTTCACAAGTGTTGCTTCCGTATATCTTGCCGGATGTCGAGTAAAGGTTTGCCGGGCAAGTGCATCAAGGAGCGTCAGGCGATCACCTGCAAGCAAGTCAGGAATGATTACCAACTCAGTTTTATTGTTGTTGTCGTCATCTGAGTCCACACCATATACTTTAAGGAAGCCTTCAAATTTGACGACTTCTCCCGTACTGATAAACCGTTCCGGCACTGAAGTGGTCTTGATATTGACAATGGTTTTTTCGAGTTGAGCCGATGCCATCTGTGAAGCAATCGCCCGCTTCCAAATAAGTTGGTATAGTCGGTCGAGCGATGCATCTCCAGCCAGAGAATGGCGATTGAAGTTCGTTGGCCGGATAGCTTCATGTGCTTCCTGAGCCCCGGAGGACTTGGTTTTGTAGGCACGTACCTGAATATAATTATCCCCATATGCTGATCGAATCCGATCTACAGCTCCATCAATTGCTTCTTTGGCCAGATTGGTTGAGTCGGTACGCATGTAGGTTATTTTCCCACTTTCATAAAGTTTTTGGGCCAAAGACATAGTCCTTGCAACAGAATATCCTAATTTTCGCGAAGCCTCTTGCTGAAGAGTGGAAGTTGTAAAAGGAGCTGAAGGTGATTTCTGGAATGGTTTTTTCTCTATTGAGTCAACTTCAAATATTGCAAGGTGGCAATGATTCAGGAATTCAATGGCTTCTTCCCTGGTATCAAACCTTTTTCCGAGTTCTGACTTGAGCTGCGCACCTTGGGTGGTACTAAATGTCGCCGTTACCCGATAAGAGGAATGGGGACTAAATCGTTTAATCTCTCTTTCGCGTTCGACAACCAGCCTGACTGCCACAGATTGGACCCGACCGGCGGAAAGTCCAGTTTTTATCTTCCGCCATAACACAGGAGAAAGTTCGAAACCAACCAACCGATCCAATACTCTTCGGGCCTGTTGAGCGTTCACCAGGTCCAGATCGATTTTTCTAGGATGGTTGATGGCCTTTAATACAGCTGATTTCGTGATCTCCCGAAAAACAATCCTTTTTGTTTTATCATCATCCAAAGAAAGCGCCTCGGATAAATGCCAGGCAATGGCTTCTCCCTCACGGTCGTCATCACTGGCCAAATACACGGTTTCCGCTTCTGAGGTCAACTTTTTAATATTCTTCAGGACTTCCTTTTTATCCTTGCTTACTTCATAGGTAGGCTTAAATCCATGTTCAATGTCAATCGCATTATCTCCCTTGGGAAGATCGCGTATATGGCCATAACTGGACGTTACTTTAAACTCATTTCCCAAATACCCTTCTATGGTTTTTGCTTTAGCGGGTGACTCAACAATAACGAGATTCCTTGACATAGGATAACTAAAATCTTCTCTGATTTTCTAAAAATGCCAAATATCCATAAAAATTAATTAAAACATATTACCTCAGTATTTATCTCATCCGTTTTGTTATTTTTAAAATTGATAACGAAGTTGCTCCCATGACAAAAACCCTGTATCTGATCCGGCATGCCAAAACACATCAGGAATCCGATGATAACCGCGATATTTCCAGAGAGCTTAATCCACGTGGAATGAGAGATGCAGGTTTGGTGGGTAAGTATCTGAAGGATAAAAAGGTAAATCCTGACCTGATCCTTAGCAGCCGGGCCATTCGTGCCACCACAACCGCTCAGATATTGGCTACCCTTCTCAAATATCCAATTGATAAGATTCACATCAATGATGAATTATATGTGGCTTCTGTTCGTACGTTTCTTCAAGTTGTGAATAATTTGAAAGTGGCCTGGTCACATGTAATGATTGTAGGCCATAATCCGGTAATCCCTTATTTTGGTGAATACGTCTCTGATGCCGAGATCGCCAGTATGCCTACCAGCGCTGTAATGACGATCGAATTTAAATGTGAATGGGCTGATATAGATAAAGCCAAGGGACTAATGGTTGACTTTATCACTCCCAAAATGCTAAAAACAGCTGAATAGCCGGTTTTGGATAATTTTGATGAAAATGGACCAGGTCAATATAATCAACTTTTTGGTCTGTCATCAACCCTGGAAGATGCAACGGTAGTTATCATCCCTGCGCCCTGGGAGGTGACAGTATCTTACAGGGAGGGAACTGCAGCAGCACCTAAAAAAATACTGGAGGCCTCCAGCCAGGTTGAGCTATACCAACCCGACATGCACAACGTCTGGAAAGCTGGGTTTTATATGGATAATGAATCTTCGACTCTGGTTAAAAGCAATGCCTTTTTAAGACCCCTTGCACAAAAAATAATTCAAGATGCAGAAGGAAGAATGAGGCTTCCACAGAATAAAAAGACTAAGTGGCTGGGAGAAATCAATTCCGGATGTCAAAATATGATAGGAATAGTGCGGGAAAGAGCCTTTGACCTTCTGGAACAGGGTAAAACTGTCGGTCTATTAGGTGGAGACCACAGTACCGCTCTGGGACTGATTCAGGGTCTGGCTTATGCTCGACAATCCATAGGAATACTACAAATAGATGCTCATGCCGACTTACGGGATTCCTTTGAAGGTTTTGATTATTCACATGCTTCGGTCATGCATCATGCCCTCTCTACGGCTGGTGTTGAATGTCTGGTTCAGGTAGCTGTCAGAGATTTCTCGGTGTATGAAGCTCAGAGGATGAAGAAAGACCCCATGATAACTACTTTTGATCAGCCAGTTCTCGATAAACTTTGCTATGCTGGTGAGAATTGGCATACAACATGCAAGAAAATACTCTCTAAACTACCGGATCAGGTATATATCAGTCTTGACATTGATGGACTTGATCCGGCCTATTGCCCTGGCACAGGAACTCCTGTTCCAGGTGGCCTGGATTACGGAGCAGTAGATTATCTTCTGAGGTTACTTGTTGAAATGAATAAAACCATAGTCGGATTTGACTTGACCGAAGTTGCTCCAATATCTGCAATGGATATAGATGCCATTGTGGGGGCTCGTCTTTTATACAGGCTTTGTTGTTTATCAGTACTTTCACAAAAAAATTAATTGCTCTTACCAGCGGTAGGTCTGGTTATCCCTGAAACTGTATCTTTGGCGTTTTGTTTAACTTATAATACCGATTTTCTTTGGATTTAGGAAAACTTATAGAATCAGCCTTTGTATGGTTTGGAAATTTCATGTGGGGACCTCCTTTGTTAGTGCTATTATTGGGTGGAGGAGTCTTCTTTTTCTTTTATTCCAGGTTTGTCCAATTCAGGTATTTCAGGCATGCCATTAATGTACTACGAGGCAAATATGATGACCCGGAGGAAAAGGGGGAGATCAACCATTACGAGGCCTTATCAACGCATCTGGCGGCCACGGTAGGTATGGGTAACATTAGTGGTGTTGCTGTAGCCATTGTTCTTGGTGGGCCTGGCACTATTTTCTGGATGTGGATCAGTGCCTTCTTCGGAATGGCTACCAAGTTTTTTACCTGTAGCCTCGCTATTATGTATCGTGGTAAGGACAGCGCTGGTGAGCTCCAGGGCGGTCCCATGTACGTTATCCGCGAGGGACTTTCCAAAGGCTGGCACTGGCTTGCCATATTATTCAGTATCGTGGGTATGATCGGTGTATTACCCATTTTTCAGGCCAACCAACTTACGCAGGTTATCCACGACGTTCTACTGGTCCCTTTGAAGTTTGGTGATAAATCCATGGATTTTGGCATATTTTCAGTAAGATCTTCTGATCTTCTGACCGGTCTTTTCCTCACCGTACTAGTTTCAGCGGTTATTCTTGGCGGAATCAAGCGGATAGGCGTAGTGGCCGGCAAACTGGTGCCGGTCATGGTAGTGATATATTTTCTGGCGGTACTGGCGATTATCATTCCCAATTATCACCATATTCCATATATGATAAACTTGATTTTTTCAGATGCTTTTACAGGTAATGCCCTTATGGGCGGGTCCGTAGGAGCCGTGATTATCAAGGGGGCCCAACGAGCGGCATTTTCCAATGAAGCTGGAATAGGGACGGCTCCCATGGCACATGGGGCTGCCAAAACGGATGAACCCATAAGAGAAGGACTTGTGGCCATGCTCGGTCCGGCTATAGATACCCTGCTGGTTTGTACGCTCACGGCCCTGGCTATACTTATTACGGATTCATGGCAGACTACTAATCATGAAGGAGTATCGGTAACACTGGATGCTTTTAACAAGGCACTCCCATATGGAGGAGTGATCCTGGCATTATGTGCCAGTATTTTTGCAATTACATCCCTATTTTCACTATCCTATTATGGTGAGAAATGTTACGGATATTTATTTGGCGCTCATCGAAAACGCCAATACCTTGTGCTTTATATATCAAGCATCGTTCTCGGTTCTGTTGCCTCTCTAAGTGCTATTATGAGTTTGATTGATGGCATGTACGCCACCATGGCCATACCCACCGTAATATCTGCTGTACTACTTTCCCCCAAAGTGGTGAAGGAAAGCAAAGCCTATTTTCTTCGTATGGCAGGCTAACTTGTCTGGCGACTGGCATTATTCATCTAACCCTTCATAAAGGAAAGTGCTTAGTGGTTTGGCTACGAGGTAGACCTGCACTACCTTATTAATGAGTTCAGGAGACAAGACCGTTTGGGAAGGGATCATTGAAAAATAATAGAATGATTTGTTGAACAATAGAGGTTGACTTCGACTATCTTCTTCAAATTCTTTTGGAATACGTTTGTTTTTTTCTCCCCGAACTTCACCGAATGTTTGAAGGAATGATTTATTGGTGACAAGTGCATGAAAAGTTTCGAGATTATATGAGATGTGAGTTCTCACATTACGAAGTTGTTTAGACGATAACTGATACAAACCACTATAGACCCTGGCTTCCTTCCCGTTGATCTCTATATACAAACCTGGAGAAGACCTATCTTTTCTTCCTCCCGGAGTGACAAGGGCGGATACTTTGGTTTTATAGGGTGATTTGTCTTTACTGAACCTGACATCCCGGTAAATGCGAAAAATAGCATCTTTTGGAGTGATGGTCAATAGTTTAAAATGGGGTTGAAGAGCTTCAATCAGGTCACTAATGAAAAGTTCAAACGGAAGTTTTACTTGAGAAATAAAATCTTCTTTATGCATATTGAACCATTCCCGGTCATTATTCTTGGCCAGGGATGTAAGGAAATTTAACGTTTCCTTTGAAAAATAGATCATAGGTTAGGATGTAACGGCTGGCTAGTTATTAAGCAACCCTTCCATAAAATTATTAAATGATTTGGCGTTATAATTAGCCATACCTATTTTTTTATAAGAAATGTAGCCTTCCTTGTCAATCACAAAAGTGGTCGGTATACCCCGAGATTCATAGATCTTTGGCACCCGCGATTCATCTGGAAAATAGATAGGGAAGGAAAATCCTTTTCTCTTTATAAACCTCCTGACTTTGTCCTTTTTCTTTTCCACATTGATCATGACAAATACCACATCGTCATTATTTTCATATTTCTTGTATAATTCTTCAACGGTGGGCATTTCGGCAATGCATGGAGCACACCAGGTAGCCCAAAAGTTCACGAATACCACTTTCCCTTTAAGTGTTTCAAAATTTAATTTGTCGCCGTCAAGACGATCAAGAGTAAAATCATATTCAGCTTTCTGTTTGGCCGGGACATCGGCAGTTACATTAGGGTTTGCAATACCCGAAGCCAGTACAATACGTTGGGCAAAAGCTGCTACTTCCGTATTCAGACCGGTAAAATACAGCGTGAGAAGGATAGCCGCAAAGATGGCCCATTCCTTGATCTCTTTTTTTACATTTGATTTGGTCATATCCAAAAATAATTCTTCTTCAGAAATAACGTCAATAATATTAAATAGTTCCTTGAACGGATAAATGAAAAAAAAATCACAAAAACTGATTATTCAAAAATTGTATATTTACATAGTTTAATAATCTCTTGGATGAAGCATATTTTTATTTTGCTAGCCTGTTTTGGTTGTTTTTCAATGGCAAATGCGCAGAAAATCAAGTATAAAGATTTGTTTGTGTTATTAAATGCCGAGAAGTATAAAGATGCAGGACCCTATTTAAAAGCATTCTTACAAGCTGAGCCCGGGCATGCAAATGCTAACTACCAAATGGGTAAAATGCTGCAGTTGGAAGCCAACGGAGCGGATGTCCTTCATGAGTCTGAATTAATCAATGTAAAGGCAGATTCTTCAATCATGTATCTTGAGAAAGCCAAAGGACTCATCACTGCTAAGGATATCAAGAAGCACTCTAAGGATTATTACGCCGCCTTTAAAAGGCGAGACATTAGGTCCGGAAAATTTGAAGTTAAGCTAAGCGATGTACAATTGGATATCGATCAGCGAATTGATCAGTTAAAAAGCAGGAAAACTAAGGTCAAGGCCTTGGCAGATTTATTGAAAAAAGGAGAACAGGAGTATACAGACTGCCAGGAGGTGTTTAAATCGTTTCAATCAATAAATATTGATCAAACCGCCTTGTATTTGTCGACAAACGAAGATGACCTGGCTCAACTTGATAACCTAGTCAATGATTTCAATGCCTGCAGTACCACGATAAGAGACTATAAGGAGACTCTAAATACATTTGGAAAACAAGGACCTAAGCAAGTAATCACCTTTGAAGATATAACGGACTTCAAAATACAGGGGACAGAGGAGTTAGATTTTTTTGCGGATACCATCCGGATATGGAACTACGGCAAATGGGCATCTGAGCTTTCAGATGCTGTAAAAAAACAAATTATTCCACTCCGGAAGCGTATGGTGGATTATGACGAGCGATTGACTGAATTACTTTCAGCTATTATGAAAGATTCACTGGATATGCGGTCTCAGGTATTCAAACTCGCTACCGAAAACGTAGCTCGGGACATTAGGACTTTTGACCAGCACTCTTCTATTGCTGAAATTTACAGTTATAAGATAGCAGAAATAAATTATCGTTCATCTGTATTTAATTTTATTAAAGAAATCCTTCCTAGTGGTGATGTTGGTCTTCAACTCACTGTTCTGAATGACCTTCAGAAGCAGCTATCTGGGCTGGAGCAGCTTTCAGGTACACTCTCATCTTTTGACTTTGACAATGAATACCATAAATACAGCTTCTTTATCGATACCCGATATCAGTCGAAAGAGGGTTATCAACGAAGTATATTAGAAATTGGCGCACAGATTGGGTCAGACAAGAAACGGCTTTCGCAGTGGGACGAAATGGTCAAAAAAAGAGATTTGGTGACCATATGGAATAATGATACCATCCCATTAGTGGTTGGGGAGCAGAGTTCAGCGATGGATGGTATATATTCAACGATTGCCATTGATTCTGTCAATGAACGCAAAAGAATATTTTACGGATTTCGGGAAACAGACAATGATTCAACAGCTTTTTTCCTGGGTACTTCTCCCTCTTCACGTTTGACGGATACTGTTTATTTCACTCCCATAAGAATATTAAAAGAAGAAATGGGTATTAAAGATCTGAGCTATATTTCAGCTGACATGGAAGAAGGCAAACAGCTTTGGATCGTAGGAGCTAATGGAGACAAAGGTTACGATGCCCAGGTGATGATGACCAGTCCGCAACTGGGATTTGCATGGACAACTGTTGTTGAAATGAATGGTCAACCTGTCAGTGTAACCTATGACGATAACACTAAAACATCACATGTGAACTTGGGGAATGAAACAGAAGAGTTAGTGATTAATAATTTTGGAGGTCTTGTTACCCCACAAGATGGTCCGCTGGATCCATCACAACAGGAGAAAGAGAACAAAAATGACAGCACAGATACCAACGACGGGAACAATCGTTAATCGGTCATTTCTACTCTGCGTTTTCCATTAAACTTCAGGATGCTGTCTAATGGGATCACCTTCCCATCATCCAATTGAATAAACTCTTCTCCTTTCTTAATATGAAGGTAGTCGATAATACCCAGGGCATATTTGACAGCTCCATGCCAATCCAGGTAAGCAATCTTTGATAATTTCTTAAGCGTTGCAGCAGACTTCAGGTAGTCATAAAATGAACGGGTCACAGACTTTTTTTCTTGTTCAACCGGCGAGTTGTTTGGTGATGATGTCATGTTCTTCAGGTGTGTTTACGTTTGTTAATGCTTTTATATTTCTCTTAACGATTATTTCAACGTCAGAGTTCAATAATGCCTTTCTTGGACAAGAATATCCCTTAGAAAGGAAGTTTAGAAGTCGGGGATAGGAGCGTGGCTCCCAAATAGAAATGAGTGGTTCGGGAAATTCATTGTTCCGGTCAATAAAGCAGGTGGCATATTTATGTATGTTTCGATGCTTGATCAGATTATTCAGGCTGTCATCATCCATCAAGGGAAGATCCACCGCCAGCACCAACCAGGCCGAATTTGGATTGAACATAAAAGCACTTAAAATTCCCCCATAGGGACCTAAACCAATGAACTTATCTGTAATACAGGGTTTATCGAGTAATTTGGATTGTGCTTCATCACGGCAGGAGAAATAAACATGTTCACACCGTTGCTCCAGAAGGGTAAACAAATAGTCGCGCTGGGGCAAACCATGATAATCAAGCAATCCTTTATCCCTGTTCATACGTATGCTCTTTCCACCTAACAACACCAAGCCATTAAGAGGAGGAGTACGATCTTTTAACCATGATTTTATATATTCACTTATGTTCTTGGTGTCGCCGCTACTAAAGATTGGAACATTTTGATTTCTCAAGTGAGCAGATAAAAAGTCGGGAAGAGCATCAAAAGAGGGGTCCATAATGACCATAAGGACATTTGTGAGCTTGTCAAGTTTATTTTCCAACGATTTTTTAGGATGGATCCAGGCAATCTGTGTCTCGGTTTTAAAATGATTGGCATTGATGATTGCCATGTCGCTCTCCGTAAACTTGCTTTGCTTCGATGTACTGTTCGTCAATTGACTAACTGAGCCTTTCTGTATCCATTCCTCATGGCCTCCTAAAGAGATAGACGTCCAACCCGCTTCTTTATCAGGATTATGCTCAGCATCAGCATATGCTATTCGCCAATCACTTAATAAACGGATCAAGGCTGTGGCCAAATGCTTAATTTCACCACATGGGGCCCCCAGGATTCCGATTTCATTATAAGCAAATGAACCGCCCAGGGGTTTTGTAAGAGTGGTATGCTTTTGATGTGTCATGGTTTACTACGTAGAAAATCATTTTTACCACCGGTCTTCTTAAGTAGTCGTACAGATGAGATGGTGATATCATGACTAACGGCTTTACACATGTCATAAATGGTAATTGCAGCAACTGTTGCACCAGTTATGGCTTCCATCTCAATGCCCGTCCTTGCCCGTACTTTGGCTTCACAGGTAATCACAGCGACATCCTCTTCAAGTTTGATATCGATCGAGCAACTGTCAATACCAACCGGATGACAAAATGGTATTAGATCAGGAGTCTTTTTTGCCCCTGCTGTTCCAGAGATTATTGCTGTTTGAAAAACAGGACCTTTCGCCGTAACGATCTCGCCATTATCAAACAGTTGCGCGATGGTCCTTCCTAGAATGACCCTTGCTTCAGCTGAGGCCGTCCTCTCGGTAATTTCCTTGTCGGACACATCTACCATAGTAGGACGGTTGTTGGTATCGATATGGGTAAGTTGGTTCATATCCCTTAACTTAACAAAGTTAATAAATTAGCAGAAGCTCTAATTTATAAATCTTCAATAGGTTAATTTGTGCAGCTGAAAGGCAGATGGAAAGCTAGAGTTGACCACTATAAAACGTAAAGCAGCAATATGATTTCAGTAAATGAAGCAGATGCCATATTGAACAATTGTCTTCTGGTGTTCGATGAAGAGTTCATCCCTTTATCTGAAGCACAGGGCAGGATTTTGGCAGAACCCATAACAGCAGACAGGGATTTTCCTCCTTTTGATCGTGTCATGATGGATGGGATCGCTATTGTATATGGTTCCTGGAAGGCCGGCCAGCGTGCGTTCAGGATAGAAAAGTTGCAGGCAGCTGGTGATCCTCCTTCTTCTTTGTCTGATGTTGATACATGTATGGAAGTGATGACTGGGGCTATTCTTCCAAAGAATTGTGATACAGTGATCAGGTACGAGGATGTAGAGGTTGAGAACGGCTATGCCACTTTGCATGATGACCTTGAGATCTTGAAAGGTCAGCATATTCATCGACAAGGTACGGACAGGGGAGTGGGTGAACTTCTTCTGCATCCTGGTGGCTTCCTTGGGGCAGCTGAAATAGGTATCATGGCCACGGTGGGGTCAGAGAGTGTTCGTGTAAAGGGAAATCCTTCAATTGCTGTCGTTGCTACAGGTGATGAGCTGGTGCCGGTGAATGAAATTCCTGAGGCACATCAGATCCGCATGTCCAACCTGTATTCTATCAGATCCTTGTTGGAAAAAGCGGGGTATATGTCAGCAATTCACCATATTAAGGATGACCGAAATGCATTGAGGGAAAGTCTAAGGAAGTTATTGCATGATCATCAGGTGGTGATACTGAGTGGAGGCGTATCAAAGGGCAAGTTTGACTTTGTTCCGGGGATATTAGATGAGTTGGGAGTGGAAAAACGTTTTCATTTTGTAAGGCAGCGCCCAGGTAAACCATTCTGGTTTGGACAGCATAAACATGGGGTGGTATTTGCTTTACCGGGGAACCCTGTGTCAAGCTTCCTGGGTACGGTGCGCTATGTTCTTCCATTCTTATGCCGGTCGGCAGGCTTAACGCCAAAAGTGGCCACGGCCACACTTATCAAGGATACAGAGTTTAGTCCGTCACTCACCTATTTCCTCCAGGTCTCTCTGAAGTACGATACCTCAGGCCACTTGTTGGCGACGCCTGTACCCGGGCGCGGCTCCGGTGACCTGGCTAACCTCGCAGAAGCCGACGCCTTCCTGGAGCTTCCTGCCGAACAAACTATTTTTAAGGAGGGAGAGTCCTTTCCCTGCCATTTGTATCGATAGGATCATAGAAAGGTACGCTGGTCAGGGAGAAGCCTGAATGTCTTACGATGTAGCGGAGTTATGCCAATACCTCGAATTGCCTCTCGGTGGAACCGGGTAGGGTACCCTTTGTTGGACTCCCATCCGTATCCAGGATAATTATGCGCTTGCTTTTCCATAAACTCATCTCGATGGGTCTTGGCAAGAATAGAGGCTGCAGCAATGGCTAAATATTTGCCATCACCTCCAACAATACAGTGATGGATCATATCCAAATATGGGTCAAATCGATTACCATCAATAAGCAATACCTCCGGCGTTACTTCTAGTTTTTCAATTGCCTGATGCATGGCCATGAATGACGCTTTTAGTATGTTGATGTGATCGATCGTCTTATTATCTACAAAACCCACTGCCCAGGACAGACAATTGGATTCTATATGATATCGCAATTTGTTACGTTTGGCTGGTCCGAGTTTTTTTGAATCGTCAATCTCGCTGTTATCAAAGCCAGGGCCCAGCACGACGGCTGCTGCTACCACAGGCCCTGCCAGGCATCCTCTACCGGCTTCATCGCATCCGGCTTCTATCAGGTGGTTCTGGTAGCAAGGCAAAAGCATAAGACAATAATACTCAAGTTCATTTTTTAAGGCTGAGATCCATGTTAGTTTTGTCGGCCTTTTAATCTGAAAGCATGACCACCCAGGATCACCTAAAGACAAATTTACTTCTGGCCTATCCCGTGATGCTGAGCCAGCTCGGCCAGGTGATGGTTGGCGTTGCGGATAGTCTTATGGTTGGGAAATTAGGACCTGTTCCTTTGGCAGCTGCAGCACTGGCGAATGCCATTTTTTTCTTTATTATGACTTTCGGATTGGGGGTGTCTTTTGCCATCACCCCCATGGTTGCTATGGCTGATGGAGCCGGCGACAAGAAACAGTGCTCTAATGTTTTAAAGCATGGGATGGTGGTTAATATGGGCTTGAGTGTAGTCCTTTTTGCCGTTATTATGATCACCAACCGATATCTGCCTCACTTTGGACAGGAAGCAGGTGTGGTAGCCCAGGCGGGCCCCTATCTTACGATTATCGGATTTTCAATTTTTCCCTTTCTTATTTTTCAATCGTTTCGACAGTTTTTGGAAGGTCTTTCCCTTACCCGCCATCCTATGGTAATATCAATTGCGATGAATGTGTTAAACGTCATCCTCAACTACGTTTTTATCTATGGTAAACTTGGTTTTCCCGCAATGGGCCTTTTTGGAGCTGGTCTTGCTACTTTGATAGCCAGAACCATGATGGCCATCGTGATCGTAATTTATGTATTATTTCAAAAACGATTTAAAAAATATAGAACTGAACTTCTTGATATGAAATTTGAACGTCCGGTCTTTCGCGAGATCCTTCATTTGGGAGTTCCTGCTGGTCTACAGTTCACCTTCGAAATTGGTGCATTTGCCTTCTCGGCCATCATGATGGGATGGATAAGTGCAAGAGCCCAGGCAGCGCACCAGATTGCAATCAACCTGGCCTCCATCACCTACATGGCGGCATCAGGTCTAGCCGCTGCAGCTGCGATTCGCGTCGGAAACCAGCTAGGCAAGGGAGACCTGGTAACAATGAGGAAAGCTGCTATGACTTTGTATTTTATGGTGATCTTGTTTATGTCGTTATGTGCCATCGTATTGATCATTTGGCGCTCCTATCTGCCCACCATATATATCAGCGACCCTAAAGTAATTAACATCGCAGCAGGATTGCTGATCATTGCTGCCCTCTTTCAGTTGTCAGATGGTGCCCAGGTGGTAGGTCTCGGAGTCCTGCGTGGGATGAAAGATGTTAAGATCCCAATGGTCATCACCTTTATATCATATTGGGTAGTAGCCCTGCCCATGGGATACCTGCTGGCCTTCAAATATCACCTTGGAGCGGCTGGTTTATGGTACGGGCTTTTTTCAGGTTTAAGCATTGCTGCAGTTTTGTTGTTTATGCGCTTCAAAAAGCGATCTAAGTCCATGGACTGATAAAACTTGCCTGATATTGTTTAAATTGCTTATTTTTCAATTGAATTAACCTCTGTTTAAATGGAACCCAAACTGCCCTCTGATTCGGATACAGTTATTACTGAATTGATGATCCCTTCTTACGCCAACTTCGGGGGCAAAATTCATGGAGGTATTCTCCTATCCCTGATGGACAAAGTAGCCTATGCCTGTGCAACCAAGCATGCTGGTAATTATTGTGTGACAGTAGCCGTAGAAAATGTTGATTTTCTTCAACCGGTAGATGTAGGTGATTTGGTTTCATTGTTTGCAAGGGTTAATCATGTAGGTCGTACTTCGTTGGTCATAGGTATCAAGGTTGTGGCGGAGAATGTGAAGAACAAAGTAGTAAAACATACCAACACCTCTTACTTCACTATGGTTGCTAAGGACGAACAGGACCAGCTTGCCGAGGTGCCTCCGTTGTTACTTAAAAATGAACTGGAGGTAAGAAGGTTTGCAGAGGCACTTGTGAGAAAAGACCTCAAGTCCAGGCACCAGCTGGAAATGAATAAGGACAAGGAACACAAGCACATTGAGGACTACCTGTCGATGCTACAAGAGGCCAGTTGTGTCATAGATCTCGAAGGATGACAACATGCAATTGAAGATCCATCCGATTGATCTTCGGTTAAGGAGTCGTTTTAGCACTTCTCACAGTTCACGTTTGATACAGCCTACCTTAGTTGTTGAACTTAGTGAGGGCGGATATTCGGGTTTCGGTGAAGCCACGGCAAACACTTATTTTGGGGTTACGAGAGAGCATATCATAAACGAAATTGAGCTAACCCGCCAATACCTCGAAACAACCTCTCTTATCAGCCCGGAGGAAATGTATGATCAGTTGAAGGATCTTTCCGCCGAACCCTTTGCTCTCTGTGCCATTGACCAGGCATGCTATGACCTCTGGGGTAAAAAACACCATCTATTCACTCGAAATTTTTGGTCAACAACTCAAAAATATGCTCCTAAGACAAGTTATACCCTGGGGATTGACAGTGTGAAATCTATGGTAGAAAACTTACTAGCCCATCCTTGGCCATTGTATAAAATTAAACTTGGTTTCGTCGATGATATGGAATGTGTTAGAGAGTTGAGAAAACATACCGATAGTCCATTTATTGTAGATGCTAATTGTGGCTGGTCGGTAGCACAAGCCATAGAGAACTCAAAGGAACTCGCCAGGATGAATGTCTTACTGATAGAACAACCTCTGGATCCACAGGACTGGGCTGGCGCTAAGAAGATGTTTCTAAAATCGGCCCTTCCGGTCTTCGCCGATGAAGCTTGCCGCAGTATTGATGATATCATACCCTGCTCTACGAGGTTTCACGGTATCAATATAAAACTTACGAAATGTGGGGGTATTACTCCCGCCAGCAGAATGATCGTAATAGCGCGCAATGCGGGATTACAGGTAATGATAGGCTGTATGACTGAATCGTCGGTAGGTATATCTGCTGCCGCTCAGTTGGCTAGTCAAGCTAATTATATGGATATTGATGGGGCCCTTCTTCTAGCTAAAGATCCGGCAAAAGGCGTGGATATAGAAATGGGGCATATCATTTACCCGAAAGACATCTATGGCAACGGTGCTCAGCTTCTTTCCAATTAAGTTTGTTTTGGGATTTTGTCTATTTATTTTCCATTTATAGTTTAACTTT
>Ga0114931_10000430_pt1 | contig 49930 bp, 8 predicted proteins | sample 2SBtaG_FD_89579 | JGI IMG/M metagenome (GOLD analysis project Ga0114931, IMG submission 89579) | Deep subsurface microbial communities from Kolumbo volcano to uncover new lineages of life (NeLLi) - 2SBTROV14_V59a metaG | ecosystem: Environmental > Aquatic > Marine > Volcanic | place: Kolumbo... | reverse complement strand
GTGCGGTATGAGACGCAGGGGGTACTGGAATATCTTGGGCGGCTGGACGAGCAGGTGAAGGTGCGCGGTCAGCGCATTGAGCTTGGCGAGGTCGAAGCGGTGCTTGCCGGGCACGCCGAAGTGGATAAAGCCGTAGTGCTGTGGCGCGAATCCTCCTGCGGGGAGGGCCGGCTTGAAGCCTACGTCACGGCGACCGGCGAGGATGGTGTTCCCGGACCCGGCGAGCTGCGCGGGTGGCTCGCCGAACGGATACCCGGATACATGATTCCGACCGCCTACGAGGTGCTGGAGGTCATGCCGTTGACGGCAAGCGGTAAAGTCAACCGGTTGGCATTGGAGCCCTTGAATGGAGACACCGGCGCGCAACGGCGGGTCTATGAAGCACCGCGTACTGATGTGGAGCTTGAACTGGCGGCGATCTGGTGCGAGGTGCAGGGCGTCGAACGAGTCGGGATACACGACGATTTTTTCGAACTCGGCGGGCACTCGCTATTGGCGACCCGCTTGCTCGCGCGTACTGAGGAAGCTTTCGGTATCGCCATCCCACTGGTTGACTTTTTCGCCGCGCCAACCGTCGAGGGGCTCAGCGAGTTGGTCGAGAACCTACGCTGGCTACGTTCCATGGGCGACCACCGGCCGGAGCTTGCGTCCGAACGGAATGTGCCGCACCAGGGGGGGGTGCTGTGAGCGCGCAGACTTTACTGTCCCGTCTGCGCTCCCTGGACATACGGATCTGGGAGGAGCAGGGAAATCTCCACTATAGCGGTCCGCCGGGGGTGCTTGGCGACGACCTGCTCGGTGAGTTGGCGGAAAACAAGGACCGGTTGCTGGTCTGGCTGGAGCGGCACCGCAATGAAACGGGTGTGCCGCGTAAGCGAATATCAGCCGTGCCGCGCACTGAGCGGATGCCGCTGTCCTTCGCCCAGGAGCGGCTGTGGTTTCTCGATCGGCTCGCTCCCGGGAGCGCAGCCTACGTAGTTCCGGTGGCCGCACGCATTAAGGGCTGTCTTGACGTGGCAGCGCTGCAGGGCAGCCTGAACGCGATCGTCGACCGTCATGAGGTGTTGCGCACACGTTACTTGGAGATCAGCGGTGAGCCGTGCCAGCGCATCGAGGAGAGCGTATCCGTGCCGCTTGTGACCATCGATTTGCGCCACCTCGGACCCGCTGAGCGTGAGCACGAGGTGCAGCGCCTGGCGCACCAGGACGCCCTGCGCCCGTTCGACCTCAGCAATGGTCCGCTGCTACGCGCAACGCTGCTGATCCTCGCCGAGCGCGAGCATGCCCTGTTGCTTGCCATGCACCACATCGTCTCGGACGGCTGGTCTCAAGGAGTACTTAGACGCGAGCTCGGCATCTTGTACGACGCGGCCGTCAAACACCGGGAAGCAGAGTTGCCGGAGCTGCCGGTGCAGTATGCTGACTTTGCCGTGTGGCAGCGCGAAACCCTGACGGGTGAAGCGCTTGAGGTGGATATGACCTTCTGGAGGCACGTTCTAAACGGCTTGCAGCCCCTCGATCTCCCGACCGATAAGCGACGCCCGCCAATTCCCTCTACGCGCGGCAGATCCGAACTTGTGGAGCTGTCGCGGGAGTTGACACGCAACCTCGAATTGTTCGGCCACCAGCGCCGTGCGACCCTGTTCATGACCCTATTGTCAGCTTTCATGGTGCTGATGAAGCGGTATGCCGGGAAGGACGACATAGCAGTCGGAACCCCGATTGCCAACCGCAAAGGTAAAGAGATCGAGGATCTGATCGGCTTTTTCGTCAACATGCTGGTCATGCGCGCCGATTTGTCCGGGGACCCGACATTCGAGGAGTTGCTGACTGAAGTCAGTAGTCGTGCCGCTGAGGCCTATGACCACCAGGATCTACCTTTCGAGAAACTCGTCGAAGAACTCGAGCCGGAACGCGATCTGAGCCGCAATCCGCTGTTTCAGGTGGCTTTCGTGGTACAGAACGTCCCCTATGAACATACACCTCTCGAGGGTGTGACCATCGAACAGCTGGCTGATGAGATTTACAGCACCCATTTCGATCTGGAACTTCATGTGCAGCAGCACGGCGATATGCTCAGGCTGGTCCTGATCTATAGTGAGGACCTCTTCGAATCTGAGACCATGGGCCGAATGCTGGTGCATTACCAGCGGATACTGGAACAGATTTGCGAGACGTCTGATCGTCCGATCTCGGAGTTCTCGCTGCTCGATGCGGCGGAACGCCGGCAGCTGGTTGATGGCTGGAATAAGACCTCAACCGCGTATCCTCGCGACGTATCGGTTCAGTCGCTGTTTGAACAGCAGGTCGAGCTTAGACCTGACGCGATTGCAGTCCAATGCGGTACTGAATGCCTGAGCTATGCGGAACTGAACCTGCTGGCGAACCGGATCGCGAGCCGCCTGCGCCAGCTCGATGTAGGCGTGGACGTGCCCGTGGGAGTACTGCTCGAGCGCTCGCCGATGATGATCGCCGCATGGCTGGGAGTGCTTAAGGCCGGTGGCGCGTACGTACCCCTGGATCCCGAATACCCCGAGGCCAGACTCGAGAACATGTTGGCAGACAGTAGTGCCAGTGTGTTGCTCACGCACTCGGGTTTGACACAACGGGTAGCTGAATTTGCTGGTGAGCAAGTGTGTCTCGACCTGGCATGGCTCGGCGGCATGGCCGCGGACCCAATCGAGCCGGTGGCGGCAGAACCTGAGGCGCTTGCTTACATCATCTACACATCGGGTTCCAGTGGTGACCCCAAGGGGGTGGCGATCGAGCACCGGGGTCTGACCAATCTGGTGTATTGGCATCGCCACGCATACCAGATTACCCCCGACGATCGTGCGACCCAATATGCCGGCATGAGTTTTGATGCTGGCGTCTGGGAGGTTTGGCCCTACCTCACCGCCGGGGCCAGTTTACATCTGGTCGAAGACGAGGTTCGCTACGCTCCGGCGCGGTTACTGTCCTGGCTCGCGGCCGAACGTATCACCGTATCCTTCCTGCCGACGCCTATCGCCCAGGCCGTGTTAGACGAGCCTCTGCCGGCGGATCTTGCCTTGCGAGTGTTGTTGACGGGTGGAGATCGACTGCACGGTGGGTTACCGGACAGATTGCCGTTCATGCTTGTAAATCACTACGGTCCCACTGAGAACACAGTGGTGAGCACCTGTGCCGAAGTGGATCCTGAAGATGCCATGCCGCCTATCGGCTGGCCGATCGACAATACCCGTGCCTATGTGCTCGATGAGAGAATGGAACCGGTGCCGATTGGGGTGCCTGGGGAGCTGTTCGTGGGTGGAGACGGTCTTGCCCGGGGCTACTGGAATCGGCCTGAACTGACGGCGCAGAAATTTGTTGTGAGCCCGTTCGACGACGACCCACAGGTGCGCCTGTATCGTACCGGGGACCTGGTGCGCCACCGAAAGGATGGGGCGCTGGAGTTTTTGGGTCGGCTGGACGACCAGGTAAAAATCCGCGGTTTCCGGATAGAGCTTGGGGAAGTGGAGGCGGTACTGCGCGAGCACCAAGCGGTCGCAGACGTGGTGGCGTTGCGCCGGGAGGAGGTGACTGGAGAGGAGGATCTGGTGGCCTACGTGGTACCGGCGGTGTCAATGGCGCAAGTGCACACGGGTGCGGGTGCTTGGGAGACGGAGCTACGCGAGTATCTGCGAAGCCGGTTGCCACGCTACATGGTGCCGTCGGCATTGGTGGTTCTCGAGACCTTACCGCTAACACCGAATGGCAAGGTGGATCGGGATGCACTTCCGGCACCGGAGCAATCAGAAAGCTTGATCTGTGGTGAGTACGTGGCGCCCTCAGGCACGACCGAGGTGCAATTGGCAAGTATCTTCGCCGGTACCCTGGAGTTGGAACGCGTCGGAGGGAGCGATAATTTTTTCGATTTGGGAGGCCACTCCCTGCTGGCGATGCGTGTCGTCGCTCAGGTTCGTGAAAGGTTACAGGTGGAGCTCCCGCTGGCCGAGCTGATCGAGTATCCGACGGTGGCGGACCTGGCACGTCGCGTGGAACATCATCGCGCGGCCTTGATGCCAGGCTTGTGTGGGCCGACGATCCAGATAGCGAATGTCCCGCGCGATCGGCCACTGCCGATGAGCTTTGCCCAGCAGCGTCTGTGGTTCCTCGATCAGCTTACGCCGGGCAGCGCCGCGTACAATATCTGTGGCGCGCTGCATCTGAAAGGCAGCCTTAATCGCGAGGCGTTGCGGGACAGCCTCGCCGATATCGTGGTTCGCCACGAAACCCTCCGCACCACTTTCCACGGCGTCGCGGACGGTGACCCAGTGCAGATTATTCATACGCCCAGTGCGGGCTATCTGGAGGCACAGGATCTCTCAACCTTGGCGCCGCATAATCGGCCTGCGGCCGTGGCTGCGGCCGTGGCTCGCGAGGCGTCGCGCCCGTTCGCTTTGGATCGTGATTCCATGTTACGTGTGCGACTCCTGGTGCTGGGCAATGACGAGCACGTCCTGGTGCTTTCCATCCACCATATCGCCGCTGATGGCTGGTCACTCGAGGTGCTCCTGACCGAACTTGCAGTCCTGTACCGGGCCTATGCCCGTGAAGAGGCAGCCGGACTGGATCGCCTGCCACTGCAGTATGCGGATTTCGCTGTCTGGCAGCGCGAGCGGTTACACGGAGAGTACCTGGAGCAACAGATGGCATACTGGCGTCGTCAGCTCGAAGGGCTCACACCAGTCAACCTCCCCATCAGTGGTGTGCGGCCCGAGACCCAGACCTTTGCTGGGGCCGCACTGTCCATCCACATGACGCCGGACCTGGGTCAGCGCCTGCGCACATTGTGCGCGAGCATGGATGCCACTCCTTTCATGGCTTTGGCGGCGGTGTTCGCACTGTTGATCAGCCGTTACAGCGATCAGGATGATGTGGTGTTTGGCTCGCCGGTTGCCAACCGTCGCTGGACTCAAGTGCAAGGTTTGATCGGCTTCTTTCTGAACACATTGCCGCTGCGTTTCGATCTCTCAGGCGCGCCCACAGTGCGAGAGCTGATTGCCAGGGCGCGTGCGGTGGCAATGGGCGCCTACGATCATCAGGACCTTCCCTTCGAGAAGCTGGTCGAGGATCTGGAACCGCAGCGCGACCTGAGCCGTAATCCGTTGTTCCAGATACTGTTCGCTCATCTGGAGGACTCCCGGAACCCGATCGAGCTTGACGGTCTGGATGTTGAGTTATGGGAACACAGGCCCACCACGACCCGATTCGACCTCGAGGTACACGTCGCAACCGGTTCGTCTGGGCTGCGAGTGACCTTCATATACAATACCGATCTCTTCGAGGCGCATGCGATCAAACGCATGTTGCAGCATTTTGAGCGCCTGATCGAGGCGGCTCTCGACCAGCCCGATGCTATCGCCTGGGAGCTACCCATGCTCAAGCCACACGAGCGCACTCGGGTGCTGGAAGGCTGGAGCCGGGGGCAAGCCAAGCAGAACCTCGATCTGCCGGTGCATGCGCTCTTCGAGGCTGTGGCCGCAGGTTCTCCGGATGCAGTGGCGGTGACCGACGGTAGCAACGAACTCAGCTATGCCGAGCTCAACGCGCAGGCCAACCGCCTGGCTAGACAGTTACAAGATTACGGAGCCAGATCCGACACCGTGGTCGGGATTTGTGCGCAGCGCTCCCTGGAGATGGCCGTAGCGGTACTGGGCATTCTCAAGTCGGGAGCCTGCTACGCGGCGCTGGATCCGCAATACCCGTATGAGCGATTGCAGTTTATGCTTGAAGACGCGGCAATGTCGCTGTTGCTGGTGCAGCCCCACCTGCGTGATCGGGTTGCCGGTGCGGAAATTCGCACGCTTGATCTCGATCTTGAAGCTGCACCGTGGGTGGCACGTTCCGCTGAGAATCTCAACTGCGAATCCGGGACCTCCCAGGCGGCGTACGTGATCTACACCTCCGGTTCGACAGGCAAGCCGAAAGGTGTGGTCATGCCGCATCGGGTGTTATCCAACCTGGTACAGTGGCAGCTTGAGCGAACCGTGGCCGGTCGGCGGGCTCGAACCTTGCAGTATGCCTCTCTCAGCTTCGACGTTTCATTCCAGGAGATGTTTTCAACCTGGTGCGGTGGCGGCACCCTGGTGATGATACCCGACGAGCTTCGGCGTGATGCGAACGCCTTGCTGCGCCTGGTGGATGCGATGGAGATCGAGCGAATGTTTCTGCCCTTCGCGGCGCTGCAGCAGCTCGCACAAGCCGGCGCCGATTGCAGCCTGGCTCCGGCGAGCCTGCGGGAAATCATCACTGCGGGCGAACCGCTGCACGTGACTCCGTGCATCGTCGAGTGGTTTCGTGCATTGGGCGGCTGTGTTCTGGATAATCAATACGGACCTTCCGAGTCTCACGTGGTGAGCGCGCAGATGCTGCTGGGTGACCCACAATGCTGGCCGGCTTTCCCGGTCATCGGATACCCCATCGACAACGCATGCATCTACATCCTGGATCGCCACGCACAGCCCGTGCCGGTGGGAGTCCCGGGAGAGCTCTGCATTGGTGGTGTGAGTGTGTCCCGAGGCTATCTTGGCCGGGAGCAATTGACCCGCGAGCGATTCGTCCCGGATCCCTTCGGGTCGGAGCCGGGAGCACGTTTGTACAAGACCGGTGACAGGGCCCGGTACGCTACCGACGGGACTATCGAATTCCTCGGCCGGGTGGATGACCAAGTCAAGATTCGCGGCTACCGGGTAGAGCTCGGTGAAGTTGAGATGGTGCTGGCGGGATTCCCGGGCATGCATGAAACGGCTGTCGCTGTCCGTCGCCAGGGCGCGCAGGAGGGGTGCCTGGTTGCCTATGTTGTCGGCGAGGCCGGACAGGAAATGGATCCGGTCGAGCTGCGTACTTACCTGCGCGCGCATATTCCCGAGTTTATGGTGCCCTCGGTCTACGTAAGCATGCAACGGCTGCCACTCACCCCGAGTGGCAAGGTCGATCGGCGATCGCTTCCTGCACCCATGGGCGTTCGCCAGGTGGAGGCTGCGTATCTGGCTCCACGCACCGATACGGAGGAGATTCTGGCAGCGATCTGGATCGATGTGTTGGATGTCGAACAGGTTGGTGTCCACGATAATTTCTTCGATTTGGGCGGGCATTCCCTACTCGCGACCCGGGTTGTCAATCGGATGCGTGCGGCGTTCAAGGTGGAGCTGCCGTTGTTGTATCTTTTCGAACTACCGACCGTTGCCGCACTTGCGGAACGGGTCGATGGGCTCCTGCGCCTCGCACCGCACGGTGAACCGGCGGACTCCAGTGACCGGGAGGAGTTGGTCCTATGACCCTCACGGAACTTCTCAAGCGTCTCGCGGAGCTGGACATCCAGTTGGACATTGATGGCGATCGGTTACGCGTGAACGCGGCGCGTGGGGCCTTGGACTCGAACCTGTCCGCGGCGCTCGCGCAGCACAAGGCCGAGTTGCTGGAAGCCCTGTCTGGTACCGTTTCTGCCGGTGGCCAAGGCCCGGGATCCGAGATACCACACAGCGATTCGTGTGAGGCCCCGGCATCATTCGCGCAGGAACGGCTGTGGATGATGAGCCGCCTCGCACCGGATGCGAGTGGCTATGTTCTGCCGTTGGCAGTTCGACTTACAGGACCCCTGGACCGTTCCGCGTTACAGCGGGCACTCGACGAAATCGTGTTTCGACACAGTGTACTGCGCACCCATTTCGTGGCGCGCTCCGGCGAACTGCGGCAGATCGTCGATGAACCGCAGCCAGTGGTGCTTAGCCTGTTCGACAGGCGTGAGCTGAATACCCGGCAGCAAGAAGCCGAGATCGCCAGAGTGGCAGGACTCGAGTGCACCCGCCCATTCGATCTGAAATGCGAGTCACCTTACCGCGCAGCCTTGATGGAATTGTCTGACGATGAACACGTGCTGTTTTTGACTCTACATCACATTGTTTCTGACGGCTGGTCGATGGGGATTCTGTTCCGGGAATTGCGCACTCTGTATGCGGCCTACCGGCACGATGAGGCTTCGCCGCTTCCACCACTGCCCATCCAGTACCAGGATTTTTCGCGCTGGCAAAAACAGCGCCTGCAGGGAGAGAACCTGGAGCGGCTACTCGGGTACTGGCGCACCCAGCTGGCGGCGCTGGAGACACTCCAGCTGCCCACGGATCGGGCGCGCCCAGCAGCGCAGACCTTCTCCGGGGCTCTTGAGACCTACACGCTGGACCGGGCTTTGAGTGCTGATCTCCGCGAGCTCTCGAAGACCAGCGCAACCACGCTGTTCATGACCATGCTCGCTGTTTTCGCGATCCTTCTTGTGCGCTACAGCCGCCAGGACGACATCGTGCTAGGCACTCCGATCGCCAATCGCGGCCATGTGCAAACTGAGGGTCTCATCGGTTTTTTCGTCAATATGCTGGTGTTGAGAATAGACACTTCCGGTGATCCCACCTTTCTCGAGCTGCTGGAACGGGTCAGACAGGTCGCGCTGGATGGTTTCGCACACCAGGATGTGCCGTTCGAGAAGCTGGTCGATGCACTCGATCCGCCACGGGATCTCAGCCGCAATCCGCTTTTCCAGGTTGCGTTCGCCTTACAGAACACGACCGAGGAGCGGTTCGAACTCGAGGGTCTGTGTCTCAGCGCCGTGCCGGGCGAGGTGTCGAGTTGTCGTTTCGACCTTGAGGCACACGTATGGGACGCACAGGACTCACTCAGTCTGCGTTTTGCCTACAACACGGATCTGTTCGATGCGGCAACGATTCGCCGCATGCTTGATCACTACCACTACCTGCTCGCGCAAGTGGTGGCGAATCCGGAACGACCGATCGGCGAGATCGAACTGCTGGGCGAGAGTCAGCGCCGGCAGTTGGTGGAGGACTGGAATGCAACCGCTGCGCCGTACCCGAGAGACTCGGGGATCGCTTCGCAGTTCGAAGCCCAGGCGCTGCGCCGGGGATCAGAGACGGCGGTGGTCTACGCAGAGCACTCACTCAGTTACGCTGAGCTCAATGTCCGTGCGAATCGAGTCGGACGGCGACTGCGCAGGCTCGGTGTTGGGCGCGAGGTGCCGGTTGGTGTGCTGCTGGAGCGCTCGTTGGACATGGTTGTGGCGTGGCTGGGGGTGCTGAAGGCCGGCGGTGCGTATGTGCCGCTGGATCCTGAGTACCCATCACGGCGGCTGCAGTTCATGCTCGGTGATACACAGGCACCGGTGCTGCTGAGTGATGAATTGCAGGCGACGCGGCTTGCGGATTATGCGGGAGAGGTGCTGTGTCTGGATCGTGACTGGGATGAGTTTGAAAAGGAGTCTGGAGAGAACCTGGACGAGCCGAGCGGTGGGGAGGATCTCGCTTACGTCATTTACACCTCGGGTTCAACCGGTGGGCCAAAGGGTGTGGCGGTACCGCATCGTGCGGTGCTGCGCCTGGTGTGCAACACCGATTACGTGCAGCTGGAAGCAAACGACTGCGTGGTGCAGTCTTCCAACGCGTCATTCGATGCCGCGACCTTCGAGGTTTGGGGGGCACTACTCAATGGAGCCCGCCTGGAAGGGGTGGACCGCGAAGTTGCGCTGAGTCCAGTCGAGTTTGGCCGTTTTTTACGCGAGCGTGGCGCGAGCGTGCTGTTCCTGACCACGGCACTGTTCAACCAGATGGTGCGTGAGGCGCCGGGATGCTTCAGTGGCCTTCGCGCGCTGCTGTTCGGTGGCGAGGCGGTGGAGCCACAGCGGGTTCGCGAACTGCTTTCCCAGAGCCCGCCGCAGCGTCTCCTGCACGTTTACGGCCCGACCGAGAGCACCACATTCGCGACCTGGCATGAGGTTGAAGCGGTGGCTGCAGATGCACGCACGGTGCCGATCGGGCGCCCCATCCGCAACACCACGCTCTACGTGCTCGATACGCGGATGCAGCCGGTGGTGATTGGGATCCCCGGCGAGTTGTACCTGGGTGGGGACGGATTGGCGCGCGGCTATTTCAAACGTGAGGCACTGACCCGGGAGCGCTTCGTGGCGAGCCCGTTCGGACCCGCGGGCGCGCGGCTGTATCGAACGGGTGATCTGGTGCGCAGACTGGAAGACGGCACGGTAGAGTTTCTCGGGCGCCTGGATCATCAGGTAAAGTTACGGGGCTTTCGCATTGAACTCGGGGAAGTGGAGGCGGCTCTGGGAGCCGAGTCGAATGTGGGCGAAGCACTGGTATTGTGTCGTGAGGACCAACCGGGCGACCGGCGGCTGGTCGCCTATGTGGCCCCGGCGCTGGCGGCAGAGGTGGCGGCACTGAGCCCGGCGCAGCTGCGCAGTTCGCTGCGTGAGAAGTTACCGGAGTACATGGTGCCGAGTCGCTTCGTGGTGCTGGAGCACCTCCCGCTGACGGTCAATGGCAAGGTGGACCGGGGGGCTTTGCCTGCGCCCGAGGGTGAGCGCCAGGTTGACGAGACCTACATCGCGCCGCGTGGAGAGCTTGCTGCGACCATCGCCGCGGTGTGGGGCGAGGTACTTGGAGTCTCGCGGGTTGGGGTGCACGATAATTTCTTCGACCTGGGGGGCAATTCGTTGCTGCTCGTGACCGTGCACGAGCGGCTGCAGAAAGCCCTGGGGAAGCGCTTCCCGGTCCTTGAGCTGTTCCGCTCACCGACGGTGGACACCCTGCGTAGGCACCTGTTCAACGACGAGTCGGATCTATCAATGCGGGCCACCGTCGAAGCCGGCCCGCAGCCCACACAGGTGCTCGCGACAAGGTCCACCCCAATCGCAATTGTGGCAATGTCCGGTCGCTTCCCCGGCGCGGCGAACGTCGAGGCGTTTTGGAACAACCTCTGTGACGGTATCGAAGGGATCGAGCGTTTCATCGACGAGGAGCTGCGCGCAGCCGGTGTGCCGGAAACATTACTGCAACGCGACGACTTCGTGAAGGCGGGCACACGGCTGGGTGACATCGATCAGTTCGATGCGGAGTTCTTCGGATACCCCCCAGCCACGGCCGCATTCATCGATCCGCAGCAGCGCCTGTTCCTCGAGTGCTGCTGGGAGGTGGTGGAGCGGGCCGGTCACGATGCGGCCCGCTACCCGGGCCGTATCGGCGTCTACGCGGGGGTGTCTGATCGGACTTACCTGACCGGTAATCCCGAGGTCGTGGCGGCGGGTGGGATCCAGGCGATCACCGCCCTGGGTAAGGATCACCTCGCCACCCGCGTGGCCTACCATTTGAACCTGCGCGGACCCGGCCTGACGGTGCAGACCGCGTGTTCCACCTCGCTGGTCGCGGTGCACCTGGCGGTGCAGGCTCTGCGCGACGGGGATTGCGACATGGCGATTGCCGGCGGTGCCTCGGTGCGGATACCCGAGGTTCGCGGTTACCTGTACCAGGAGCAGGGGATCCAGTCCCGGGATGGCCATTGCCGTGCCTTCGACGCCAAGGCGAGTGGTACGGTGGCCGCCAATGGCGTTGCGGCGGTGCTGCTGAAGCGTCTCGACGACGCACTCGCTGACGGCGATCCGATCTACGCACTGATTCGACAAACCGCGATCAACAACGACGGCTCGTCAAAGGTCGGCTATACCGCACCAGGCATCGACGGGCAGGCCGAGGTCGTCGCGCTTGCGCAGCGTGCGGCCGGCATCGATCCACGCACCATCTCTTATATCGAGACTCATGGTACCGGCACCGCGCTGGGGGATCCCATCGAGATCGCGGCGTTGAGCCAGGTGTTTCGCGCCGCTACCGACGAACTCGGGTTCTGCGCCATCGGCTCGCTGAAGTCCAACCTCGGACACCTGGATGCCGCAGCCGGCGTGAGTGGGCTGATCAAGACGGCTCTTGCTCTCAGGCATCGGACTCTGCCGCCGAGCCTGCACTACGAGGATCCCAATCCCGAGATCGACTTTGCGGCAAGCCCCTTCTACGTGAATACACGCAAGGTGGACTGGCAGGCGGGCGAGGAGCCATTGCGGGCCGGTGTCAGTTCCTTCGGCATCGGCGGTACCAACGCGCACGCGATCCTGGAGCAAGGCCCGCCGGTAGCGCCCTCGGATCCGGCCTCACCCTGGCAGCTCATCGTGCTCTCGGCCCGTACCCCGGCGGCGCTTGACAGCGCCTCGGCGAGGCTTGCTGAACACCTTCGGGACCAACCGCAATCCAACCTGGCGGATGTCGCCCACACCCTGCAGATTGGACGCCGGGAGTTCGCCTGCAGGCGGGCCATTGCGGTCCACGACATGACCGACGCAGTGCAGGCACTCGAGGGTGCCGTGCCACCCGGACGGGTGCTGAGCGGGGTACACGATGAACAGGGCTCAAGCGCTGCATTCCTGTTCCCGGGACAGGGTACCCAGTACCTGAACATGGGGGCTGGTGTGTACCGGCGTTGGCCCGTATTCCGGGACCTCGTCGACCAGTGCTGCGAGCTTCTGCAGCCGTCGCTCGATTTCGATCTGCGCACCCTGTTGTATCCGGCGGCGGGTGACGAACAGGCGAACGCGGCGCGCCTCGACCGCACGGCTGTTACACAACCGGCGCTGTTCGTTGTCGAGTACGCGCTGGCCCGCCTGTGGATGTCCTGGGGCGTGAAGCCGGTTGCCATGATTGGGCACAGCCTCGGCGAGTACGTGGCGGCGTGTATCGCCGGGGTCATGTCCCTGCCTGACGCCCTCGCGCTGGTCGCGGAGCGCGGCAGGCTCATGGACGCGCTGAGCGAGGGATCGATGCTGGCTGTCACGGCCGCCGTGGACCGGATTGAGCCGCTGCTCGGCGAGGGCGTCTCGATAGCGAGCATCAATGCACCCGATCAGTGCGTGGTTTCCGGATCACGAGTGGCCATCGAGGCGTTCGCGAAACGTTTGCCACCGGAGTCAGCGCAACCGACGTGGTTGCACACCTCACACGCGTTTCACTCACAGATGATGGATCCGATTCTCAAGGCCTTCGAAGCGCGGGTCGCCGGGGTCGAGCTGTTGGCACCGCGGATCCCCTACGTGTCCAACCTGAGCGGGCAATGGATCACCCATGAACAGGCGACCGACCCAGGGTACTACAGCGCGCAACTGCGCGGCACGGTGCAATTTTCCGACGGGCTTGCGTGTCTGCTCGAGCGATCACCTCAGGCACTGCTCGAGGTGGGGCCCGGGCGAACGCTTGCGGGACTCGCCAGAGGGCGGCTTGCCGGGCCTGCGACGCGCTCCGCGCGGGGGCCGTTGGTTGCCGGCTCACTGCCATCGGCCGGTGGCAAGGAGGCGGATGAACAGGCGTTGCTGGAGGCGCTCGGCCGGCTGTGGATCGCAGGGCTCGAGCCGCTCTGGGGTGCGACCCATGCAGCAGGTCGCCGGCGTCGCCTGCGCCTTCCGACCTACCCCTTTGAACGCCGCCGTCACTGGATTGAGACAGACTCAAAGGTGAGTTCGAACAGCACCGCACCAGACACAAGCGATAACCCATCGGAGTGGCTGTATGCCCCCTCCTGGCGGCGCATGCCGTCGTGCGGTTCGCAGGTTCCGCAACCGGGCTCGCAGTGGCTGGTTCTCGCCAGCGGGCCAGGGCCCGCGCAGGCACTGGCCCCGGCGCTACGCGCTGCCGGCGCGAGGGTGGCAGTGGCCGGACTCGGCACGGGCTTCGCCCGTGACGAGTCGGGGGGCTACACACTCGCGCCGGGGTGCAGCGACGATTACTCTGCCTTGCTCGCGGATCTCGCGACCCGTGGTGCTTGGCCGGAACACATCGTGCATGCCTGGTCGTTCAACGGACCCGACGCGGTCAAGTCCGTCGATACCCATGACCGTGTGGGATTCGATACGGGGCTGTGGAGCGTCGTCCAGCTGGTCCGGGCCCTCGCCGCACATCCTCGCGAGCCGGCGGTGCGGTTGAGCGTGATCACCGAAGGCGCGCATGCGGTGCACGGTGGCGAAGCACCGGTCCCAACGAACGCGGCGCTGGTCGGATTGTGCACCTCCCTCGCCCTGGAACATCCTGAGCTGCGCTGTCGCCTGATCGACCTGCGCGGGCCGGGCTCGCCTGAGACGGACACGTACGCACAGCAGCTGGTGCACGAGCTGTGCGCCCCGGGTGCGGAGCCCCTCGTTGCCTGCCGCGCTGGACGGCGTTGGCTCCCGGGTTTCGAATCGATCAGGATTGAGGACGCCGGCGGCGAACCTGCCGGACTGCGCAAGCAGGGGATCTATCTCCTCATTGGCGGACTCGGTGAGGTCGGCCTCGAGCTTGCCGGCCACCTGGCGCGGCGCATGTCGGCGCGCCTGGTGCTGGTAGGGCGCACGGGTCTGCCGGAACATTCCCAGTGGGCTGCCTGGGTTGCAGAACATGGCCGGGACGACGTGACCTCGCAACGCATCGAGCGGATTCTTGCAATGGAGCGCGCGGGTGCCGAGGTCATGGTGATTGCGGCCGACGCAACGCATGCGCCCGCAATGCGCTCAGTGCTGGCGCAGATCGATGAGCGTTTCGGCAGCCTCGACGCAATCATGTACCTGGCCGCTGCCGAACGTCAGCCCGCGTCAATCGTGGAACTACAGCGCGAGGACGGCGAGGTCCAGCTGGCTCCCAAAGTGGGCGGGCTGCAGGTGCTCGCGAGGGCACTCAAGGGTCGGCACCTCGACTTCGTACTGGTGCACTCGTCCCTGGCCTCGGTGCTCGGGGTCGCAGGCTTTGCCCTGTACAGCGCTGCGCACGCCTGGATGGATGCCTTCGCGACCGCCATGTCCGACACCGGTACCACACCCTGGCGCGTCGTTAACTGGGACAACTGGAATACCCGGCGCCTGGCCCGCGAACACTTCACTCCCGGGGTCGCCGAGTTTCTTATGGAACCGGAACCGGCCCTGCAAGCGTTCGATCATCTGTTGGCCCTTAGCAGGGAACCTCAGATTTTCATCTCAACCGGGGACCTCACCGCACGTGCCCGGCAATGGCTGCCCCGAGCCCAGGAGCCCGAGCCGATCCTGGAGGAGGGAGAGAGCTCGCGATCAGCACGACCGGTCGGTCTTACAACGCCCTATGAGGCGCCGCGCACGGAGGCTGAAAAGACCCTGGTCGCGATTTGGGAAGGGGTACTCGGCATCGTCGGCCTCGGGATTCATGATAATTTTTTCGAGCTCGGTGGCGACTCGGTTTTGAACCTGCAGATCGCGGCGCGCGCCAATGAGCGGGGATTGAAGCTCGCGCCGCGACTGGTCTTCGAGCAGCAGACGATTGCTGAGCTTGCCGCCGTGATCCCTGTGGCCGGTGCACAGCGCCCGGGCGCCAACGAACGGATTGGCCACGCTGGTGATGTGCCCCTGCTTCCCGCCCAACGCTGGTTCCTCGATCTGAATCCGGCCGGACCGGAGCACTTTAATCAGGCGCTTCTGTTCAAAATTGCGACCGACGTCGACCCGGTCTTGCTCGGCGACGCCCTGACTATCCTCGCCAACCATCACGAAGCGCTACAGTTGCGATTTACCCGCGCGCATGGTGAGTGGCACCAACGTCTGGCCCAGTCTTCGGAGCGTATCAATGTCGACCGCGTTGACTTGTCCGGACTGTCGGACGGCGCCCGCGAGGCGGCCCTCGAGGAGCGCGCAGCCGAGCTTCATGGCGGTCTGGATCTCGCACACGGTCCGGTGCTGCGTGCACGCCTGTTCGATCTGGGCAAGGCGCACGGAGCACGGCTTCTGATGGTGATACATCATCTGGTCGTCGATGCGGTGTCGTGGCGGATCCTCATCGAAGATCTGACCGCTACCTACGCACAACTCTCGTCGGGTCGGCAACCGGCACCACTCACCCGCAGCACTTCGGTCGAGGAATGGGCCGCGCGCCTCGAGCGCTATGCGTGCAGCCCGGAGGTCGAGGCCCAGCGAGACTACTGGTGTGATGCCGCGCACCGTGGGGTCAGGTCATTGCCGCGGGACCGTAGCTGCACAGCCGACCGCGTCGCTTCGAGCTCCGTGGTACATGCCGCTTTGAACCGCTCCCAGACCGAGGTCTTGCAGCAGGCAACGGCAGGCCGCGCCGGCTTGCAACTCACCGACGTACTGCTGGCCGCCCTCACCGTGGCGATCAGCGAGTGGTCGGGTCATGACCGCATTGCATTTCTCGTGGAGGGGCACGGCCGGGAGGCACTTTTCGATGATCTGGATCTCTCCCGTACGGTTGGCTGGTTCACCAATCTCTACCCGGTGGTCCTTCCCTACAGTGCGGGTGATCCGCCGGAGCGCCAGCTCAGCAGCATCGCCGAGAGTCTGCACGCCGTTCCCGGGCACGGCATGGGTTATGCGCTGCTGCGCTATATGAGCCGGGATCTGGCGGTCCGTGAGGTACTGACCGGTTTGCCGCCAGCGGAGATCTCGTTCCTGCACCTCGGTCAAATCGAGCGGGCCTTTGTCGAGGATGCCCTCATCAGGCCCGCGATGGAATCGGCGGGTCCGATGCGCCATCCCGCCGCCGTCCGGGCGTTCACTTTCGAGTTATCCTCTGCGCTCCGCGACGGTGCGCTCGGGCTGGCCTGGGAATTTGGTCGTGACAGCCATGCAACGGCCACTGTCGAGGGGCTTCTGGCACGAACCATCGAGGTGTTGGGCGCCTTCGTCGAACACCTTTCCAGGAGCCACGCTGAACCGCGCTTTACCGCGTCCGACCTGAGCTCTGCAGAACTCTCAAAAATCATGCGCAAGCTCGATGGATCCAAGCAGGCAGAAGCCTCATGATCGTGTCTTGTGCAAGCACCCTGAGCGGCGGCGGTCTTCACCACAAGTACGACGCTATGGGATGCGCTGCGCCCGTCTATTGCATCAATCTTGGCTATCTGGTGTGCCATCCTATGGCGACAACCGGGAGTACGGCGTCGTGAATGACCCCAACATCGAGGACATTTACGAGCTGACACCGATGCAAGGCGCCATGCTGTTCCACAGCGTCTACGCGCCGCGCTCCCAGGTCCACACAGTCCAGCTCGACATGACACTTGAGGGTGCCCTCGACTGCCGCGCGTTCGAGGCGGCCTGGTCCACCCTGTTCACACGGCACGCTGTGTTGCGCACCTGCTTTGTATTGGAAGATTTGGAACGACCTTTACAGGTGGTACGGCGCAGCGTCGACGTCCCTCTCACCCGCCTCGATTGGCGCGGCCTGCCCGAGGCCGAGCAGCATCAGCGATGGCAGCAGTTTCTCGAAGCGGATCGCGCGCGCGGATTTGATCTGACCTCAGTGCCGCTCACCCGCCTCACCCTGCTCGCCTTGGCCGACGACCGCCACCAATTGGTCTGGACCTTTCACCATATCATTCTCGAGGGCTGGTCAGTGGGGGTTTTGCTCGCGGAGCTGTCCAGTCTGTACAGGGCTAAGCTGGCCAGCCGCGATTCGGGACTACCGGCTCCACCTCGCTACGTCGACTTCATTCGCTGGCTGAAGGAGCGGGACTCGACCCGGGCGGCCCGGTATTGGAAAGCTGCTCTGGGCGACGCTCCAGCTTCCCCGCGTTTGCCCATGGATCGTGGTCGCGGCTCGGTACCGGCCCGCGTGGAGCAGGTTGGTGAGGTGCGGACCCAGCTCAGCGAAGCCCTGACCGAGCGACTCAAGACATTCGCGCGCGATCAGCGTGTCACACTCAACACTCTCGTCAGCGGGGCTTGGGCCATGCTTCTCAGCCGCTACACCGGCGAGCACGATGTGGTCTTCGGCACAGTCGTTTCCGGGCGCCCGGCGGAGCTCGAGGGTGCTGAGGAAACCGTGGGGCTGTTCATTAACACCCTCCCGGTGCGGGTCCGAATCGACCCGGATCTGGCGGTCGGTGATTGGTTGGGGCAGCTGCAGACGGCGTTGGCCGAGATGCGCGAGCATGAGCACTGCTCGCTGGCCGAAATTCGTGCTTACGCCGGCATCCGCACCACCGTTCGCCCCTTTGACACCTTGCTGGCTTTCGAGAACTGGCTCGGGCGTTCCTCCGCGGGGAATATGGAACTGGCCACGGACCTGCGACTTGGCGCAATCGCCGGGAGGCACGGCTCGGACCAGCCTTTGAGTCTCCTGGCGCTGCCTGGGCCGCGGCTTGAGTTGCTGCTCATGTACGACCTCCTGCGCTTTGCTGCCGATGACATGTCGCGTCTCATCGGGCATCTCCAGGTCGTCCTCGAGTCGTTGATTGAGGATGCGGGTGCGCCCCTGTCGGCGATATCGATGCTCAGTGCCAATGAGCGCCGGCGGCTACTGGTCGAATGGAACCGAACCACCACTGATTATCCGCGAGAGACACCGGTCCACGAGCTGTTCCGGCGTCAGGCTGGGCGCAATCCAGAGATGGTGGCGGTGGTCTACGCAGACCGTTCGCTCACTTACTCAGAGCTCGATCACTGTTCGGACTGTCTGGCACATGAGCTTCGCCTCGCAGGGGTCGAGGCTGGTGTGCGATTGGGGTTGTGTGTTGAACGCTCCCTGGAAATGGTGGTCGCGGTGCTTGGAATCCTGAAGGCGGGCGGGGCCTACGTGCCGTTGGATCCGGACTATCCGTCGGCACGGCTGGAATTCATGTTGCGAGACACCCGTGCTGCAGTGCTGGTGGCACAGGTGAAATTGCTCGATCACTTGCCACACTTCGACGGTGTGGTGGTGGAGGTTGAGGCGGATCGGATTGAGAATGACTTGGCCGCAGCGCCGCGCATCGATGCCGTCGGATCACACGGGGATCTGGCTTACATCATGTATACCTCTGGTTCCACGGGGATGCCGAAAGGGGTCTGCGTGCACCACCGCTCCATTGTACGACTGGTGTGCGAAACCAATTATGTTGAACTCGGGCCTGAGGAAGTGGTGCTGCAGTTAGCGCCCATGTCTTTCGATGCGGCAACCTTCGAGATCTGGGGTGCGCTGCTCAATGGCGGCAGGCTGGTGGTATATCCGGCCGGCAAGCCATCGCTGGAGGAGGTCGGGGCCGAGATTCGCCGTCATCGGGTAACGACCCTGTGGCTGACCGGAGCACTGTTCCATCAGATGGTGGACCAGCACCTGCCGGACCTCGCGGGCGTCCGTCAGTTGCTGGCCGGGGGTGAGGCCCTGTCACCGGACCATGTCAGGCGAGTCCTGGCATCGTTGGGCAGCGAGCAGCGGCTGATCAACGGCTACGGCCCGACCGAGAACACCACGTTCACCTGTTGCCATGTGATGGCGGCCGGGGACGAGGTCTCCGAGACCGTGCCCATCGGGCGCCCCATCGCTAATACCCGGGTCTATGTACTCGACGAGTCCTTGCAGCCGGTGCCCATCGGCGTGGCAGGCGAACTGTGCATCGGCGGCGACGGCCTGGCCGAAGGCTACTGGAATCGATCCGAGTTGAGTGCACAACGATTCATCGCCAACCCGCTGCCCGAGGAGACCGGGGCACGGCTGTATCGCACCGGGGACCTGGTCCGTTACCGTGCTGACGGTGTGCTTGAGTTCATCGGCCGCATCGACGATCAGATCAAAGTGCGCGGCTTCCGCGTCGAGCCCGGAGAGGTGGAGTCGGCATTGTACCAACACCGGGACGTCAACGAGGCGGTTGTCCTGTGCCGCGAGGACGTGCCGGGAGAGCGGATCTTGGTCGCCTATGTGACGGGGTCGGAGCATTGCGAACCGGTGCCGACCGAGCTTCGGGTGCATCTGCGCGCGGCACTGCCCGCATTCATGATTCCGTCGGCGTTCGTGGTGCTCGACACACTACCCGTGACGCCGAACGGAAAAGTGGATCGGGCGGCCCTGCCACCGCCGAGTGGAGAGCGCCAAATCGAGGCGGGATATGTAGCATCCCGAACCGAGCTGGAAGCGAGGCTGGCGGACATCTGGGCGCGAGTGCTGCGCGTCGATCGGGTGGGGATACACGATGACTTCTTCGAGCTTGGGGGGCACTCTCTGCTCGCGACCCAGGTGGTGAGCAGAGTGAGAGAGGCCTTCGATATTGAACTCACGCTTGCCGAGTTTTTTGCCCATCCGACCGTATCTGTGCTGGGCGCCCATTTGCTGACACTTCCCAAGGGGCTCCGGGCTGTCTGGAGCGCACCACCGATGGTGCCGGTAGATCGCGCCGAGCCGCTGTCGCTGAGTTTCGCTCAGCAGCGGCTCTGGTACCTGCACGAGTTGGTCCAGGACAACGTTGCCTATCATGTTCCGATATTCCTGCGTCTCTCGGGTCCACTGATTCGGGAGTCACTGGAGGGTGCACTCAACGCCGTGGTGGCCAGACACGAGGCGTTGCGGACCACTTTTGACAGCGTCGACGGTCAGGCGCGGCAAGTGATTTCTGAGCAGTTGCACCTCGAGCTGTCGTTGATCGATCTGCGTTCGCTGGAGCCCGTGCGGCGCGATATCGAGTTACGGCGGCTTGCGGAAGAGGAAGCCAGGCGCCAGTTCGATCTTTCAAATGGTCCGTTGATTCGCAGCTCCCTGTTGTTGGTCGGCGAGGCGGAGCACGTGTTGCTGCTGACAATTCATCACATCGTGTTCGACGGCTGGTCGGTGGGGGTGCTGCTGCGTGAACTCCATGAGCTGTACCGGGCCTTGAGCCACAACGAGTATCCGCAGCTTGCGGATCTGCGGATCCAGTACGCGGACTTCGCTGCCTGGCAGAGGCGCTGGCTGACGGGGCAGGCGCTGGAATGCCAGTTCGACTACTGGACGGAACGTCTGAAGCAACTGCCGATGTTGCGGCTACCCACCGATCGGCCACGCCCGGAGGTTCCAAGCTTCACCGGCGGGCATGAATCGATGACGATCTCCGAACCGCTGTCACAGGCACTCGAGGAGCTGGGGCAGCGCGAGGGTACGACGCTTTTCATGACCTTGCTGGCGGGTTTTTTCGCACTGCTGCACCGCTTGAGCGCCCAGGATGATTTAGTGGTGGGCTCGCCGGTGGCCAATCGCAACGTTGAGGCCGTGGAGAGTCTGATCGGGTTTTTCGTCAACATGCTCGTGATGCGGGCCAAGGTGACACCGGGCATGTCCTTCCGCGAGCTCCTCGCCCAGATTCGGGAGATCGCTCTCGGTGCCTACGAGCATCAGGATCTACCTTTCGAAATGCTCGTCGATGAGCTCAAGCCGGATCGGGATGTAAGCCGAAATCCCCTGTTTCAGGTGGTATTCGCGGTCCAGAATGCGCCACTTGAGCGATTCACGCTGGATACCGTCGAGGCCGAGATCATCGACCCTGGAGTGGCGACAACTCGTTTCGACCTCGAACTGCATGTTTGGCCGCAAGACTCGGAGCTGTCTCTTGCGCTTGCCTACAGCACGGATCTTTTCGAGATCGAGACTGCTCGGCGGCTGCTGGCGCAGTATGCCCAAGTGCTCGAAGCGGCGGTGTCGAATCCGGATCAGGCACTGTCGCGACTGCTGCGGCTCGATGCGTCCGAGCGCCATCGGACCCTGGTCGATTGGAACGACACCTCAGTGGACTATCCGCGCGAGGAGCGGGTGCATCGGCTCTTCGAGGCGCACGCTGCTCGCACGCCGAACGCCGATGCGTTGGTGCAGGCAGGGACGCGTATTACTTATGAAGAACTCAATGATCGCGCGAACCGGATCGCACACTGGCTGCAGTGCAACGGTGTCACCACGGACGTTCCCGTGGGTGTACTCGCGGAGCGTTCGGTGGAGATGGTTCTCGGCTGGCTGGCAACGCTCAAGGCCGGCGGTGCCTATCTGCCGCTTGACCCCGAGTATCCGGATGAGCGCCTGACCTTCATGCTTGAAGACGCCGGGGCCAGCGTATTGCTGACCCAGGACTCGCAGCTCGGGCGCGTACCCGGATACCCGGGCTCGAGGTTGCTCCTAGATGGCCCGGGGACCGAGCTCGAAGCGCAATCCGGGGACAACCCCGGAGATGACGGGGATGCTCATAGCCTCGCCTACGTCATCTACACCTCGGGCTCAACGGGAGTCCCCAAGGGTGTAGCGATTGAGCATGGCGCACTGTCAAACCTGGTGCACTGGCACCGGCGTGTGTACGCAGTCGAGCCGGCTGATCGTGCCACCCAGGTCGCGGGTTTGAGCTTCGATGCGAGCGTGTGGGAGGTTTGGCCTTACCTGAGCGCCGGCGCAAGCGTGTATTTAATCGATGAGCAGGCGCGCACCTCCCCCCGCCGGCTTTGGGAATGGCTGGCGGAGCACCGCATCACCCTGACCTTTCTGCCTACGCCGCTGGCCGAGGCGGCGCTGCGGTTGCCGATCCCCCGGGGCATCGCCTTGCGCGTCCTGCTCACCGGTGGAGATCGACTGCACGGCGGTCTTCCTGAGGGCCTGCCCTTCCGCGTTGTCAATCACTACGGGCCGACTGAGAACGCAGTGGTTGCGACCTGGGGAGAGGTCGCACCCGGCGACGCGCTACCACCCATCGGCAGGCCCATCGACAACGTCCGCGCCTATGTGCTGGACGCTGCGTTGCAGCCGGTGCCGGTGGGCGTGCCAGGAGAACTGTGCATTGGAGGTGACAGCCTCGCCCGTGGGTACCTGAATCGCCCTGAGTTGACCTCGGAGTGCTTCATTGCCAACCACCTGCCCGAAGAGCCGGGCGAACGACTCTATCGCACCGGGGATCAGGTGCGCTATCTGTGCGACGGGAGGATTGAATTCATCGGGCGCATCGACCAGCAGGTGAAGCTGAGGGGATTTCGCATCGAAATTGGTGAGATCGAGTCCGTGCTGGGAGAACATGAAGGCGTGGCGCAGAGCGTCGTGCTGTGCCGCGAGGACGTGCCGGGCGAGCAGCGGCTGGTGGCTTACGCCACGGTCGATGCGCGCTGGCGCGCGCGCTTGGCCGAGGACCCGACGGCGGAACACGTGGCCCAGTGGCGAACGCTTTACGACCAGACTTACGGCGCCGACGCGCTTGAACATGACCCGGAATTCGACATTTCAGGCTGGAACAGCAGTTATACCGGCGAGCCGATCCCGGCTGAGGAGATGCGCGAGTGGGTGGCGGCGACGGTGGCGCGGATCCAGGGACTCGGCCCACGGCGGGTTCTGGAGATCGGTTGCGGAACAGGCCTGTTACTCACTCGCATCGCGCCCGGTTGCGAGCGCTATGTGGCCACTGACTTTTCACCGGCCGCCATCGAGCGGGTGCAGATTCTAATGGATGATCGAGACGACCTCGGTCATGTGGAGTTGCAGCAGTGCGAGGCGAGCGATTTCGCCGCAATCGAGGAGAGCTGCTTTGACACGGTAGTCATCAACTCGGTGGCCCAGTACTTCCCGAGCATGGCCTACCTCGTCGAGGTGTTGCACGGCGCGGCCCGGGCGTTGTGTCCCGGTGGCCGCATCCTCGTGGGTGATGTGCGCAGCCTGCCACTACTCGGCGCTTTCCACGCCACGGTGCAGCTCGCCCGGTCATCCGCAGAAACGACCAGCCGTGAGCTTCGTTTGCAGGCAATGCACCAGCTGAGGCAGGAGACGGAGTTGGTGGTTGACCCACGGTTTTTCGCAGCATTGGCGGCGGCCGATGATCGTCTGGGCGATGTGGAGGTGTTGCTCAAGCAGGGCCGTTTCAATAACGAGCTTACCCGTTTCCGCTACGATGTGGTGCTGCACGAGGGTGCGCCTGCGGAGCCACCGACCGAGCTCGAGTGGCTGGACTGGGGCGAGCTGAGCGGTGGTCAGGCGGAGCTTCGCGATCGCCTGCAGCGCGCGGGGTCTGAGCCTCTTGCGGTTCGCGGTATTCCCACCACTCGCCTGGCCCGTGAGGTGGCTTTGCTGCGATACCTGGAGGTGCAGAACGCGCCGGAGACGGTGGCGGAGTTGCGCAGCGAACTCGCTACGGTATCACCGTGCGCCGTCGAACCGCACTCCTTGTACACTCTCGCCGAAGGCGCGGGCTACAACCTGGTGCTCGGCTACAGTAGCGGCGGTGCGGATGGTCACATCGATGCCGTGTTCTGCCGCGACGCGCGTGGGATGCGGGCCGGCCGGGTCATGTGGCCGTGGTCCGAGCGGGCGCGGCCATGGGACGAGTATGGGACCCGGCCCCTTGAGAATAAACTCAATGCTGCGGTGGCACCGCATTTGCGCACATATTTGCTAGAGCGATTGCCGGACTACATGGTGCCCGCGGCCTTCGTGTTCCTGGACCGGCTACCGGTGACGCCGAACGGTAAGGTAGACCGGGAGGCATTGCCGGCACCGGAGGGTGAGCGCCAGCTCGAAAATCCGTGCGTCGCGCCGACCACTGAGCTCGAGCACCAGCTCGCAGAAATCTGGCGCGAAGTCCTTGCGGTCAACAGCGTCGGGGTGCGTGACAATTTCTTCGATCTTGGCGGCCACTCCCTGCTGTTGCTGCAGGTGCAGAACCGGCTCTCCGAGCAACTCGGTTTCCCGGTGCCGGCGGTTGAGCTGTTTCAATATCCGACTATCGAATCTCTGGCCCGGCACTTCACGGGAGAGCACGAGGAGCCCGGCACTGAGGCCGAGGCGCGCGCGCGTGTGGCGCAGCGCCGCGGACCGGCGGACGGGGGTGATGCGATTGCAGTAATCGGCATGGCGGGGCGCTTCCCGGGTGCGGAGAGCGTCGATGAATTCTGGAACAATCTCTGCAATGGCGTCGAGACGATTCATTTTTTCAGTGAGGAGGAACTACGCCGCTCCGGCATCGACGAGTCGGTGTGGAGCGACCCGGGCTATGTCCCGGCTCGCGGGCTGCTCGAAGACGCCGAATGTTTCGACGCGTTTTTCTTCGGCTACACACCGAGAGAGGCGGAGCTGATTGATCCCCAGCAGCGGATCTTCCTGGAGTGCGCCTCGGAGGCGTTGGACAACGCCGGCTATGATCCGGATCGCTATGCGGGGCTGGTCGGCGTTTACGCCGGATCCAGCCGCAACTCCTACCTCCTGCAGCTCACGCGCCAGGCTGCCCTGGGAGATTCCGACGCTGCCCTGGTGTCAGCTCTGGAAAGCGACAGTGACTTTGTGCCGCTGCGAGTATCCTACAAGCTGAATCTGCGTGGCCCGAGTGTCACTATCCAGACCACATGTTCCACCTCGCTGGTCGCGGTCCACGAGGCCTGCCGTGCTCTAGTGGACAACGAGTGCGACATGGCACTCGCGGGCGGGGTCAGTGTCATGGTGCCGAGAATCGGCGGCTACTTCTATCAGGAGGACGGAATCGAATCCCCCGACGGCCACTGCCGCACCTTCGATGCCGAGGCTCAGGGTACGGTTCAGGGTGAGGGGGTCGGTATCGTTGTGCTCAAGCGGCTTGAGGATGCGCTACACGACAGCGACAAGGTGCGAGCCGTGATCCGGGGCTCCGCCATCAACAATGACGGATCGGCTAAAGTCGGCTTCACCGCGCCGAGTGTCGAAGGGCAGGCGCAGGTCATCGCACTCGCCCAGGCTGCGGCCGGGGTCGAGGCCCGGTCCATCAGCTACGTCGAGGCTCACGGAACCGGCACCGCGCTCGGCGATCCCATCGAGGTTGCGGCGCTGAACCGGGTTTTCGGGGCACTTGGTGAAGGGGCGAAACGCTGCGCCCTGGGGGCGGTAAAAAGTAACTTCGGCCATTTAGGCGCGGCGGCGGGTGCGGCCGGGTTCATCAAGACGGTGCTGGCCCTTGAGCATCGGCAGTTGCCGCCTACGCTCCATTTTCACAAGCCAAATCCGCAAATCCAATTCGCTTCGGGGCCGTTCTTCGTCAACCACGATCTGCAAGCCTGGGAGAGCGCACCGGGAACGCCGCGCCGGGCCGGGGTGAGTTCCTTCGGTATGGGAGGCACCAACGCCCACGCGGTGCTCGAGGAAGCGCCGCTGGTTCCCGTGAGTGTTCTGGCGCGCCGCTGCCAGCTACTGGTGCTTGCCGCGCGATCCAAAGCGGCTCTCGCCACGATGGCCGGCCGTCTCGCCACGCGCCTCGAGGCGGATCACGCCCTGGATATCGCAGATGTGGCATTCACTCTGCAAGTCGGCCGGCGCCGGTTCGCCGAGCGCCGCGCCCTCGTAGTCCGGGATCCTGCCGATGCGATCGAAGAGCTGCGAGCTGACGCGCCGCGATTCGGATGTACGGCCCGCGCGGGCGAGAGAGCCCCCGAGCTTGTGTTCATGTTTCCCGGGCAGGGTGCGCAACACCCGGGTATGGCCCGGGGCCTGTACGATGAGGATGGTGTGTTTCGGGCCAGCGTCGACGCCTGTTGCGAGCAGCTCGCCACACCGCTCGGCCTCGATCTGCGCGCGCTGCTCTACCCCGCCGAGGACGAGGCCACTTACGCAGCCGAGCGTCTGCGCAGCACCGCTTTCGCCCAGCCCGCGCTGTTCGTAATCGAGTATGCGCTTGCGTGTCAGTGGCAGGAGTGGGGAGTCAGTCCCCAGGCGATGATCGGGCACAGTATTGGGGAGTATGTCGCCGCCTGCCTGGCCGGAGTGATGGCCCGCGACGACGCGCTGCGGGTTGTCGCGGAACGGGGGCGGCTGATGGAGGAAGCAGCACGCGGCGCGATGCTCGGCGTACCCCTGTCCGAGGATGACCTGCGACCCTTGATCGACAGTCGATTGTCGATCGCCAGCGTGAATGGACCGCTGCTGTGCGTCGCATCGGGGCCGGAGGATGAAATCGACTCTCTCGCCGAGCTCCTGGAGGCACAGGGGATCGAGGGGCGTCGCCTGCACACTTCCCACGCGTTCCACAGCGCGATGATGGACCCGGTGCTCGATGCGTTTGCCGGGTACATGCGCGGGATCGCCCTGCAGCCCGCGAAGATCCCCTATCTGTCCAATCTGACCGGAACCTGGATAACCCCGGCTGAGGCGACGGATCCGGACTACTATGTTCGTCACCTGCGCGCCTCGGTGCGCTTCTCCCAGGGTCTCGAAACCCTGTACTCGGTCGCCGATCGAATGCTGCTCGAGGTCGGCCCAGGGCGCACCCTCGGGGCATTGGCCGCAAGCCACCCAGCGCGCACCCCGCAGACCTCGGTGGTATCGTCCCTGCCCGCTGCGGCGGACCCGCGCGCGGAAATCGAAACCCTGCTGTCCGCTCTTGGAACACTATGGGTAAATGGGATCGAGCCCTCATGGCCCGCGCTGCACGATCCAGCAAAGCCACGGCGAGTCGAGCTGCCAACCTATCCGTTCGAACGTCGGCCCTATCTCATCGAGGCACACCGCAAGCCGGCCCCGGCCGTGCCGTTAAACAAGCGCGTCGAACTTGAGCAATGGTTCTACCAGCCGTCGTGGAAGCGCCTGGGCCTGCTGGATCCAGAGACCGGGATCCCCGCCTCGCACTGGCTGCTGTTCGTCGACGAGACCGGCACGGGCCGGGCCCTTGCCGATGTGCTGGCCGCAAGCGGATGCGAGGTGATCTGCGTGCGCGAGTCGTACCAGTTCGAACAGTTCGGCCCAAACGAGTTTGGAATCAGCGCCGCCGATGAGACACATTACACGCGCCTCATGGATCAGCTCGAATCCGAGGGGCGCATCCCCGCGCACATCGCCCACCTGTGGCTCGTCACCGCAACCGGCGAGCCTGACGAGGCTTTTCTCGAGTGTTGCCAGAGCAACGGGTTTTATAGCGTGACCTATCTGGCCCGCGCCCTGGCCGCGGCCCTGCCCGCCCAGGGAGCTTCGATTCTCGTCTTGACCGACGGTTTGCACGACGTCATCGGTAACGAGAAGCTGTGGCCGGAGAAAGCGACGGTGATTGGGCCGTGCCGGGTGATCGAAGCGGAATACCCCGGCCTGCGCTGTCGCGCCGTCGATATTGAGGCAGGCGGCACGAGCCTCGACGTTGGACGGCTCGCGAGAGCGCTCGCCGTGGAAGTGAGCAATCCACAGTGCACTTCGGTCGTGGCTTACCGCGGGGCCTATCGTTGGGTGCAAAGTGCCGAGCCGGTAGCTATTGCCGCGCCGGAGAGGGGCCTTATGGGGGTGCGCGAGGAAGGGACTTACCTGATTACGGGCGGTCTGGGTGGTATGGGTCTGGTCTTTGCCGGATATTTGGCCCGTACTGCCCATGCCCGACTGGTACTGATCGGGCGCACCACCTTGCCGCCGCGCGACTCGTGGACCGACTATACCGCGACCGCCGACCCCAATGACCCGTTGCGCAGGAAGATTGACGCGGTGCTGGCCCTGGAGGCGGCGGGCGGGCAGGTGCTGGTCTGTGCAGCGAACGTTGCTGATCGGGCAGCGATGGCGGCCGTCATTGAAGAGGCGAAGCAACGCTTTGGTCCCATCAATGGCGTGATCCACGCTGCCGGTGTCCCGGGAGGGGGGGTGCTTGAGCGCCAGAGTCCCGCGACGGTGGATCCAGTATTTGCACCCAAGGTATTGGGTACCCGGATTCTCGACGATCTCCTGGGTGATGACGATCTTGATTTCATCTTGCTTTGCTCGTCGTTAATTTCGTTTCTCGCGCTGCCGGGTCGAGGGGAGTACATCGCGGCGAATGCCTTTGTCGATGCCTACGCGCGAGCCGAGGCGGCGCGAGGCCGGCGCGAGATCATTGCCGTCAACTGGGACACCTGGACGCAATCAGGTATGGCGGTAACCGCAAGCCATCCCGAAGACCTGCGAGTCGAGGGCATCAGCGATGCGCAAGGGATTGAGGTTCTGCGCCGGATGCTTGCCGGTGCACAGACTCAGGTGTTGGTGTCGGTCCGGGATTTCCGGCCCCTGGACCTTGAAGCGCTGTATACCCGGGGGGCCGCCGCGCCCGCTCAGGAGGATGTCGGTGAGCCGGTGCGGGAACACCGGCGGCGCCATGCGCGCCCCGTGCTCGCCAGCGAGCTCGTGGCGCCTCGCACGGATACTGAAGCGGAGATTGTCGAGATTTGGCAGGACCTGCTGGGTATCGAGCCGATCGGCATAAATGACAACTTCTTCGAACTCGGCGGCGATTCCGTGCTTGGCTTGCAGGTTGTCGCGAGAGCGCACCAGTCGGGCCTCAGGCTGAGTACCAGACAGCTCTTCGAGTACCAGACCATCGCTGAACTGGCCGCCTCAGCCGCCCCGGCCGGCACGCCCGGCCCGGCCGAGCCGCAGACGGTTACCGGGCGGGTGCCCCTTACCCCCATTCAGTGCTGGTTCTTCGAGCGGGAGGTGGCTCAGCCCGGGTACTTTAATCAGTCCATGTTGCTGCAAGTCCCGGAATCGCTCGACCCGGATCGCCTCGCCAGGGCCCTGATCGAGATCGAAACGCACCACGATGCCCTGCGCTGCCGCTACACTTTCGAAGGCGGGTCCTGGTCTCAGCGAATCGGCGCTCCCGGCGAGGCGGTGCCGGTGCTCGTCGCTGACCTGTCCGACCTGAGTGAAGCCGATCAGTCACGGCGGGTGACTGAGCTGTGCGCACAGATCGAGATGGGGCTCGATTTGCACTCCGGGCCGCTGCTACGGGCGGGTTTCTTGCTGCTCGGTGCCGGGCGCGGTTGCCGACTGGCGCTGACCGTGCACCACCTGGTGGTCGATGCGATCTCCTGGCCGATCCTGATCCAGGATCTCCAGAGTGTCTATCAGCAGCTCGGCAATGGTGCGTCGGCTGCGGTGCTCGGCCCCAAGACGACCTCGTTGCAGGCTTGGTCGGAGCGCCTTCGCAACTATGCGGCAACGTCCACCGCTACCCAGGAGCTCGCGTACTGGAAGTCGCAGAATGACGGATCCGTTCCGGCTCTGCCAAGAGATTTCGCAGGGGTCGAGAATACAGCAGGCTCATCGGCATTGGTTACGGTCAGCCTCACACAGGAGGAGACTCGTGCGCTCCTTATGGAAGCGCACACCGCTTATGACACCCGTATTACCGACCTGCTCTTCACCGCCTTGTGGCAGTCCATCTCCGAATGGATTGGGTGCCCCCGGGTCGCGGTCAGCGTGGAAGGTCACGGCCGTGAATCGCTGTTCGACGACGTCGACCTCTCCCGTACCGTCGGATGGTTCACGAGCCTTTATCCCATGTACCTGGAAGGGCCGCAAGATCCAGTCCCGGAGCAACTCATTCCGTATTTCAAGGAGCAGCTTGGCGCGGTACCGAATAATGGTCTGGGCTTTGGTATTTTGCGCTACCTGTGTCCAGAGCCGGAGGTGCGTTCGGCGCTCGCGGCGCTGCCGGAACCGGAGATCGTCTTTGTCTATCTGGGCCAGCTCGACGTAGCTTTCGGCGCGTCCGCGCAGTGGGCACCGGCGCCGGAGCCGGGCGGCGCGCAACGCGATCCGCAGGGCCAGCGACGTCATCTGTTCGAGGTCAGCGTCGCGGTTCGTGACGGCCTGCTGGTAAGTAACTGGATCTATTCCCGTAATTGTCACAAGGCCGCTACCGTTGAGGCCCTGGCCGAACGTTTTGTCGGCTCACTGCGCTCGCTCGTTGAGCACTGCCGAGAGGCGGCGTCACAAGGACGGGGCGCGCAGAAGTTCAGCGCAGGGCGTTTGAGTCAGCAGGATCTGGACGCCATCCGGGAGCGCCTCGAGGCGGTCGGGATACGCGAGCAATGAGCCGCATGGGCATCGAGGACATCTACGAACTCAGCCCGCTGCAGCAGGGTATGCTGCTGCAGGGCCTGTTTGCGCCAGAGTCCAACGCGCAAATTAATCAAATCGTAGTCGATCTGGAAGGCGTGATCGGTCTGGACGAGGCACAATCCGCACTGAAGATTCTGCACCAGCGACACCCGGTGCTACGCACGTCGTTTACCTGGGAAGATCTCGAGCAGCCCTATCAGATCGTACACCGAGGCGCCACCCCGGTGATCGTCGAAAACGATCTCGCGGCGCTCACTGAACCGCAGCGGCAGCAGCGCCTTGAGGCATGGCTGGCGACGGATCGCGCGAGCGGCTTTGAGCTTGGAAAGGCTCCGCTGCTGCGCCTGGCGCTGCTCAGGACCGGCGAGGGCCGGCAGCGCATGGTGTGGACATTTCATCATATCATTCTGGAAGGCCTCTCATTCACCATTCTCCTCGGTGAGTTCTGGAAGCTGCTGGGCGGTTCGCACGCTTGTGCATCCGTCATGGCGACGCCGCCACCGGCGTTTTCCACCTACATTCGTTGGTTGCAGCGACAAGACCTGGCGAAGGCGGAGCGCTACTGGCGGGCCCGGTTGGCCGGGCTACGCGCCGCCACTCACCTGCCGATTGATCGTGCGGGTCCCGGGCAGCTCTCCTCCGGACGTGGAATACGAAGTGTGAGCCGATCGCTGTCCGAGGATCTTGCCCAATCTCTGGGAGACCTGGCGCGGCGTCAACACCTGACCCTGAACACGATCGTGCAGGGCGCCTGGGCGTTGCTCCTCAGCCGTTATGTGGCACAGGACGACGTGGTGTTCGGGGTGGTCGTCTCGGGCCGCCCGCCCGACCTGCCGGACTCTCATTCGATGGTCGGACTGTTCGTAAATGCGTTACCGGCCCGGGTCCATGTGAACGAGACGATGCCGCTCGCACACTGGCTGCGGGCACTCCAGGCAGAGCAGGTGCAGATGCGCGAATTCGATTTCAGTGCCCTTATCCAGGTGCAGGGCTGGAGCGAAGTACCGAGGGGCCAGCCGTTGTTCGAGAGCCTGCTCATCTTTGAGAACTGGTACTACGACAGCGCGTCACTCAACGTTGGCGGGGATCGAAGGATTGAGGGGATCTCATTTCGCAAGGGCAGCGATCAGCCGTTGACCCTCGATGTATTCGCTGGAGCCCAGACCTTACGACTCGAACTGCTGTATGAGGCGGTGCGATTCGCTAAGCCCGATATGGTTAACCTGCTGAGGCAGCTCAGCACCTTGCTCGAGGGATTTACGGCCAACCCGGATGCGCCTCTTCATTCGTTCTCGATGATTGGAGCAACGGAGCGCGTTCAGTTGCTGGAGAGCTGGAACGCGACACCGCACGTGCATGCGCCGGAGGCGACGTTGCACGGGCTGTTCGAGGACCAGGCGGATCGTACGCCGGATGCGGTGGCGGTAATGTTTGCGGGTGAGACGGTGAGTTATCGTGAACTCGAGCGCCGTGCGAACCGGGTAGCGCAACAGTTGCGCGATATGGGGGTAGCTGCGGGTAGCCGGGTGGGAGTTTGTGTGAGCCGTTCGGTAGGGATGGTGGTGGCGATACTGGGGGTACTGAAGTCGGGTGCGGCGTATGTGCCAATGGATGCGGGCGATCCCCGCGCGCGTTTCGAGCACATATTGGATGATGCAGCGGTGGCGGCGGTAGTGACAGATCAGGATGTGAATCATTTGCTGCCGGCCATGGAGGCCGAGGTGTTGCGCCTGGACGCGCAGGAAGAGGTGGTGGCCGGTAGTAGCTGCGAGCGTCCGGCGAGCGGTGTGAAGTCGAGTGATGCGGCCTATGTAATTTACACGTCGGGATCAACCGGCATGCCGAAGGGCGTGGTGGGATTGCATCGGGGGATGGTGAACCGCCTGGCGTGGATGGAAGCGACATACCCCTATGGGGCGAACGAGCGATGCATACACAAAACTACGCTGGGTTTCGTGGATGCGGTGGCAGAGTTGTTCGGGCCATTACTTGGTGGCGTGCCACTGGTGGTGGCGGACGATACGGCGGTGAAAGACCCGCGTTTACTGTTGGGGCTGGTGCAGGAATATGGAGTTACGCGCCTGCTGGTCGTGCCCTCGCTGTTGCGCGCGCTGCTGGAATTCGACACACAATTGCTGAAGTCGTTACCGGTACAGCTGTGGGTGACGAGTGGAGAGCGGCTTGAGCCGGAGCTTGAGGGGCATTTTCACAAGGCACTCCCCTGGGCGCGCTTGTTGAACCTGTACGGTTCGTCGGAGGTGTCGGCGGACGTGACCTGGTTCGATACCGGGCAGCGGGGCGAGGCGCGTGGTTCGTTGATCGGTCGCCCCATCTGGAATACCCGTACTTATGTTCTCGACGAGTCGTTGGAGCCAGTGCCGGCGGGTGTGCCGGGGGAGCTCTACGTCGGTGGTGACGGGCTGGCGCAAGGTTACCTGGATCAGCCGGAGTTGACGGCCGAGCGTTTCGTGGCCGATCCGTTGGTGGTTGGTGAGCGTGTCTACCGCACAGGTGATCGGGTGCGCCACCAGGCGGACGGATGCCTGGAGTACCTGGGCCGGTTGGATGAGCAGGTGAAGGTGCGCGGCCAGCGCCTGGAGCTCGGCGAAGTGGAATCAGTGCTGGGGCTGCACCCCGGGGTGGAACAGGCGGTGGTGGTGTGCGTGGGTGAGGTAGTGGGCGAGGAGCGCCTGGTCGGGTACGTGGTGGCATGCGCTGGGCAGGCGCCGGGGGCCGATGAGCTGTGCGCATACGCGCGCCGGAGCTTGCCTGAGTTCATGGTGCCGGGTGCCTGGGTATTTCTCAAGGCCTTGCCGCTGACACCGAGTGGCAAGGTGGACCGGCGTGCGCTGCCCGGCCCGGGCGAATCGTACCATGGGGTGAAGTACGTGGCGCCGAGTACCGCAAGCGAGGAGCTGCTGTGCGGGATCTGGTGCGAGTTGCTCGATGTCGAGCGCGTCGGCGTACACGACCAGTTCCTCGCAATCGGCGGCCACTCGCTACTGGCACTGAGACTGGTTTCACGAATCCAGGCCCGGATGGGTGTGGAGCTGTCACTGGAGGCCGTCTTCGTTGCACCGACCGTAGCGGAGCTGGCCGCGCTGGTGGATGCGCAGCGCGCGCGTACTGCACCGTCCAAGGATCAGGTCGCATCGCTCAAAGACAGGCTCAGAAACCTGTCGTCCAATGAGCGCGAAACCCTGCTCACTGAAGCCAGGAACAGAAGAGGAAGCGGATCATGAATCGAGAAGAGGTTTCGAAAACCGATGTCTCGGCGGAGGACGAGGAAATCCTGTCCTACCTGTTGGAAATCGAATCCCAGGAGCCAACGGCTGGTGGCCCGACGCTCCAACGGCGCCCGGCTGGCGAGGACGCGCCGTTGTCATTCGGGCAGCAGCGCCTGTGGCTGTTGGACCAAATCGAGGGCAACAATCCGGCTCTGCACCTTTCGCTGGCCTTGCGCCTGAGAGGGCCGCTTAACCAACAGGCAATGGCTAAAGTGCTCGACGCACTGGTGGTGCGCCACGAGGTGTTACACACGCGCTTCGTGGTGAAGGATAATGATCTGGAGCCGGTGCAGCAGGTGATTGCGCCATTTTCAGTGGAGCTGCCGGTCACGGATCTGAGCGACGCGAAGTCCCGTGCACAAGGAGCGGGGGCCGATGTGCTAAGGGTGCTGATGCGTACGCCCTTTGACCTGGCGGTCCCGCCGCTGTTTCGGGCGCATCTGGTACGGCTCGGCCCCGAGGAACACAGCCTGCTGATGGTGTTTCACCACACAGTGTTCGACCGCTGGTCGCTGATGATCCTGATCAGCGAGATCATGAAGCTCTACGAGGCCTTTGATGCGGGACAACCCTCACCCTTGCCGGAACTCCCCGTGCAATACGCCGACTACGCCTTGTGGGAGCGTGAGCGCCTGCAGGGGGCGGGTCTGGAGGAATTGCTCAGGTACTGGCGGCGCCAGCTGGCATCGCTCGAACCGCTTGAGTTGCCGTTGGATCATCCGCGTCCTGCTGTACAGGCATTTACCGGAGCCTCCGTATCAATGGTGCTGCCGCGCGCGGCGCTGGAGGGACTCGAACGGGTCGCCCAGGCGAGCGGCAGTACGCGCTTCATGGCGCTGTTGGCGGTGTTCGTGGCCGTGCTCGCGCGCTACAGCGGCCAGACCGACTTGGCGGTTGGCACTCCCATCTCCAATCGCAATGCGCTGGAACTTGAGCAGCTGGTGGGCTTTTTCCTCAACACGTTGGTACTGCGTGTGGACTGTGCTGGAGATCCCTCCTTCGCCGAGCTGCTGGAGCGGGTACGGCGCACCACGCTGGAGGCATACGCACACCAGGATTTGCCCTTCGAGCGCATCGTCCAGGAGCTCAACCCGCCTCGGGACCTGAGCCGCAGCCCCCTGTTTCAGGTGCTGTTCGTGCAACTCGATCAAGCCCTGTCGGCCCACAGTAAGGGCCCCGCGGTGACAGACTCCATCAGGACCGGTGAACTTGCCGTCAGTGCCGAAATGTTCGACCGTGACGTCGAGGAAGCCCTGCGCCACGACCTGGTCGAGGCTACCCAGTACGATCTGGAAGCCTACGTCGGGGAGATCGACGACGGACTGTTCATCCGCTTCATCTACAACGTCGATCTGTTCGAGGCCGAGTCGATGCAGCGGATGCTCGGGCATTTCCAGGAGGTGCTGGATCGCTCGGTGCACACTGCCGAGCGGCGCATGTCAGAGTTGACGGTAATGGGGGACAAGGAACGTTGTTTGCTACTCGATGAGTGGAACGCGACAAGGTGCGAGTACCCACAACAGAGTGTGCATGAGCTGATCTGCGCACAGGCCGCGCGCACCCCTCAGGCGGAGGCGGTGGTGGCGGCGGACGGTGCGCTGACCTATGCGCAGTTGGACACGCGAGTGGCTGCGCTATCGGCGCGGCTTGTGGATCTGGGGATTGGCGTGGGCGATCGCGTAGGTGTGTGTGTCGAACGCAGCCTGGATCTGCCGGTCAGCGTGCTGGGCGTGATGGCCAGCGGCGGCGCCTACGTTCCTCTTGACCCGGGGTTTCCCGAGGATCGGCTACGCTACATGGCGCAAGACGCGGGACTCTCGCTGGTGGTGACTCAGGGCCGGCTCGCTCGGGAGTGGCCGGGCCAGCTGCTACTCGATCTTGATGCCGAGGGTGAGCGTCTGTGGTCGGGCGCTCACAGGGGCCCGACAGTCGAGGTGAGCCCTCACGACCTGGCGTACCTGATGTACACCTCGGGATCGACGGGACGGCCGAAGGGTGTGTGTATCGAACATGGCGCACTGGTGAACTTCCTGTGGTCGATGCGTGAGCGCCCGGGCCTGAGCGCGGCGGACGTGCTGGTATCGGTGACCACCTACTCGTTCGATATCTTCGGTCTGGAGCTGTACCTGCCATTGGTGTTGGGTGCGCGGGTGGTGATTGCGAGCCGCGAGGTCGCGATGGATGGAGTGGAACTGGCCAGGCTGTTGGAGAGCAGCGCCGCGACGGTACTGCAGGCGACGCCGGCGACCTGGCGGATGTTGCTGGAATCCGGATGGCGCGGGCGCGGGCAACTGAAGGCGCTGTGCGGAGGTGAGGCGCTGGCACCGGCGTTGGCGGCGGAACTCATGGGTCGGGTGGGCTCGCTGTGGAATTTATACGGCCCCACGGAGGCGACGATCTGGTCGACCCTGGAGGAGGTCGGGGAGCCGAGCATCGGTTCGACGGTCTCCATCGGCCGCCCCATCGGGAATACCCGGGCGTACGTGCTGGACGGGGAGTTACAGCCGGTGCCGGTGGGAGTAGCGGGTGAGCTCTGGATTGGCGGATCGGGTTTGGCGCGCGGCTACTGGGAGCGCCCCGAGTTGACGGCCGAACGCTTCGTTGCCGAGCCCTTCGTGGATCAACCCGGCGCACGCATGTACCGCACCGGTGACCTGGTGCGTTGGCGCCGTGACGGACGCCTGGAGCACCTGGGACGGCTGGACCAGCAGGTGAAGGTGCACGGCTATCGCATCGAACTCGGCGAGGTGGAAACCGTACTGGGGGAACACCAGGGCGTCAACCAGGCCATCGTGGTGAGCCGCGGATTGGCTGGCGAGACACGCCTGGTGGCGTACGTGGTCGGCGAGGAGCGCGAAGCGCGACTGCTGGACGCCTACGTTCGCGAGCGCCTGCCCGGCTACATGGTACCGAGCGCCTGGATGTTTCTCGACGAATTGCCGCTGACGCCGAACGGCAAGGTGGATCGGCGCGCGCTGCCTTTGCCGGATATGGTGGGGTTGGGGGCGGTGGAATATGTGGCACCGCGCTCGCAGATGGAGCGAACGGTTGCCGAGGCCTGGTGCCAGGTGCTCGGTCTGGATCGCGTGGGCGTCCACGACGGGTTCTTCGACCTGGGTGGCCACTCCTTGCAACTGACGGCACTACGCGCGCGCCTGGAGACGGTGATCGGGCGCCGCATGCCCATGGCGGACCTGTTCCGTTTCCCGACGGTCGAGGCCTTCGCGGCCAGCCTTGAATGCACGCAGCCCGAAGAATCGGTACTCGATAACGCACGATCCCGTGTGCTGGCTCGCCCTGATTCCCAGGTGGAGGATCACGCGGTGGCCATCGTCGGCATGGCGTTCCGCTTCCCGGGAGCCTCGGATCCGGAGAGCTTCTGGTCGAATCTGGCCGAGGGCGTGGAGCCACTGCGGGAGTTCACGCCCGAGGAGTTGCATGCGGCCGGGATCGACGATGAGATGATCGCAAATCCGAACTACGTGAACCGCAGGGGTATCATCGAGGGTATCGAGCTTTTCGATGCCGGGTTCTTAGGCTACTCGCCGCGGGAAGCTGAACTGCTCGATCCCCAGCAGCGGCTGTTCCTTGAATGCGCGTGGGAAGCATTGGAGAGTGCAGGCTACGACCCTCGGGGCACGGGGGTTCCAGTCGGGGTGTATGCAGGCTCGGCGATGAACATGTATCTCCTGCAGGTCTACAGCCGCCCGGATCTCATAGCCTTGGCAGGCGGGCCTCAGGCCCTCATCGGCAGCGACATCGATTTTATGCCGATGCGAGTCTCCTACAAACTGAATCTGCGCGGGCCGAGTATCAACCTGCAGACCACCTGCTCGACATCCTTGCTGGCCGTGCATACCGCTTGCCGCAGCCTGCGTGCGGGGGAGTGCGACATGGCGATCGCAGGCGCGGCAAATCTGCGCCTGCCCGTGGCGGGCGGCCATGTGTACCAGAAAAACGGCATCCTGTCGCCCGACGGACACTGTCGGGCCTTCGATGCCGCGGGTGGGGGAACCCTGTTCGGCGACGGTGTCGGCATTGTGGCGCTGAAGCGCTTGCGCGACGCGCAGGCGGACGGTGACAGCATCCGTGCGGTGATCCTCGGCACGGCGGCCAACAATGACGGTTCCGACAAGGTGGGCTTCACGGCGCCCAACGTCAATGCCCAGGCCGAGGTCATTGCCACGGCGCTCGCTGATGCCGGAGTGTCCCCCGCGAGCATCGGCTACGTGGAAGCCCATGGTACGGCGACGGCACTGGGCGATCCGATTGAGGTTGCAGCCTTGAATCAGGTCTACACTGATTGCAAACCAGGTACCTGTGCGCTGGGTACGGTAAAGAGTAACTTTGGCCACCTGGACAGGGTGGCCGGCATCGCGGGCCTGATCAAGACTGTGCTGGCCCTCGAGCACGGACAGATCCCGCCGAGCCTCCACTACCGGGAGCCGAACCCAGAGATCGATTTTGACGCCGGCCCGTTTTTCGTTAACACCTCGCTCAAGACCTGGCAGCCGCGTCCTGGTTCACCATTACGCGCAGGGGTCAGTGCGTTCGGCATGGGTGGCACCAATGCCCATGTCGTTCTGGAGGAAGCAGCGTCACCAAATGACGAGGGTGAAGTCCGTGAGCTGCAACTCCTGACGCTGTCGGGGCGTAGTCCCGCCGCCCTCGCCCAGGCGTGCGAGCGGCTCGCTCGACATCTGACGACGGCTGACGACGGGCTGGCCCTGGCGGATGTGGCCCACACCTTGCAGCGTGGGCGTCATCATTTCGATCATCGCCTGGCGATTGTGGCGCGGGATCTGGAGCAGGCGCGGCGGGAACTGTCGGCTGACGGCGCGGAGCGCCGCCGTGCGCCAGCTCCGGCGCAGGGTAATCCGCCGGTGGTGTTCATGTTCCCCGGCCAGGGTGCCCAGCACCCGGACATGGCGAAAGGTCTGTACCGTCATGAGGCGGTGTTCAGGGAGGCACTGGACACTTGCTGTGAGGTGTTGCAACCAAAGCTTGGTTACGACTTACGTGAAGCTCTGTTCCCGGACGCTGTCCCCGTTGAGGAAGCTGCGGCGCGGCTGGCCCGCACTTCGGTGACGCAGCCGGCGCTGTTCTCGGTCGAATATGCGCTCGCACAACTTTGGATGGCGTGGGGGATCCGCCCTGCGGCGATGATCGGACACAGTATTGGTGAGTACGTGGCCGCCTGCTTGTCCGGGGTGCTCGGGTTGGAGGACGCGCTCGGACTGGTGGCGACCCGCGGGGCACTGATGGAGCAGGCGCCGACGGGTGTGATGCTCGCGGTCCTTGCACCGGAGTCGCGCATCGTGGCACTGCTCGGTGAAGAATTGTGGCTCGCGGCGGTGAACGGGCCGCAGACCTGTACGGTGTCGGGAACCGAGGCTTCCATCACGATCCTGGAGGCGACACTCGCGGCCGAGGACATCCCGTGCCGCCGACTGGTGACGTCTCACGCATTCCATTCCGGCCTCATGGAATCCGTTCTTGAGCCTCTCGCCGAGGCCGCGGCGCTGATCGAACCGGGTATTCCGAAGCTGCGCTATGTATCAAACGTCACGGGTGGCTGGATAGGGGCTGACAATCCTCCCGATTCCGGGTACTGGCTACAGCACACCCGCGAACCGGTGCGTTTCGACGACGGGCTCACAACGCTTCTGGACACTCTGGGCCGTTGCACCCTGCTGGAGGTGGGACCAGGGCGTGGGCTCGGGCAACTGGTGCGGCCGCGCCTGGCGGGGCGTTCAGGCTCTAACGCAATCTCGTCCCTTGGTGCCGCCGGTGGTGAACACGACGACTGCGAGACACTCTCCCGTGCACTGGGGGATCTGTGGGCCGCGGGAGTGACTCCAGACTGGGGGGCGTATGTGCGCGGTTACCGTCAACGGCGGATACCGCTCCCCACCTACCCATTCGAGCGTAAGCGTTACTGGGTGGAGCCAGACAACCGCGGTGCAGGCGAACAACACCTGGAGGCAGATCACCTTCGGCGCAAGGGCGACATTGCGGACTGGTTCAACGTACCGACGTGGCAGCGCACCCTGGTTCCGCCGGCGCCGGCTGTCGAGAGCCATGCTTCTGAGCCGGAGCACTGGCTGATCTTCGTCGATGAATGTGGGCTCGGGCAGGCGCTGGCTGAAGAATTGCGAGCCGGGGGTGAATCGGTTTCGGTGGTGCATGCGGGCAGTGGATATTCTGCCGATGCCCAGGAGTACACCCTGGAGCCGGCGCAGGCCGCCCACTATGAAGCGCTGTTGGATGACCTCGGCTCGCGCGAGGGCATGCCGCAACGAATTGTTCATCTATGGGCGGTCACGGGCCACGACGAAACGGATCCGGCGATCCTGATTGAGCGTTGCTTTCACGCTCCAGTGTGTCTCGCTCAGTGCCTGGGTCGCAGAGGGCTGGCCGAGGCCGTGCGGATGACCATGGTCTCCGACGACATGCACGAGGTCACGGGGGGCGAGAACCTGTGTCCCGAGAAGGCGCTGGTGCTGGGTCCATGCCGCGTGATATCGCTTGAGTATCCCGAGCTTGTGTGTCGTAGCGTCGACCTCCCACGGTGGTCCGCCGCGGCCGGTGTGGATCCCTCTGTACTCGAGGCATTGCTCGTGGATCTGCGCCGCGACGACGCTACGGAAGTGGTCGTCGCCTACCGCAATGGCTACCGCTGGATTCCGCGGCACGCACCAGCGCGCCTGGAGGCCGTCAGTGAGACGCCCCCGCGTCTGCGCGAGGGCGGTGTTTACCTCATCACGGGCGGTCTGGGTGGCATCGGCCTGAGTATCGCCGCTTACCTGGCCGAGGCGGTACAGGCGCGACTGGTCCTGGTAAGCCGTGGTGGCCTTCCGCCGGAGGCAGGCTGGGACGAGTACCTCGACAGCCATGAGGCACAGGACACCACGGCGCGCCGGATGAGAGCTGTGCATGAGCTTCGATCCAGTGGAGCCACGGTGCTGGTCGAGGCGGCGGATGTAGCGGATCGCGGGCAGATGGAGGATCTCATGACTCGGGTGCGGCATCACTTCGGCACCGTGCATGGCGTGGTCCACGCAGCCGGGGTCGCCGGCGGCGGAGTGATTGCGCTGAAAACCCGGGAGGCGGCTGAAGCGGTGCTCGCGCCCAAGGTTACCGGCACCCGGATCCTCGCCGAGCTGCTGCAGGAATCGCCGCCGGATTTCATGCTCCTGTGCTCCTCGATTAATGCTCTTACCGGCGTTCCCGGCCAGGTCGACTACACCGCGGCGAATGCCTATCTGGATGCATTCGCCCTCCATCACACAGCGGTGTCATCGACCTACACCGTTTCGGTCAATTGGGACACCTGGCGTGAGGTGGGTATGGCGGTGGACACCGAGGTGCCGAACGCTATGGTTGCCCAACGCAATGAGAGCCTGAGCATCGGTATCACTCCCGCGGAAGGCGTGGAGGTGTTCACACGGGTGCTGTCCAGTGCCTGGCCCCAGGTCTTCGTCTCGCCGCGCGTACAACTGGTGCATTCGTCGCTGGCCGTTTCCGCACCGCCACCGGAGGTGTCTGCTGGCGACTCCACATACGAACGTCCCGATCTGGATGAGGCCTATGTGGCACCGCGTAATGAAACGGAGGAGCAGATCGCGCGGATGTGGAGTCAGTTCCTGGGCATCGACCGCATCGGTGTGCACGACAATTTCCTCGACCTGGGTGGCCATTCCCTGCTGGCGATGCGACTTCTTGCGCGCCTCAGGACCGATCTCAATGTAGACCTCAGCGTGGAAGATATTTTTGTCGATCCGACCGTAGAGGGTATTGCTCAGCGCATCCGTAGATCAGGTGAAACACCTACACAGACCGGTAATGGCGAGCCTGGCCAAACGGATCGCGTTGTAGAGGGCCGCGAGCCGTCAGGTGATGTAGGCCAGTCGAGTCTGCTCGCCAGCGTGTATGCGGCTTCGAAAAGCAAGCCGGGTATGCGGCGGTAGTACAAAGGAGAAAGGGCATGAGATCAATGGATATCCAAGACGACATGGCCATGCCAGCCGCGCCCGGTGAGGTCACTCAGGGCCGGTTGACGCGGGAGCTGTGTGATGCACGCGGGAGCGCCCGGGTCAAGGAACTGGCGCGTGCCCGCCGGCGCCTCTTCGGCGGGTATGAGGACAGCTCGATTGCCATCGTGGGTATGGCGGGGCGTTTTCCCGGAGCCGCGAATATCGAGGCGTTCTGGAACAATCTGGCAAATGGTGTGGAGTCAATCCGCTTTTTCACGCGCGAGGAATATGAGGCCGCAGGCCATTCCGGCGCGGCATTTGACCAGCCGGATTTCGTTCCGGCCCGCGGCGTGTTGGACGACGTCGAAGCTTTTGACGCGGCTTTTTTCGGTTTCTCGCCACGGGAGGCGGAGTTGCTGGATCCGCAGCAGCGAATTTTCCTGGAGTGCGCGTGGGAGGCGCTGGAACGTGCGGGTTGTGATCCGGAACGCTTCAAGGGACCGATTGGAGTCTACGGGGGCCAGTCCCTTGATGGATACATGCTCAACGTCATGTCCAGGCCGGACCTGGTGAGCCTGGCCGGTGGCCACACTGCCCTCGTTGGCATCGGCCTTGGCAGCGACTACCTGACGATGAGGGTGTCCTACAAACTCAACCTGCGTGGACCGAGCGTAAACCTCCAGTCCGGGTGTTCGACCTCCCTGCTGGCGGTACACGCCGCATGCCAGGGCCTGCAGAACTTCGAATGCGACATGGCGCTTGCGGGGGGGGTGAGCGTGATGCACCCGCGCCTCGGCGGTTACGTTTATCAGGATGGAGCGCTGCTGTCCCCCGACGGCCATGTGCGGGTTTTCTATGCGAGTGCGGGAGGAACAGTATTCAGCGAGGGTGCCGGCATTGTGGTGCTGAAGCGCCTGACGGATGCGCTTGCCGAAGGGGATCGGATCCGGGCGGTGATTTGTGGCACCGCTGTCAACAACGATGGCTTCGAGAAGACGAGCTTCACAGCACCCAGCGCGGCGGCCCAGGCGGAGCTCATTTCGCTGACCCAGGCGGTAGCGGGTGTAGAGCCGGAAACGATCAACTACGTTGAGCTGCACGGTACCGCCACCATTGTCGGTGACCCCATCGAGGCGAACGCACTGTGCCAGGTCTTCCAGGGGGTGGGACGGCGGCGCTGCGCCGTGGGGTCGGTGAAGACCAACATCGGGCATCTGGACCACGCCGCGGGGGTTGCCGGGCTGATCAAGACGGTCCTTGCCCTCGAGCATCGGCAGATACCAGCGAGCCTCAACTTCAAGGAACCGAATCCGGCCATCGATCTCGAAAATGGTCCCCTTTACGTCAACACGCAGCTCCAGGAGTGGACTCCAAGCGAGGGTCCACCGCGTCGTGCTGGCGTCAGCGGCTTCGGCTTCGGGGGAACCAACGCCCACATTATTATCGAGGAGGCACCGGCCGGGCCGGAGTCGGGCAGCTCGAGGGATTGGCAACTGATACTGCTTTCGGCCAAGAGCAAAAGGGCGCTTGATGCATCCACGGCACGTATGGCTGAGTACCTGGATGGGATCAGTGCGAAGGGCAAGCTCGCGGATGTGGCCTACACGCTCCAGATTGGCCGGCGGCAGTTCGAACGCCGACGGGCGATTTTGTGCCGCAATGCGTCGGAGGGGGCAACGGCCCTGCGCGAGCGTGATGGTGCGCGCAGGTGGACGGCGGCGCAGGCGGTCAAGGATGAGCCACCGGCTGTGGTGTTCATGTTTCCGGGGCAGGGTACGCAGTATCCGAACATGGGCAGGGAACTGTACCGCTGCGAGCACCTCTTCAGGCAAACCATTGATGCGTGCTGCGAGCAGCTGCAAACCCATCTGGCATTCGACCTGCGCACGGTATTGTACCCGGATGCGGGACGCGAGGCCGATGCAGCCGATCAGCTGAAGCGCACCTCCGTGACCCAGCCGGCCCTGTTCGTCATCGAGTATGCCCTGGCGTGCCTGTGGATGTCCTGGGGCGTGCGCCCGGTTGCGATGATCGGTCACAGCATCGGGGAATTCGTGGCCGCCTGCGTGTCCGGCGTCCTGAGCCTTGAAGACGCCTTGCGCCTGGTGAGCATTCGGGGCCGGGCGATGGAGCAGGCCCCGGCCGGTGTCATGCTCTCGCTGGCGCTGACGCAAGAGCAGGCCCTTCGCCATACGGGCGATGGGCTCTGGTTGGCGGCGGTGAACGGGGAGCGCGCCTGCGTCATGTCCGGTAGCGAGGAGGCAATCGCGGAGCTCGAGCGCGAATTGAGCATCGAAGACGTACCCAGCCTGCGCCTCGAGACTTCCCACGCATACCACTGCGGATTGATGGACTGTGCTGTGGAACCACTGAAGCAGGCAGCCAGTGATGTTGAACTGGGACGGATTGCCGTGCCCTACATATCGAATCTGACCGGTGACTGGGTGAACGGGGATTGCCTGCCCGATGCTTCCTACTGGGCGTCCCACATGCGTGAGACGGTTCGCTTCCACCGCGGCGTTGAGACCCTGTTGGCGAAGCTCACCGGCTGTATCTTCCTGGAAGTCGGCCCCGGGCATGCCTTAAGCCGGCTGCTGAAGCCGCACCAGAACCGCCGCCGGGACCTGTCGGTACTCGCGAGTCTGAGGGGTCCCAGGGAAGACACCGAGGACACGGAGAGCATCGCGCGTGCGCTGGGCGAAATGTGGGTGTCCGGTGTGACGGTCGATTGGGAGGCCTACTCCAAGGCTCAGCAACGCCGCAAGGTGGAGCTGCCCAGCTATCCATTTGATCGAAAGAAGTACTGGGTCTCGATGGCGAAAACAGAGCGCACCAGGCCCGCCGGCCTGGTAAAAGAAAGCGACGTGTCACGCTGGTTCTATGCGCCGTACTGGCGCCCGGCCCTGGTTCCCAGACGAGCCGCGGATACGAAGTTGCCCGGGCGCTGGTTGATCCTGGATGAGGATACAGGCCTGGGCACGCGCATCAGAACCCGCCTGCTCGAAGCCGGGGTGGAAGTGGTGAGCGTTCAAGCCGCCGGGGGATTTCGCAAGATTGACGAATTCCACTACGCGGTAGCGCCGTCCTCGGCCGCGGATTTTTCCGAGCTGGTCGGCGCACTGCATACCAGAAACTGGGTGCCGGATGTCGTCGTGCACGGTTGGGGTGTGACCGGTGGCACTGATGCTGAAGCACCGGTTGGTTATGATCGAGCTTTTCTCGACCGGTGTTTTTTCAGCCTGCTTGCGATGGTTCAGGCGCTTGCCCAGGGGATGCCGGGAGCAGAAATGCGCATCGAGGTCGTTACCGATAAGGCTCAGCAGGTGTCAGACCAGGATCCGGTCTGTGCATTGAAAGGCACTACCTTGGGGCTATGCCTGGTCATACCCCAGGAGATACCGACCTTGACCTGCCGGCATTTGGATATTGCCTACGGGCGTGACGAAGCCTCGCGCGAGGTGGCCGTGGAGCAATTGCTGTCTGAGATGTCTTGCGCCCCATCCGCCTCGAGTGTTGCGTACCGGTCCGGCCGCCGCTGGGTGCGCGGGTACCAGCCTGTGGAACTGCCGGCACCCTCGGTAGCGCAGTTACCACTGCGCGAACGCGGTGTGTACCTGATAACCGGCGGCCTGGGTAATCTGGGTCTCACGATCGCCGACAACCTGGTGAGCCTGTGTCAGGCGCGCCTGATACTCACGAGTCGCTCGGGGCTTCCTGAGCGCAGCGAATGGGACGACGATTCGGCGCCCTGGCGCGAGGATTTCCGTATCAATTCAAGGGTCCAGCTCGTGCAGGATTTCGAGCGCCGGGGAGGAGAGGTCCTGGTGGCCGCTGTAGACGTAATGGATACCAAGGCCATGACCGAGGTCGTCGAGCGAGCGGAGCGCAAGTGGGGGCCCCTGTGCGGAGTGGCCCACGCGGCGGGGGTTATGGGCGGGAGCGGTTTTCAGGGACTGCAGGGACTTGGGCCCGAAGACTGCGAGCAGTTGTTCGGCCCCAAGATCCAAGGCACGTTGGCATTGGCTGGAGTTCTCGATACGCGAAGTGTCGATTTCTGTCTGCTGGTGTCTTCCCTGTCCGTCGTCCTGGGGGGGCTGGGCAACGGTGCATACGCTGCGGCGAATGCCTACCTCGACGCCTTTACCGCCAGCCGCAGTGTCAGCGGGGGAGCAACGCGATGGGTCAGTGTGAACTGGGATCAGTGGAACTTCGAGGGTGAAGACGTGGCGCGGGGATCTGCCTTGGCGCGATTCGCAATGACGCCACAGGAGGGTGTCGAGGCTGCCCGCCGGATTCTCGCCACGGGTGAGCTCACGCAAGTCGTCGTTTCAACCGCCGATCTGGAGACGCGGCTTGCGCAGTGGGTCAATCCCGCTGCCAGGAGCCTGGCGTCGGGGCAGCCGGAAGGCGAGGAGGCCAAGCTCCACGAACGGCCCGAACTCGACGATGCCTATGTTGCTCCGCGGAACGAGACGGAGGAACAGATCGCGCAGTTGTGGACCACGCTGCTCGCCATAGAGCGGGTGGGCATCCACGACAATTTCCTCGACCTGGGAGGCCACTCTCTGCTGGCGGCGCAGTTGCTGGCCCGACTGCGGAGTCATCTTCATATCGAGTTCACGCTCGATGATGTTTTCAGGTGCCCGACCGTAGCGGAACAGGCGGAGCTCGTTGCCGAAAGGTCCAAGACGAAGAACCCTGAAGACCTCAAGTCGTCCCTCAGGGAACGGTTGGGCAGGATGTCGGATGCCGAGCGCAAGGCGCTGCTGGAGCAAGCCAGGCGCAGTCAGGGTAAAGCTCAATGAACCAAAGGCGGTCCGTTAACCCTGCTGTGCTGTCCGCCGAGGATGAGGAGATTCTCGCCTATCTGCAGCGCCAGGAAGCGAGTCATGAGACCCATCGATATCAGATTGCGAAGTGCATAGGAAGACAGGACTACCCTTTATCCTCCGGGCAGTTGGGTTTGTGGTTCCAGGATCAAATTGAGCCGGGTAATCCAGCCTACCATTTCAGTTTTCGGTTACGTTTCGGTGGCCCGTTCCACTACGATGCATTGCTTTCGGCGCTGAACGAACTGATGCGACGTCACGACGTTTTGCGAGCGAGGTTTGTCATGCGCGACCTCGAGCTGGTGCAGATCATCACGCCCCCTGCCTCCATTGAGCTGCCATTCGTCGATTTTTCTGATGTGGACAGACAGACACGGGAGCGCCGAGCACAGGAGTTGGTTTTCCATTTGAACCAGGATCCATTCGACCTGTCCGAAGGCCCACTTGTACGCAGCCTGCTGCTCGGGCTGGATGTTCAGGATCATCTGCTGATGATGTGTTTTCATCACATCGTAACCGATCGATGGTCCATGAATGTATTCGTCCGTGAACTGGAAACGCTGTATGGCGCATATTCCACCGGCGGATCCTCGCCGCTTGAGGAGTTGCCGGTTCAATATACCGACTATGCTATCTGGGAACACGAATCACAGCAAAGCGATGCCTTCCGCATCAGCCTGAAATACTGGCAATCACAGCTCGCCGATCTGACCACTCTGGCCTTGCCGATGGACAGGCCACGCCCGGCAATCAGAGACTTTGGCAGCGCCAAGGTGACCCACCGGTTTCCCGCTGAACTGGTCGGTCAATTGAGGCACCTGGCCAAGACCCAGGGTGCAACCATGTTCATGGTGTATCTGACCGGGGTCTCGCTGATGTTGCAACGTCTTAGCGGCCAGTTCGACATTGCAGTTGGCTCGCCGGTCACCAATCGCAACCTGCCGGAGCTCGAGGCGTTGATCGGTTACTTTATAAACACGCTGGTTCTGAGGGTGGATCTGTCGGGCGAACCGAGTGTCAGCGAGCTGCTGAGTCGCGTGCGTCGAATGTTGCTCGATGCGTACCGGCACCAGGGTGTTCCCTTTGAAACCCTGGTGGAGAAACTGGCACCGAAGCGCGATCTCAGTCTGAGCCCGCTCTTTCAGGTTCTGTTTGTTCACCTCGGCGAAATTTCAACAAGTGCCCGGGAGACCAAGGCACGCCGAAACAGGCCTGAGCTGTCTCAGCCTGACAAAGTATCGACCGATTTCGATCTGGAAATCTACATAACCGACGAGACGGATGAGGCCAGTGTAGCGTTCCACTTCAGGACCGATATCTTTGATGAAGCGACCATCAAGCGGATTATCGAATACTACGAGCGGGTTCTCGCGGCGATGGCGTCCGATCCCGGGCAGCGCATTGGGGCTATTTCACTGCTCGGCGCCGAGCAGTGTGCGCGGGTGCTCGCCGCTGGCTGTGGGCCGTCCACGACGGTACCTGCTGAATGCGCACACCGTCTTTTCGAAGCGCAGGCGAGGCGTGCCCCCGGGGCCACAGCAGTCGAGGCCGCTGATGGCTTGCTGTCCTATCGGGAACTGAATGGGCGTTCAAACCGGTTGGCGCGCAGGCTGCGTGAGCTCGGGGCGGGTCCGGGGATAGTGGTCGGGGTCTGCATGGACCGCTCAGTGGAGCTGCTGGTGAGCGTGCTGGGGGTGCTGAAGTCAGGCGCGGCGTACGTGCCGCTGGACGCGGAGTTTCCACAGGAGCGCCTGGCCTTCATGGTCGCGGACGCAGAGCTCGCAATGGTGGTGACGCGGGGCGGCTTGGCGAAGAAGGTACTGCCGCAGATCGAGGCGACTCTGTTGGACGTAGATGCGGAGCGTGCGGCGCTGTAGTCCCTCGACGATGGTGATCTGGATGGCGGAGCCTCGCTCGAAGACCTGGCGTATGTGATTTACACGTCGGGCTCGACGGGACGGCCGAAGGGAGTGTGCATCGAGCACCGCGCGCTCACGAATTTTGCGCTTGCGGCGGCGCAGGTGCTCGCGGTCGACTCCCACGACCGCCTGCTTGGCGTCGCATCGTTGTCCTTCGACGCATCTGTGCTGGATCTGTACGTACCCCTCATGTGCGGTGCCCGAGTGGTGTTGGCAGAGCGCACGATTGCAGCTGATGCCATTGAGCTCGCGCGCCTGATTGCGCGCAGCCGTGCGAGCATGATGCACGCAACACCCGCGACCTGGCAGTTGTTGCGATCGTCGGGCTGGGGGGGTGATACGGGGTTGCGCGTGCTGAGTGGGGGCGAGGCACTGCCGTGGCCTTTGGCTGAGTGGCTTGCGGGGACTTGTGCATCGCTGGTGAACCTGTACGGCCCCACAGAGGCTACCGTATACGTCTCAACCGCGCAGGTTGCGGGTGCGGGTGCGGGTGGTGGAGGTGAAGGTGTAGTTGGCATCGGGACCGCGCTCGCCAACTCGCGCATTCATGTGCTCGACGGTGCGCTGCAGCCGGTACCGCCGGGGGTCGTAGGGGAGCTGTGTATTGGCGGTGAGCAGGTGGCGCGGGGTTATCTGAACCGAACGGCGCTGACGGCGCGCCAGTTCGTTGCGGATCCATACTCCGACAAGGCCGCAGGGAGGTTGTATCGCACAGGCGATCTGTCACGATATCATGAGGACGGCGGCATCGAGTTTATCGGGCGCACCGATGATCAGGTGAAAATGCGCGGTTTCCGCATTGAGCTTGGCGAGGTGGAGTGCGTGCTCGCGGAGGATACGAGTGTCGAACAGGCGCTGGTGGTGTGCCGTGAGGATGTACCGGGAGACCAGAGGCTGGTGGCCTACGTTGTTGCCCGGGCCGGGGAAGTAGTCGAGTCGATCGAGTTGATGAACAAACTTCGCGAGCGCGCGAGCGCGAAGCTGCCGTGGTACATGGTGCCCTCGGCGGTGGTCGTGCTCGAGGCGCTGCCCCTGACGCCGAACCGCAAGGTCGACCGTGCCGCGCTGCCGGCACCTCGCGAGATGGCTGGCCCCGAGGCCCGTGGCGCCGACGAGGCGGGTACCGACCTGGAAAGGTTGCTCATGGAAGTCTGGCGCGAGACGCTTGGTATTGCGCGCGTAGGGGTGCTTGACAATTTTTTTGATCTGGGTGGCCACTCGCTGCTGGTCATACGGGTGATTGTAGAGATGCGCAAACGCACCGGCGTCGCGCTGCTTGCGCGAGAATACATGATGCAGAACCTGCGCCAGATCGCGGGCCTGTACGCGCGTGACCGTAGTGACGCAGGTGCCGCTGCCCGTCAAGGCCGGCCTGGATCCACCGACGCGACGCACAGGGATACTGGAGTAGCTTCGTGAGCGGCGAACATAACCCTAATGGAGAAGCACCGTGATGGCGACGAGCGCCCTGACGGGCGGCACCAGTTCCACCCCGGG
>Ga0114931_10000429_pt1 | contig 49940 bp, 48 predicted proteins | sample 2SBtaG_FD_89579 | JGI IMG/M metagenome (GOLD analysis project Ga0114931, IMG submission 89579) | Deep subsurface microbial communities from Kolumbo volcano to uncover new lineages of life (NeLLi) - 2SBTROV14_V59a metaG | ecosystem: Environmental > Aquatic > Marine > Volcanic | place: Kolumbo... | reverse complement strand
TCGGCGATTTTGGTGAGGAGTTGTTCCGGCGCGCCGGGCTCATCGAGGACGGCCTTGAGGTCCATGCCGGCGCAGAAGGCCCGGCCGGCGCCGGCGAGGATCACGGCGTTGACGCCGTCCGTCTGCGCGAGCTCGTCGAGTCGCGCGTTGAGCGCATCGAGGAGACCGATCGAGAGCGCGTTGCGCGCATCGGGTCGGTTGAGCGTGATCGTGGCGATGGCGGCGTCGCGTTCGAGCGTGCAGAGGTCGGTTGTTGTGTTGGTCATTTCCAGATGGCCTGTAGGCGTTGGCGTTCCTCTTCGCCCCCCGCGAGGGCGAGCGAGGCTTGCAGGGCGGCGGCGTGGAGTTTGGAGTCGTTGGAGCCGTCGATCTCGTTGCACCAGCGCTTGGTGGCGACGAGGGCGTGGTGTGGTTTTCGCGCGAGAATCGTGGCGAGTTCGATGGCTCTTGGGAGGACTTCTTCGGGGGTTGGGACACAATCTGATGCGAGGCCGATGCGGATCGCCTCGGCGCCGGTGATGAGTTCGGGGTCGAGGAGGCGTTCGCGGGTGTGGCCATCACCGATGGTCAGGCGGAGCGTTGTAGAGGAGACGGCGGGCGAGACCCCGAGGCGGACGACGGGGTAGCCGAGTTTGGCGTTGGCGTCGGTGACGACGAAGTCGCAACCGGCGAGGAGCGCGCAGCCGCCGGCGATGGCGCCGCGCTGGGCGGCGGCGACGACGGGGACGGTGCAGTTGCGCAGCGCCCGAACGGCTGCGGAGAGGCGCGTTAGCAAGTCGCCCATGGCGAGCGGGTCGTTTTTGCACAGCGCGAGGTCGAAGCCGGAGCAGAACGTCGGATCGGCGCCGGCGAGGACGATGGCGTGGGCCTTGCCATCGCCGGCGCGGACGAGCGTTGCGACGTTGGCGATATTGTCGAGCAACCCCGGGGTGAGGGCGTTGCGCTTTTCCTGGCGGTCGATCGTGACCATCGCGACGGTGCGGCGGTCATCGCCGTCGACGGGGATGTGCTCGACGCGGATCATGGGCGGGCCTTTTCGATGATCGACCGGGCGAAGGCGGAGGCCTCGTCGAGCGCGGCCCGGTCGATGTTCGTTTCCATGCCCATGGGGGTGATGGTATCGAGCAAGGCGGTTGTTGCGATGTTGCCGGGGGCGGGGTTGCCGGTGGTTCCGGCGTAGGGGCAGCCGCCGAGCCCGCCGGCGGAGGCGTCGAAGGAGCGGACGCCCGCTTCGATCGCGGCGCGGGCGCAGTCGGCGGCGCGGCCCTGCGTGTCGTGGAGGTGCATGACGAGGAGCTGGTCGATCTCGGTTGGTGTGAAGGCGCCGAGGAGTGCGGTGATGTCGCCGGGGTGGGCGGCGCCGATGGTGTCTCCGAGGTCGATCTCGACGCGGCCGTCATCGAGGGCATCTTCCGGCGCGAGCGCGAGGAGTTTGTCGGCGACGGCTCGGACATTGTTCGGCGCGATCGCGCCCTCGAAGGGGCAGGCGACGGCGCAGGAGATGTACATGCGGACGAGCATGCCCTCATCGAACGCGGCGGGGAGGAACTGGTTGAAGCGCTCGATCGTTTCGGCGATGGTCGCGTTGGTGTTTTTCCTGCTGAATGTTTCGGAGGCGGCGGTGAAGACGGCGATCTTCAGGGGGAGGCCGCTGCGGTGGATGGTCAAGGCGCGTTCGAAGCCTTTGGCGTTTGGGACGAGGACGGAGAGGGTGGTGGGGTGTGCGGAATGGATCGGATCCGTTCCGGCTCCCTCTCCCTCTGGGAGAGGGGGGCTGAGTAAACACGTTGGTGTAGCGCTGATGTCTTTTCTTACTCCCGCCAGAACATCCTCAGCGTCGGCTAACTGGGGGATCCATTTGGGTGAGACGAAGCTGGTGGCTTCGATCTCGTCGACGCGGGCGCGCAGGAGCAGTTCGATGAGCCGGACCTTGTCCGCGGTTGGCACGATGGCGCGTTCGTTTTGGAGCCCGTCGCGTGGGGCGACATCGGTGATTCGGACGAGGTCGTGCATGGGCACTCGATCGTACCGGGCTGCTCGCGGGCGGGCTCGGATCAACGGGGTATTCTTGACGCCGAGTCTGAGCGCAGCGAAGGCTCGGATACGAATCAACGCAAAGGCCAGACCCACGCTCCCTCGTTGCGGTGTGCAAGAATGTACCTTCGAGCTGTCTCAACGTGGGCCTCATGCTCCATTCGCACCACATGGCTTGATGCGCCCCAGAGCTTTCCCGGGAACTGATCTCTGATCCTGTGAGACGCCAACTGCTTTGCGCGTCCAAACAGTTTCACCGCATCCCCGTGACCGACTTCGATGAGCGCATGGCAATGCGTCGAACTAACGGCGAGAGCGCCTATGCGCGAACCTGATGATCGAAGCTTTTCAACGAATGCTTCGCCTACCAGCTCGCATTGATCAAAATCCAACACGATCGCGTTTGCCTGAGCCGTGGATTGACGATCTCGGAGCCCTCGATGCTCATAGTCGGGAGGCGCCGCCATGACACTCCCCGATGAATGCACTCTGTGCTTTCGGTTGCGAAATCCTCTCGCATCGCCGGGGATCCATTGTCCGTGGAAGGATGAGATGAGGTGTGCCCATGGAGTCATTGTGAGCCATTGTATCCGAGCCTTCGCTGCGCTCAGACTCGGCGTCCAGGGGACTTGGTTATGTCTGCAACACGCCTGTCTTGAACTCCCGGTCCATTGGCCAGCGTGCGGTCATCGCTAATGCTTCGGCCAACTCTTTTCGCGTTTCGTGGGGCTGGATGATTCGGTCGAGCCAGCCTCTTGCGGCGCCGTGGCGGATGTCCTGCTGCTCGGTGTAGCTGGCCTCGATGGCGGCGAGGATCTGCTCGTGGGTTTCGGGGTCGATTGCTTCGCCCTTGCGCTTGCGGCTTCCCTCTTCGATCATCGCGAGGACGCCGGTCGCCTGCTTGGCGCCCATGACGGCGAAGCGGGCGCCGGGCCAGGCGAGGGTGAGGAAGGGGTCGAAGGCCCGGCCGCACATGGCGTAGTTGCCGGCGCCGTAGGAGGCGTTGCAGATGACGGCGATTTTGGGGACGACGCAGTTGGCCATGGCGTTGACCATTTTGGCGCCCGCCCGGATGATGCCGCCCTGCTCGCTGTCTCTGCCCACCATGAAGCCGGTGGTGTCGTGGAGGAAGATGATCGGGAGCTTGCGCTGGTTGCAGTCCATGATGAACCGGGCGGCCTTGTCGGCGCTGTCGTTGTAGATCACCGCGGGCATGTTGACGGCCACCGACGGGCCGTCCTTGCCGCCGGGCATCTTCTTCTGCGTGAGCATGCGTTGGTTGGCGACGATGCCGCAGGGGCGGCCCTCGATGCGGGCGTAGGCGGTGACAATGGACTTGCCGTAGTCTTTTTTGTATTCGTCGAAAGCACCTTCGTCGACGATGCAGGCGAGCAGTTCATTCATGTCGTACTGCTCGGAGCTGCCCGACTTGAAGACGGCGTAGATGTCGTTGATGTCTCGGGCGGGCGCAACGGGGTCGTGCGCCGGCGGGGCGTCGGGGGCGACGGATTGCTGGGCGTCCATCAGGGATCGGAGGCGCTTGAGGGCCGTGTCGTCGTCGGGCTCTTTGAAGTCGATGGTGCCGCTGATCTCGGCGTGCATGTCGGCGCCTCCCAGTTCTTCGGAGTCGACGTCCTGGCCGATGGCGGCCTTGACGAGCGCTGGTCCTGCGAGGTAGAGGCCCGAGCCCTCGGTCATGATGAGCGTGTCGCACAGGACCGGGAGGTAGCCGCCGCCGGCGACGCAGGCGCCCATGATGGCGGCGAGCTGGGGGATTCCTTCGGCGCTGATGACGGCGTTGTTTCGGAAGATGCGCCCGAAGTCGTCGGTGTCGGGGAAGACGTCTTCCTGGAGCGGGAGGAAGACGCCGGCGGAATCGACGAGGTAGAGCAGCGGGAGGCGGGCCATCTGCGCGATGTGCTGGGCGCGGATGATCTTCTTGCAGGTCATCGGGAAGAAGGCGCCGGCTTTGACCGTCGCGTCGTTGGCGATGATCATGCAGCGCTTGCCCGAGACGGCGCCGACGCCGGTGACGACGCCCGCGCCGGGGGCGCCGCCGAACTCGGTGTACATGCCGTGGGCGAACCAGAGGCCGAGTTCGGTGAAGTGTTCGGAATCATCGAGGAGGGCTTCGACGCGCTCTCGGGCGGTGAGGCGGTTTTTTTTGTGCTGGCGCTCGATGGCCTTGAGCCCCCCACCGAGGCGGAGTTGGCGTTCGGTCTGGAGGAACTCTTCGGTGATGGCGCGGAGGGGGTTGATGGCCGGGGTTGCCTGTTTGGTGGGGGTTGCGGGGGGCATGGATAAGGGGCTGCTCTTGAAGTGGGTATCGGCCAGACGCGGCATCGAAGCGATACCACGGCACCGAAGATGGCGCGGCGCCGGGGGAACGGCGGTCCAAGTGTAGCGGGGCGGGCTTCTCGGACGGGGCGGGCGCGCAGACGGACCGCGGGGGCAGGAAAGTCGGGTGGGATGGGGAGTTGGGGGATGGGATGGCCGAGATAGTCACCGGGAGTGCCGTCACGCGATTTGCAAGGCATCCCGAACGCGCCGCCCTGCTCGTCTTTCACAAGGCGCCGGGCGGCCCGTTCTTTTTTGGAGCCAATGAACGCTGACGATCCAGAATCGTCGGCGTTCATCGTTTCGTTCAACTGCTATTGCTCACCCGTTCCACTTGGTCAGCGACGGCCCCGTGTAGTTGCTCAGAGGCCTGATCAGGCGGTTGTTTTTGTGCTGCTCCATGATGTGGGCGCACCAGCCGGTGATTCTTGAGGCGACGAAGATGGGGGTGTATTGGGGGACGGGGATGCCCATGGCGTAGTACGTCATGCCGCAGGGGAAGTCGACGTTGGGCTTGATGCTCTTCTGCGATTCCATGATCGACTGAACTTTCTCGCCGATCTCGAACCACTTGAGGGCATCGCCGCCCTTGGTGTCGGCGTAGGCGCGGCCGAGCTTGTGGAGGATGCCGGCGCGGTGGTCGCCGTTCTTATAGACCCGGTGGCCGAAGCCCATGATCTTGCGCTTCTCGGCGAATGATTTCTCCATGAATGCCTCGACGTTGCTGAGTTCGCCGATTTCGCGGAGGAACTCCATGGCCATCTCATTGGCGCCGCCGTGCAGGGGGCCCTTGAGCGCGGCGATGCCTCCCGTGACGGCGCCGTGCATGTCGGAGAGGGTTCCCGCGATGACGCGGGTGGTGAAGGTGGAGGCGTTGAAGTCGTGCTCGGCGTAGAGGATGAGCGAGACGTCCATGATGCGGGCCTCCTGCTCGGAGGGCTTGGCGCCGGTCATCATGTAGAGGAGGTTGGCGGCGTGGCCGAGCTCGCTGTCGGGGTGGATGAAGTCGCGGCCGTCGATGACGTTCTGCATGTGGCCGATGATGGTCGGGATTTTGGCGAGGAGGCGTTTGGCCTTGGTCAGCTCGGCCTCGGGGGCGTTGTCTTGGCATTGCTCGTCGAACTGGGCGAGGTAGGAGACGCCCGTGCGGAGGACGTCCATCGGGTGCATGCCGGCGCCGAGGGCGCAGCGCTTGATGACGTCGTGGGCGTGGTCGGGGATGGCGCGTTCGTGGATGAGCTCGTGCTTGAAGGCGGCGAGCTCTTCGGGGGTGGGCTTGTGGCCGACGAGCAGGAGGAAGGCGACCTCTTCGAAGGTGGCGTTGGCGGCGAGGTCGGCGATCTCGTAGCCGCGGTAGATGAGTGAGCTCTGGTCAACATCGCAGATTGCACTGTCGCCGGCGATGATGCCTTCGAGGCCTGCTGGTTTGGTGGGGGCTGCGGTGGTCACTGGGGGGCTCGCTTTCGTTGGGTTGGGGTGGTGGAGGGTGTGGGGTATTAAGAAGAAGAAGAAGAAGACTATTTTGCTCACGGGCGGGACGCCCGTGCCACTGGGGACTTCATCTGAATCCCGGGCGTGAAGAAGATGTCGGGGAGGGGAAGTCCCACGGGTCACCGGGAGTGTAGCCCAGCAGGTCGTAGAGCTGGGCGCGGGTCTGCATGTCTTCGAGTTGCGAGGCGGGGGAGCCGTCGCGCTTGATGGCTTCGAGGACTGACGTGACGGCGTGCATAGCGATGCGGAGCGTGGTGACGGGGAATATCACGCACGAATAGCCCAACTCCTCGAATCGGCCCCGGGTGATCATCGGGGTCTTGCCGAACTCGGTCATGTTGGCGAGCAGGAATGGCCCCCCACCACGGGCCGGTCCCGGGAGGGCCTTCATGGCGTCGGCGAAGGCGCCGAACTCGACTTCCGAGTGCAGGCCCTCGGGGAAGATCATGTCGGCGCCGGCCTCGGCGTAGGCGATGGCGCGCTCGATGGCGGCGTCCATCCCGTCGGCGCTGCGCGCATCGGTGCGGGCGCAGACGATGAAGGCGCCGTCGGAGCATTGGTCGCTGGCGCGGCGTGCGGCGGCGACCTTCTCCTGGAAGTGTTTCACGGGGACGAGGGTCTTGCCGTCGAGGTGGCCGCAGCGTTTGGGGAAGACCTGGTCCTCGATGTGCAGGCCCAAGGCGCCGTGGCGGCAGTATTCGATGACGGTGCGGGCGACCATTTCCTGTTCGCCGAAGCCGGTGTCGGCGTCGGCGATGAGGGGCAGGCCCGAGCCGTCGGCGACCTCGCGGATGATTCGGCAGAAGTGATCGAGGGATCGGATGCCGACGTCGGGGACGCCCGAGGAGGCGGTGACGGCGGCGCCGGAGATGTAGGTTCCCTCGAAACCGGTTTGCGCGACGGCGCGGCCGACGAGCCCGTTGAAGGCGCCCGGGAGCGCGACACAGTGGTCGGCCATGTGTTCGCGGAGTTGGAGGGCGCGGGCGGTTGGGGATGTGTCGAGGGAGGGTGTGGTGGTCATTGGGGGATTCTAGGCCCGAATGCTCATCCCTTTGGTCACGCGGCTGGACGGTGTCGGCGCCTGAGAAGTAGCAACCCCGCCGCCAGTGGCGGCAGGCCCAGCGTGGCCATCACGAACGCCGTGGTCCAGAAACCGAAGCTGGGGCCGGTCTGCATCGGGTAGCCGATGAAGACGAAGGCCGCGACGACGAGCAGGAGCCCGGCCGCCGCCTGGCGCCAGCGGATCGTGGCGATGAAGGCAAACCAGAAGACGACCATCGGGGCGGCGACGTTGAAGATCCAGACACCCGCGCCCAGCCCCTCGTGCGATGGTGATGACGCCGAGGCGATCAGGAAGTAGGACCACCACGCGGCCCAGAGGCCGGTGATGGCGGTCGGGGCCCACCGGCGGCGTGCGAGTGCGCGGAGTCCGAATCGTCTGCGTGGGATGGCGAGCATGGATGTCGCTCCTTCTGACTCCTTGTTGGGCGTCGATGTCGGTGGCTTGCACGGGGGCTTGAACTGGGCCTTGAACGGGGGCGGGCGGTTTTCCCGGACACGGGCCTGATCGGACGCGCCCAACCGGCGCCGGGCGTACAGGCGTGCGCCTGTGCGCGGCGGATTGTGCAAATCACTTGGAAGCGCGAGGACGCATTGTAGTGTTCATCTGCACAGGCAGACATTGTCACTGGCCAGGGGTGGTTAGCGACAACGCACATCGAAGATCGTCTTGTTCGGTCTCGGTGCGCACACGCTGGAAAATCAAAGATATTGGAGGACAATGCAATGACCAACATTTTTTCGAAGGCTATCGCTGCATCGGTGATTCTCGCGGGCGCCGGCATGGCCAATGCCGAGCTTGTCACGTACGACTTCGACAGCTTCGCGCCGGGGACCTCGGTCACCGACCAGATCGACGGTGTGACGATCGGGCTTCTCGGAGCCCCCGCGGGCGAGGGCCCGCGTGCGATGCGGATCTCGGACACCTCATACGAGCCTGCCGGGGGCATGGCGCTCCGTCCCAGCACGTTCGCGACGGGGCTGAGCCAGGGTCCGTGGTTCGATCTCGTCTTTGAGTTTGATGAGCCGACCGATTACTTCTCGATCCTGGCGCTCGACGCGGAGGAGCCGGTGAGCGCCCGGGCGTATCTTGGCCAGACCCTTGTTGATCTGATCGGGTTCCGCAGCGGGACGAACTACCAGGTGTGGAACCTTGAGCTCGGCGAGGTCGGCGGTTCCCGGGAGTTCGACCGCGTGGTCGTTGACATCGTCACGACCGGCCAGGGCTGGCTGCCCGGTCCCGAGATCTTCGACAACCTTCAGTTCAGCCGCAGCGCCGTCCCGACGCCGGGGGCGATGACGCTCCTTGCCACGGGCGGGATCCTCGCGATGCGTCGCCGCCGGATCGAGGGCTGAGCGCGGTTGCGCCGCCTGGCGCGGCGTCTTGATTTGAAACCAAGTTGGACGCGAGCGTCTGAATCTTACGCTTGCAATGCACAGTCAGCGTCAACGGCCAGGGGTGGTTGGCGACGCGGGCAACGGGCCGATCGTGATCGGACCCGGGGCTCATCCCGCCGGAAAAACACAGATACGGAGTCAACAAGATGAACAATATTCTCACCAACGCCATCGCTGCATCGATCGTGATCGCCACCGCCGGGTCGGCCGGCGCGACCATTTATCAGTGGGACTGGCAGGTCGGCGATCCGGGGCACTACGGCACGAACAACAACGGCGGCACGTTCGAGTCGATCACCTCGACATTCGACAACATCACGAACGCGCTGACATGGGACGTGACATTCAGCGACCAGGTGACCGAGGGCTTCACGCTCGCGCTCAACAACGGGCCTAACCCCAAGGGGCACGCGGGCGAACTGGCGCTGCTGTACGTCGACCTCACCAACATGACCAACCCGCAGATGCTCGCGTACGCGTACAACGGGCGGGACTCGAACAACAGCTACAAGGACGGCCGGGGGAACGTGGCCGGCCTCCAGACGCCCGACGACATCGTCGATGCGGGCGACCGTGGCGGCACCGGCTGGATCAACAACCTGGCGGTCCATGACACCCCCGACGGCGCCCGCCGGATCGTTTTCGACATCGACGCGACGGTCATCAACACCACGACACCGATGTACCCCGGGTCGTCGCCCTGGTTCGGGACGGGGTACGGCAAGGACCTGGGGATCTGGTTCCACCCGTACCGCGACCTCGAGACCGAGTACGACGCAGGGACCGGGCTGCTCAAGAAATGGAAGGGTCACGGCGGCTACTTCGACGGGCGGAACTTCGAGACGCACGAGGTCCCAGCGCCCGGGCCGGTCGCGCTGATCGCCGGCGCCGGCGTGCTCGCCGGCTCGCGTCGCCGTCGCGGCTAATTGATACAAGAACGACACACTCCATCGCCGAGCCGAGATAACGGAGGCCGACGAGAAACGCCGCCCGGGAGACCGGGCGGCGTTTTCTTGCGCATGGCGGGGGCGATCATCGCCAGGGGTTATTCGTAGCCATCCGTCACCCGCAGGTCGAAGTCGTACATCGATTCGATCTCTGCCTTCGACTTGTTCGCGACGTTTGAGAATCGGCTGATCAGGGTTTCTGTGTCGTCGGTCGCGAGCGAGCCGAGCGCGGCGAACTTGTTGCTCAGGATGTCGGTCAGGTCCGCTGTTGTGTTGCGGGCGTGGCCTGCGGGGAACATGACGAAGCCGGAGTCGTGCTTCTGGTTGTCGGCGCCGGTGATGACGACACTCGTCGGGATGCCCTCGGGGTAGGCGCTATCGTACTTGTCGCCGCCGTGCTCGAAGGTGATTTTGTTCATGATCGCCTTCGTGCTCGCGTCGTTGATCATGGCGGGGGCGTAGTCGTGGGGTGTGAGGATGAGGGCCTTCCACATGGCGTCGTTGGCTTCGCCTCCTGTTGGGAGGGCGCCGTTGGCCTTTTTGTATTCGATGGCCTTGCGGATGAGTCGCGAGACGATGAAGGCCATGGAGTGGTCGGCGGATTGCCTTGTTCTGGGGTGCATCTTGGCGGGGTTGCCGATGATGCCGAAGGCGGGCTCGTAGGCGAGGATGTTGATTTGTTTGATGTTGTCGCCGTCACTGTCGAGCAGTTCGGGCGTCGCGCTGACGAGGTCGATGACGGCTTGCAGGGCGCCGGCGGACTGGTGCTCGTAGAGCCCCAGCTTGAAGTGCATGCCCATGATGGCGAAATCGTCGCCGCTGTGGGTCAGGACCAGATCGAAGGGCGAGGGGGCCGTCTCGGTCCAGCGGTCCTTGCCGGTGGTCGTCGGCTCGAAGAAGCGGAAGATGGCTTCGGGGTTGCGGAAGATGTCCCGGGGTCCGACGAAGCCCCGCATGGAGCGCTGCATCGAGAGGATGGCGACCTCGGTGGTGATGGCGGCGCTGGCGCCCTTGGAATCGGAGAGCTGCTTGCCGGCGCGGATGGCGCGCCAGGGGATGTAGTGCGCGACGACCATGCCGATGGCGGATTCGATCTGCTCGGGGGTGGCGCCGAGCATGGCGCCGAAGGCGGCTGCCGAACCAATAGCCCCGTGGACGACGTGGTCGATCTTGTACGTCTTGAGCGAGAAGACACTGGCGAGGCGGTCGCGGATCTCGTCGATGAGGATCATGCCTCGGAGTGCGGCGGCGCCGTCGAGGCCCGCGAGCTGTGCTGCGGCGATGGCGACGGGGTAGAAGTCGTTGTGGCCGAACTCGCCGGCGGTGTGGCCCAGCGCGGGGTTGTAGCCGAAGTTGGTGCCGTTGGAGTCCCACTCGCGGTCGGCGCTGGCGTTGGCGAGGATGGCTTTTTCGGGGAAGAGCCTGGCCGATGATCCGAAGACGCTGGCGCCGGGCTTGCCGGCTGGGACGGGGTAGCCGAGGGCCTCATTTCGGAGGACGGTCGGGGCGTTGGTCTTGAGGGCGAGGGCCGAGACGCCGCAGAGGCAGGCGTCGGTGTGGAAGAGCTCGGTGCGATCGAGGACGGCCTGTGAAGGCCCGTCGTACTTGCCGTTGATGAAATCGACGGCGAAGTGGCCGATGCCGAGGGCCTGGTTGGAGTCGGCGGGGAGGGTGACGGAGGTGGCGGAGGCGGTGGCGGTGGGCATCGGTTGGTCCGTGGCTATGGGGGTTTGGGTGGGGGTTTGGGTGAGCTGGGTGAGGATAGGCGGGGAAATCCAGAAACATCGTGCTGGATGATGGATACCCGAGCCTTCGCTGCGCTCAGACTCGGCGCCAGGGAGGGGATCCGTTCGGCGTCCGGCTGAAACGTGGCCACGCAGAGCCGAGGCCACGGCACGCGCAGAGCCGGGTCGTGACACCCGGCGGCGATCCGGTACCCTCTTGACTATGACCTGGAACTGGAAACTGTTGCGCGCCGGGGGATTCATGCTCGATGGGGGCGCGATGTTCGGGATCGTGCCCAAGCCGTTGTGGACCCGATTGGTGACGCCCGACGAGAAGAATCGCATCCCGATGCAGACCAACTGCTTGTTGCTGACCGGCGGCGGGCGGACGGTGCTGATCGAGACGGGGATCGGCAACAAGTTCAACGAGAAGATGCGCGGGCTGTACGCGATGGAGGACCGGTGCATCCTCGATGCGCTGGCCGAGGCGGGGGTCGAGCCGGGGGCCATCACCGATGTGGTGGTCACGCACCTGCACTTCGACCACGCGGGGGGGCTGACGCACCTCGGGGCATCGGGCGAGGCGGAGTCTTCATTCCCCAACGCGACGATCCACACGCAGAAGACGGAGTGGGAGGACGCGCTGGCGAACAAATCGACGATGCACAGCACGTACCTGCGGAACCACCTCGACCCGGTGCGGGGGCAGATCCGGACACTCGAGGGCGCCACCGAGGCGCTGCCCGGGATCCGGGTCGAGCCGCTGCCCGGGCACACCTGGGGGCAGCAGGGCGTGTTTTTTGATGACGAGCGGGGCCAGACGATGGTCTTCCCGGGGGACCTGATCCCGACGGTTCACCACGCCTCGCCCACCTACGGGATGGCCTACGACGTGCTGCCCTACGAGTCGATGCTCCAGAAGGAACGCTTCCTGGGGCGTGCGGCGGCGGAACAATGGACGATTGTGCTCGATCACGAGGCCGGGAACCCCGTCGTCCGGGCGTGCGTAAACCCGGAGAAGCCGGGACGGCATTTCCTCGAGCCGATCGGCTAGAATCCCGCCCACCCCACTGCCCCCCCACCCCCCACCGCCGGCTCGTCGCGAGTTGGCGGGCCGCTCCGACTTGCCGACCTGATCCACCCGATGACTACCTCCGCCCCCGACACTTCAAGCGACAGGGACCCGATGGCGCCGACCGAGGCGACCGAGAACGGGACGCCGGTGCGCGACCGGGGCGGCAACGGCGTCAGCGTGGCGCCGGCGGCGACGCGGTGGCCCGGTCGTCCGGCGAACGCCCGGCGGATCGCGGATGAATCGCAGATCGTCGAGAAGTCGTTCTTTGACCGTGTCGAGGCGTGGATCAGCCGGCTGAGCACGAAGAACCATTTCTGGCGGAGTGTGTGCTCGTTGATCTGGCTGCCGTTCGCGTTCCGCTCGGGGCTGCGGGTCAGGCGGGTGGACAAGTCGACGTTCACGGCGGTGCTTCCCTTCAAGCGTTTCAACCGCAACTGGTACAACGCCATGGCCGGCGGGGCGCTGCTGGCCAACAGCGAGATCGCCGGGGGCATGTATGTCTTCGGGGTCTGCGGCGGCGACTACACGGTGGTGTGCAAGCAGTTGCGGTACCGGTTCCTGCGTCCCTGTTTCGGGCCGGCGATCTACAAGATCCGCACGAACGACGACGTCGAGGCGCTGGTCGAGACCGGGGGCGAGTTCAACCTCGATCTCACGCTCGACATCGTGCAGCAGCTCACGGCCAAGCCCTCGCAGGAGCGGCGCGTCGGCAGGTGCGAGGCCACCTTCCACGTCACGCCCAAGCTGCATCACAAGGCGAAGAAGGTCAATCGCAAAAAGCGCAAGGGTGAGCGCTCGGAGCAGCGCGGGGCGTGAGCAACGCATCGACAGGGCAACCCCGCGGCGCGGGCGCCGATCCGGCCGCCGCGCTGGGGTCATCATCGGTCCTGCGCGGGCTGTTCCTTGCGTGCTCGTGGACGTGGTGCATCGGGATGTTCCTGCCGATCCTGCTCGTGCGCGACTTCGGGTGGCCGGGGTGGGTCGCGTTTGCGGTCCCGAACGTCATCGGGGCCATCAGCGTCGGGTTTGTCTTCAGGGCGTCGGGCTCGGCGGCGCTGACGGCGGACCGGCACTCGGTCGCGCTGCGGCTTTTCAGCGTCTGGACGGTCCTTTTTCATGTCGCGTTCCTGTCTTGGATCCTCACGCTTGTGTTTCCTTGGCTGGCGTTCTCGATGGGGGAGATCGTCGTGGGCGGCGTCACCGTCTGGCCCGCATCGATGGGCGACGGCGTCGGGGCGGTGGCGGTGGTGGCGCTGCTGCTGATCGTCGCGCTGATGCTCTCGGGGATGCGCACGGCCGGGTGGATGCTCGGGGCGCTGGCGGTGTATGTGATGTCGGTGGTCTTCGCCGTGATGGCGTGGCGGACGACCGGCGGCCGGGCCTACGCCGTGCCGCCGATCGCCGGCGATGAGCGGTTCCCGGCGATTGTCGGCGCCGCCTCGGTGATGGCGATCGGGTTCCTGACGGCGCCGCACATGGATCTGACGATCCTGCGGACCCGGCACGAGCTGCCGGGGCGACCCGGGACGGTGGCGTTTGTGATCGGGTTCGGCGTTTTCTTCCTGTCGATGATCGGGCTGACGCTGGCGTATTCGACGACGTTCCTCGGCGGTCTGACGAGCTACTACCTCGTGGCGCACATCGTCGGGCAGTCGGTGTTCACGATGTCGGCGCACCTGCGCGAGCTGCGGACGGGCTCGATCGAGCGCGCCGCCGGGCGCGGCTTTCCCCCCCTGCTGGCGGCGACGCTGCTGCTGTCGATCGTGTGTCTCGGGGCGGTGCGGCTGGCGTACACCGGCGCCGGGCAGACGATGTACGAGCTGTTCCTGGCGCCCTACGCGCTGATCTTCCCGGCGTTCGCGTGGATCGTGATGGTTCCGCACCGGCGGCTGACGCGCGGGGCGGACTGGTCGGCGACGCGGGGGGCGCGGCTGGGGCTGTTTGCCCTGGCGTCATTGCTGGCGTCGCCGGCGCTGTGGTACGCGGCGATCGGCGAGCCGAAGCGGTGGGTGTGGGCGAGTGTTGGGGCCGGGATTGTGGTGTTGGCGCCGGTTTTCCTTGCTTTGATGATTTCTGAAAAACGCGCGAAACCCACCAGAATCGCCTAGAATGACCGACCATCTCTAGCCCTGATTTCTGCGCGTGGCATGGCTGCGCCATACCACGGCGCCGTCGATCAATACCACCGCTTCCAACTATGCCAGACGACACCAACATCCAGCCGCCGAGCGGCAACGATCCGCCAACCGTCACCGACGAGCACGACAGCCCTGATGACTTCGGGGCCGGGCATGTGATCGACATGCAGATCGAGCGCGAACTGCACGTCAACTACCTGACCTACGCGATGAGCACGATCATGGACCGGGCGCTGCCCGATGTCCGTGACGGGCTCAAGCCTTCGCAGCGGCGGATTCTTGTCGCGATGAACGATCTCAACTTGCGGCCCAACCGCAAGCACATCAAGTGCGCCAAGATCGCCGGCGACACGTCGGGCAACTACCACCCGCACGGCGAGTCGGTCATCTATCCGACGCTTGTCGGGATGGCGCAGCCGTGGCGGATGTCGGTCCCGCTCATTCACCCGCAGGGGAACTTCGGGTCGATTGACGGCGACCCGCCGGCGGCGATGCGGTACACCGAAGCGCGGATGCAGCACGCCGCGGTGGACATGCTTGATGACATCAAGCTCGACACGGTTGATTTCCAGCCCAACTACGACGACCGGCTGCTCGAACCGAAGGTGCTGCCCGGGAAGTTCCCGAACCTGCTGATCAACGGCGGGGTCGGGATCGCGGTGGGGATGGCGACCAGCCTGCCGCCTCATAATCCCGGTGAGATCTTCGACGCGATCGTGGCGCTGATCGACAAGCCCTCGATGGAGCTCTTCGAGCTGCTCGAGATTGTCAAGGGGCCGGACTTTCCGACGGGGGGTGTGATCCGCGGGCGCGCGGGGATCGTCAACGGGTACAGCGCGGGCCGCGGGAAGATCACGGTGCGGGGCAAGGTGCACGTCGAGGAGGCCAGCGCCAACAAGCAGCAGATCGTCATCGACGAGATCCCTTACCAGCTTGTTCAGTCGGTGCTGCTCGACAAGATCGTCGGGTGCGTCAAGGACGAGCGGATCAAGGATATCTCCGACGTGCGGAACGAGTCGGGGCGGAACGCGCGGACGCGGATTGTTGTCGAGCTCAAGCGCGGCGCCGACCCGAGCGTCGTTGAGAACCAGCTTTACCAGTTCACGCCGTTGCAGCAGACGTACTCGATCATGAATATCGCGCTGGTGAACCGCCAGCCTCGGACGCTGACGCTCAAGCAGCTGATCGAGCTGCACATCGATCACCGGATCGACGTGATCGAGCGTCGGACCCGGCGCCTGCTGCGTGATGCGCAGAAGCGTGCGCACGTGCTGGAGGGTCTGATCTACGCGGTGACAGACATCGACGAGGTGATCAGGCTGATCCGGGCTTCGTCGACGCGCGACGAGGCGATCGGGGCGTTGATGAGCCGCCGGTTCCGGATCGCCGAGGCCACGGCGGAGGCGCACCACCTGCCGGCGCGGATCATGGATCGCGTGCGCGATGCGGGTGACGGGGTTGCGCTCTCTCGGACGCAGGCGGAGGCGATCGGCGCGATGCGGCTGATCCAGCTCGTGGGGCTCGAGATCGAGCGACTCGTTGGTGAGTACGCCGAGGTCGCGGGTGAGATCGAGCATTACGAATCGATCCTCGCGGACCGGCAGCTCGTGCTGGACATGATCAAGGCGGACTGCGCGGAGATGAAGGCGCGGTACGACCGTCCCCGGCTGACCTCGATCGAGGAGGGCGAGGCGGATATTGACCTCGAGCACCTGATCAAAGAGGAAGAGATGGCGATCACCATCTCGCACGAGGGGTACATCAAGCGGGTGCCGCTGGCGACGTACAGCGCCCAGGGTCGTGGGGGCCGGGGGATCAAGGCGTCGGATTCGAAGGACGAGGACTTCATCGAGCATATTTTCGTCGCGTCGACGCACGACGACCTGCTGATCTTCACGGACTCGGGGCGCGTCTTCAAGGTGCGCGTGTACGAGATCCCGCGGCTGAGCCGGACGAGCCGGGGGCGTGCGATCATCAACGTGGTGGGCCTGCGCGAGGGCGAGAAGGCCGTCGAGTTCATGCCGATCAAGGACTTCGAGAAGGGCGAAAACTTCCTGGTGTTTGCGACGGCGCAGGGGCTGGTCAAGCGGACGCCTTTGTCGCTGTACCAGAACGTGCACAAGGGCGGGCTGCACGCGATCCGGTTGAACGAGGGCGACGAGCTCGTCGGCGTGACGTGGACGAGCGGGTACGACCACCTGATCCTCGGGGCCGAGAGCGGGATGGCGATCCGGTTCCGCGAATCCGATGCGCGTCCGATGGGTCGTGTGGCGGCGGGCGTCAAGGGGATTGCGCTGGGCAAGGACGACCGCGTGGTCGGGCTGGTCAAGGTGCTGATGACGCCCCCGGACGAGGACGAGAACCAGACCTCGGTCGAGCCGGTTGCGGATTTGCTGACGTGCACGGCCAACGGGTACGGCAAGCGAACGAGCGTCGACGAGTACCTCGTGCAATCCGAGGGACCCGACGGGCCGACCTGCCGGCCGCAGGGCCGGGGCGGGAAGGGGCGGATCGACATCCGCACGACCAGCCGCAACGGCGAGGTGGTGTCGGTCAAGGCGGTGCACGACGACGAGGACATCATGCTGATCACGCAGGGCGGCTTGCTGGTCCGGATCCCGGCGCGGTCGATCTCCCGGATCGGTCGGGCGACGCAGGGGGTGCGGGTGATCAACCTCAAGGACGGCGACCGGCTGATCGCGACGGCCCGGGTTGTCGAGGACACCGAAGAGGGTGACGACAGCGGCGGATCCGGCGAAGTCGGCGGGGATCCCGGCGGGGAATGACCCGGCGCCCACCGGTCGCGGGAAATCAGTAGGATTGCCGCGACGGCGGCGTTCGCTGTGAGCCCTGATCCGGAGCCTCCCGCATGGCCATCGACTGGTCGGACAACATCGTCATCGCCAACCTCGCCGACGAGCCAGCGCTGTCGGACGAGCTGACGTCGATCTCGGAGCGGATCGAGAAAGCGCCCGCCTCGCCAAGCGTGGTGCTGGACTTTGCGCAGGTAAGCTATGTGAACTCGTCGAACATCGCGCAGATGCTCAAGCTGCGTCGGCTGCTCATGGAGGCAAGCCGGACGCTGACGCTGTGCGCGGTAACGGACCACGTCTGGTCGACGCTGATGATCACGGGCCTGGACAAGGTGTTCGCGTTCGCCCCGGATCTGGCGTCTGCGATCGCGAGCGTTCAGATGGGGGACAACAACGCCGCCTCGAACGGCGGCTGACCGACGCCCGAGCACGCCGCGCCATGCTTTACGCACTCGCCATCCTGATTGTCGTCACGCTGGTCTTTGTCATCATCCGCGCCGGGGCGACGGCGCTGGAGATGACGGGGCTGTCGCGGGATGCCTCGCGGTTCCAGGCGTTGTCGGCGTTCTTCGGGGCTGGATTCACCACCGGAGAGTCGGAGCTCGTTGTCAACCACCCGGTGCGCCGGCGGATCATCCGTGACCTGATCGTGGTCGGCAACATCGGGATCATGTCCGCGATCGGCACGGTCATCGTCGCCGCGGGCAAGCTCGATTTTACGAACGACCCCCGGACCGCCTGGGGCAAGATCATGGTCATCCTGATAGGGATGCTGTTGTTGTGGGCGCTGGCGAAGACACCCATCCCGACATGGCTCATCGATCGCTCCGTCAACATGATGCTCAGCAAGACCGGTATGCTGCGGGCGATGGACTACTAAGCGCTGCTGCGCGTCCGAAGCGGGTACGCCGTGGAGGAGCTTCATATACAGCCCGACAGCCGGATCATCGGTCAAACGCTCGAGCAGATCAGGCCGCGAAACTTCGGCGTCAATGTCCTGGGCGTTGTTCGGGCCGGTGGCGCGTACGTCGGGGCGCCGCGCGGGAACACCACGATCGAGGCCGACGACACGCTTATCCTCTACGGCGAGCACGGCGACCTGCTCAAGCTGCTGAACGCCAAGCCGACCAACGAATCCGAGCCCGATCCTGCCGACTGATCGCAGCCGGCGCCAGCTGCGCCGGTAGACCCGTACTCCCGTGACCACCTTGACCACCAGCCATGACCAAGCACTGCTCACCGCACCGCACTGGGGCGATCCGGTCGCCACGCTGCGCGGCGTCACCAAGATCTATTACAAGCCGGACGGTTCGGTGCTGGTCGAGGCGCTCGGTGGGGTCGATCTGGACATCCCGCAGGGGCAGTACCTGGCGATCATGGGGGCCTCGGGCTCGGGCAAGTCGACGCTGATGAACCTGCTCGGGTGCCTCGACCGGCCGACCGCCGGGACGTACGCCCTCCAGGGCCAGCCGGTGGCCGAGCTTGATGACGAATCGCTCAGCCACATGCGCGGGCGGAAGATCGGGTTTATTTTTCAGGCGTTCAACCTGATCTCGCAGCTGACCATCGAGGAAAATGTCGAGACCCCCCTGCTCTACCAGGGCATCAGCAGGACGGCCCGCCGCAAGCGGGCGATCGAGGCGCTCGAACTGGTCGGGTTGGGCGATCGGCTCGGGCACCGCCCCAGCCAGCTCTCGGGCGGTCAGCAGCAGCGGGCGGCGATCGCGCGGGCCCTGGCGGCCGAGCCGGTGATCCTGATGGCCGACGAGCCGACGGGGAACCTCGATTCGGCCACCGGTGAGGCGATCTTGAAGCTCTTTGACGACCTGCACGCGAAGGGGATGACCATCATCATGGTCACGCACGACGACAGCGTCGCCCAGCGGTGCGAGCGGGTGCTCTGGATGCGCGACGGTTTGATCGAATCGGATGTGATCCACCGGCACAAGACGCCGGGCGGATCGGGCTGAGCCGGGGTCGAGGCGCCGTGCGTGAAAAGCCACGGGCGCAAAAAAAGACCGGACCGGCTCCGCTTTCGCGATGCCGATCCGGCTTCCGGGGGCTGTGTTACACTCGTGCGGGTTCGGCCCGTTCGACCTTTTCGTCATGGGGCCTCCCGCACACCGGGTTGGACGCCCGGCTCCGGCATGAGTTCCCGTGCTGAACATGTTTTTATTTTGAGCGCAACCCCTTGCGAATACTCGGCATCGATCCCGGCCTGCGAATCACGGGCTACGCCTGCGTCGAGATCGACCCGCCGGCGTCCACCCACGCGGGGCTTGCCGAGCCGAGGCTGGTCGATGCGGGCGTGATCCGCCTGACCATCGGCGACAGCGTCGAGGCCCGGCTGGTTGAGCTCGAGCGCGATCTGTTGGGCCTGCTCGAAACCCACACCCCCGACGAGGTGTGCGTCGAGAAGCTCTACTCGCACTACGAGCGCCCGACGACGGCGATCATCATGGGGCACGCGCGGGGGGTGGTGCTGCTGACCGCCAAACGCGCCGGCGCCGGCGTGACGGAGCTTGCCGCGACGGAGGTGAAGAAATCACTGACCGGCCACGGGCACGCGACGAAGCGGCAGATGCAGGAATCGGTCAGGGCGCAGTGCCGGCTGGCCGAACTGCCCGAGCCGCCTGATGTGGCGGACGCGATCGCGATCGCGCTGTGCGCGGCGAGACGAATCGTCCCGGTCTAGCAGCGCGCCGTGGTGGCTGCTTTGCGTCGCCATGTCTTTGAAACCAGAATCGTGGCCACTCAAAGCAGAGGCCACGGCACTCATGAATCACCGCCTAAACTCCCGCCTATGCCAACTGATCCCAAACAAGAGCCCCCCCGCGCGCAGGTGCTGATCGTCGAGGACGAGCAGGACCACGCCGAGGTGATGGCCGATGCGCTCCGCGCGCCCGGGCACGTCTCGACCATCGTCGGGGGCGTCGAGCGCGCGCTCGATGAGCTCCGGCACGGCGCGTTTGACATCGTCGTCACCGACCTGCGGATGCCCGAGTGCGGGGGCGCCAACAACGTCAGCGAGGACGGCTCCGACGCGGGGCTCGTGGTGCTCCGCGCGGCGCGCGACTTGCAGCCGGACGCCGAGACGATCATGGTCACCGCGCACGGACGTCAGCACGGCGCGGGCGGCGTTCAAGGACGGGGCGTACGACTTCATCGAGAAGCCGCTGGACCTGGGGCTGTTCCGGCAGCTCGTCAACCGCGCCGCCGAGACGGTGCTGCTCCGGCATCAGGCGACGGGGCTGGGTGAGCTCGTCCAGCACGACGGGTTCGCGGGGATCGTCGCCGGTTCCGAGCCGATGCGGCGGATTCTCGACACGGTGCGGACGGTGGCGCCGTCGAACCTGCCGGTGCTGATCACCGGGGCGTCGGGCGTGGGCAAGGAGCTGATCGCCGAGGCGGTGCACAACAACTCCGACCGGGCGACGAAGCGGTTCGTGACGATGAACTGCGCCGGGCAGACCGAGTCGCTGCTCGAGGACCAGCTCTTCGGGCACGTCAAGGGCGCGTACACGGGCGCCGACAAGGACCGCGAGGGCGTCTTCGAGTACGCCGACGGGGGGACGCTCTTTCTCGACGAGATCGGCGACATGCCGCTGACGATGCAGGCGAAGCTGCTGCGTGTGCTCGAGTCGGGCGAGGTCGTCCGGCTCGGGTCCAACGACGCGCGGCATGTGGACGTGCGCATCGTCAGCGCGACGAACCGTGATCTGAACGCGATGCTCAAGGACGGGTCGTTCCGCGAGGACCTGTACTTCCGGATCAACGGCGCCGAGATCCACATCCCGCCGCTGCGCGAACGGCGAGAAGACATCCCGCGGATCGTCCGCCACGCGGTGGCGAAGTTCAGCGCGCAGCTCGACGCGAACGCGCCGATCCCGGAGATCGATCCGCAGGTTATGGACAAGCTCACCGCGTTTGACTGGCCCGGGAATGTTCGGCAACTGCTCAACGCGGTGCAGGGGATGGTCGTGATCGCTCGTGGCGCCGGGGATCATCGGATCACCCTGCGGCACCTGCCGGGGGTGATCGCGCAGGGCGACACGTCGGCGACGGATTCCACCGGTGGCGTTGTCGGGTCGCTGGCGGGGGCGAGTCTGGACCAGCTTGAGAAACGCGCGATCCGCGAGACGCTGCGCTTGACCGGCGGCAACCGGGAGAAGGCGGCGAAGATGCTGGGCATCGGCGAGCGGACGCTGTACCGGAAGCTCAAGGAATACGGGCTGCGGTGAACGATCGCGGCCCGGTGTGGGCTGCAACGACTCATCGCGGCGCGGCGGCTGAGCCCGCTGCGCCCCTCAATCGATCACCGCGTAGGCGCGGACGGGGAAGCTCCCCAATCCCTGCGCCTTGACGGGCGCCGCATGAAAGCGGAAGCCTGTTGCGGGCAGCTCGGCGAGGTTGGTCAGGTTCTCGACGATCGCGACGTTCTCGCGCAGCAGGATGGTGTGCGCTGGGCGTTCGAGATCCATCGGGTCATCGGCGTTGAGGGCGTCAACGCCAAAGAGCACGGCGCCTCGATCGACGAGGGCCTGCGCGGCCGACTCGGTCAGGAAGGGGTGCCCGCCGGCGCCGTAGTCGTGGGTTCCCCACTTCCGGTCCCACCCGGTGAAAAAAAGCACGGCGGCGCCTTCCACGTCGGCGCCCTTGAGCAGCTCGGGGCCCATCGCGGGTTTGGGTTGGTCGAGGACGGCGCGGGCGTCGATCACGACGCCGGGGAGGTCGGCTGTTCGTTCGATGGGGTAGTTCCAGACGCCGGGCGTTCCTTCGTGCCGATGGAAGGGCGTGTCCATGTAGGTGCCGGTGTTCTGGGGGAGGTGGATTGAGGCGATCTGGAAGGAAACACCCGGCGCGTAGTTCGGGGCGGATTGCTCGCGCGTCCAGACATCGCTGAGGGTCGGGGCGGGCAGGCGATGGTCGGTGACCATCCCGGGCTTGATGATGTGGCTCAGATCAACGATGCGTCGCACGGTGTGGGCTCCCTGGATTCAATGCTCTGGCAATCCATCTCATGATCACCGATGATGGTTCGCAATGGATGCGCTCCTGCTCACCATCATCCCCGGCGTGCTCTTCGTGATCGCCTACTTCACCTACGGGCGGTGGTTGTCTCGCCGGGTTTTCCGGCTTCGCGGTGATGCGCGGACGCCCGCGTACGAACTCCGCGATGACAAAGACTACTGCCCGACGAGCAGGGCCGTCGTGTTCGGGCATCACTTCACGTCGATCGCGGGGACGGGGCCGATCGTGGGGCCGGCGATCGCGGTGATGTGGGGGTGGCTGCCGGCGATTTTGTGGGTGGTGATCGGGTCGGTCTTCATGGGGGCGGTGCACGACTTCGCGGCGCTTGTCGTGTCGCTGCGGAACAAGGGTCGGAGCGTGGGCGATATCGCGGGGGATCTGCTCGGGCCCCGGGTTCGGCTCATCTTTCTGGTGATCCTGGTCGTCGCGCTGTGGGTGGTGCTGGCGATTTTCGGGCTGGTGATCGCGGCTGTGCTGCGGCAGTACCCGGGGGCGATCTTCCCGGTGCTGGTGCAGATCCCGCTGGCGATGGTGATCGGGCTGACGGTGCACCGGCGGGGCGGGAACATCCTGATCCCGAGCGTCATCGCGCTGGTAATGATGTACGCGAGCGTGGTGTTCGGGGACTGGGGGCCGCTTGGGGAGTTCAACCGGTATCTCGCCGGGCAGCCGACGATCGTGTGGGTCGCGGGGCTGCTGGTGTACGCGTATATCGCGAGCGTGCTGCCGGTGTGGACGCTGCTCCAGCCCCGGGATTACATCAACGCGCTGCAACTGGTGACGTCGCTGGGGCTGCTGTTGGTGGGGCTGGTCGCGGCGGCGCTGTTCGGCGGGGCGCCGGACGAGATCCCGGGGGTGGATGAAGCGACCCGGCCCGCGCTTTCGATCGTGGCGCCGATGTTCAACGCCGCCCCGGAAGGGGCGCCGCCGATGATCCCGATTCTGTTCATCACGATCGCGTGCGGCGCCATCAGCGGGTTCCACTGCCTGGTGTCGAGCGGGACGACGAGCAAGCAGCTCAAGCACGAGACGGATGCGCAGGCGGTCGGGTACGGGTCGATGCTGACGGAGGCGTTTTTGGCGACGCTGGTGATTGTGTCTTGTGTGGCGGGGTTGGGGTTGGGGATCACCAGACCGTTCACCAACCTGGGAGTTTTGACCGCATTCAATGGATCGGAGCACATCAAGAGCGATTTCGGATCCGAACAGTTCCGACTCAAATCCGATGAGTGGCTCCACCTGTGGACGTTCACACAGACGACAACAAAGGCTGGGGCTTCGGCTCCAACCAATCCCCACACACTGCTTCTTCGGCACACGGGCAAGCCGGAGGCACTCGCCGGGTGGGGGGTCCAGACTTCTTCGACCGGTGAACAACCACGTTTCTATGTCGATATCAGCACCGATGACGGGGGAGTTCAAACTGATTTGGATTCGGCGATCGTACAGCGCGCCTTCGATCTGCCCGGCGGTCTGCTGACCGTTGATGATGAGGGTCCGGAGTACACTACCCGCGGTCGGCTCGCATGGAACAGGCAATACAAATCCTGGACCGCCGCCGGCTCCCTCGGCGCCAAGGTCGGCGCGTTTGTCGATGGCGCCGCCAACTTGATCAAGTCGATCGGGATTCCTGCCGGTGTCGCGATCGCGCTCATGGGCGTGCTCGTCGCGTCGTTCGCCGGGACGACGATGGACACGGCGTGCCGGTTGCAGCGGTATGTGATTCAGGAACTGGCGCGGACGTTCCTGCCGAGGCGCGGCGAACTCGGGTGCACCATGTGCGGGTACGACCTGGGCGGGCTTGCCGCTGCCGAGGCTTGTCCCGAGTGTGCGCACGACAATCTGTGGCGGCTCGGTCCTGATTCGATGCCGAGCGCGGTCGCGGTTGCGGTGCGGCTTGCCTCGGTCTGGAACCCGTTCAAGTGGCTCGCCACCACGCACGGCGCCACGGTCTTCGCCGTCGTTTCGGCGCTGGCGCTGGCGGGGATCCCGGCGCCGGGGCAGACGTGGACGCTCGGCAGCGCGGGCGCCGGCGGGTTGATCCTGTGGCCCTTGTTCGGTGCGACGAATCAGTTGCTCGGGGGGCTGGCGTTCTGCGTCATCGGGGCGTGGCTGATCGCGACGAGGCGCCCCTGGTGGTTTGTGGCGCTGCCGACGGTGCTGATGCTCATCCTGCCGGCGTGGGCGATGGGGTGGCAGGCGTTCATCGGTGATGACAAGACGGCGTCGTGGGTCGCCAACGGCGACTGGCTGCTCGTGGGCATCGCGTCGGTGATCATGCTCCTCGAGGCGTGGCTTGTCGCGGAGGTATTGCTCCGGTTGCGCGCGGGCATCCCGGACCTGCCCGAACCGAGCGCAACGACAACAACCGACAGTCATCCGACAGGTTGTCCACCGTGCTGATTGTCGTTTCACGCGTCCGGCGCGCTCTCGAGCGTCGTGTGCGCAGAAAAAAAGCCGATCGGGTGCTCCGAACTACCCGATCGGCCACGTGCTACGGAAAACCGCAGCGTTGGATCATTTCAGTTGTCAGTCGCGGCCCGGAGGCCACGTTGATAGCGTACCCGGATTTGTTCTCCGGTCAACGCCTCCTGTCAGCAGGATTCTGATTTTCGGTATCTCTTTTCAGCATAGTTATTTACAATGATGTCGACACCCAACGAACATGCTGTTGACAACCCGGGTGTCGTTGACGTTGGGCTGGGGGCCATTCTACGGCATACGACTGATGTTCGCAATACGGTCGGGTGTCCAACACGGCTGCTGATCACTCGCCGCCTCCCCGGGGCAATCATGGGGGATTACTGGGAGTTGCCCGGCGGGAAAATCGAGCCCGGTGAAACTGCCGCTGACTGCGTCATCCGCGAGCTTCTGGAAGAGCTGGGCATCCAGGTCTCGCTCGGCGAACAGCTTGCGCCGATTGTCCACACCTATGACCACGCCACGGTTCGGCTGCACACCTGCATCGGGACATTGGCTCAGGGTTCACCCCGGGCGACGAATCTTGAGGTGGCCGAGCACCGGTGGGTGTCGCCCGACGAGCTTCCCGGTTTCACGTTCCTGCCTGCAAACGAGGTGATCCTCGGCATGATCGCGGCTCGGATGCGGGGCGGGAATGGCGGTTAGTTGTTTTTATTAAGGTAGTTGCGCAGCTTGGCCGCGTCGATGGCCTCTGCGAGATGGTCGATCTGCTCGTGGAGATCCGAGGGGATCGACGAGGCCGGCGCGTTGGTCTCGGCATCTCGAAGGATCGCCAGGGCGGATTCCATCTGCGCCGGGTCATCAGTGGCGATGAGAACCCGGGCCTGCTTGAGCCGGTCGGTCCAGGGGTCGGCGACCGGTTGGGCGGTGGCCGGGTCGGTGGTGGCGGCCGCCGGTGATTCAATCGGGGGCGTGGGCGCCGGCTGATCGGCCCGGGCGCTGGTGGCGCGGATCAGCAGGGCGCCAACGGTGATGAGCAGCGCGACGATGACGATCACCAGCACCGCGATGATCGCCTTGAGCCGCCCGTAGCGTCGGTCCCGGCGCGTGTTGTAGATGGCTGCGAGGTCGGGGACTTCGTCGATGGTTTCCCCGGGTTGGCGCTGGGCGCCGGGGGCGCCGGGTGTGTTGGCGGCCTCGGCTCTGGCGGTGGCGGCTTCGACGGCGGCGGTGGCGAATGTCGGGGCCACGGGTCCGTAGTTGGATTCATCCGGATCGGCGCTGAGCGCCGAGGCCGCGACGTGGGACGGATTGGCCTGCCCCGGGAGCAGCCGGACGGGCGCCAGGCCCAGGTGCTGGCGGTCTTCGAAGGCCGGGAAGGCGGCGCCGCAATGTTCGCAGAGGAAGTCGTCCTCGCTGGCCGGCTTGGCGCAGTTGTGGCAGACCCCGAGCAGATGGGCGACACCCGGAGCGTTGCGGGCGAAGACCCAGAACTGGTTGGTGCCGGGGCCTCGGATGATGGTCTCGAGCGAGACCCGTTGCTTGGTGATGAGCTTTCGGAGGGTCTGGTAGGAGCACCCGGGTCGGAAGGGGACGGCGTCATCGTGGAAGAACCACGGGCCCATGGAGTTCTGGGAGGCCTGCTTGGAGAGGGGCTCGAACCAGCCCTTGCACCTGGGGCACTGCTCGTGCGCGCCGTCGTTTTCGCCCAGATCACCGCAGTAGGGGCACGGGCGGAGTGATCGCCGGGCGCCGTTTGGAGAGGTTGCGGGGGCAGCGTTGACCCGCGGGGCCGGCGCGGGATCGGTGGCCCGGTTCTGGTTGGCGGGCTCGCCGGGCCGGGTTGAGGGTTCGTTGGCGTGCATGAGAGAATTGGCAGAGATGGCGGCCCGGCCCTGTTCAAGGATACGCATGGCGCCCGGCGCTGGTTCCGCCCTGTTGACAGGGGCGCCGGTTCCGGGTTGGATCGTCATCGTGTCTGCATCACGGTACGGCATCATGGTTTTCTCGGCACGATCCCGGCTCGGGATCAGTGGCGGCGTGCTCAGCATCATCGCGGCGCTGGTGTTGGGGACGGGCTCGCTCACGGGTTGCGCCGGCGACGCGGGATCGACCGCGACGCGCGACGGACGGCTGGTCATCCGGGGCGATCGGCCCCGGGCAACGATCGTCAGCTCGGCGACGCCGGCGACGATCGACGGGGTCCCGGTGACGTGGGACGAGCTGTTGCCGATCCTGAGCGAGACCGGCGGCGGGGTGGCGCTCGAGGAGCTCGCCTTTGACCGGCTGCTGGCGCGCGAGGCAAGGCGGCTCGGAATTGTCATCACCGAAGCGGACACCAAGCGCGAGGAATCGCTGCTGGCCGAGTCGATCGGTCGGGCGACCGGCGCCGACGCCACGACGATCGACCGCCTGCTGCACGATGTCCGGCGTGCGCGGAGCCTGGGCCCGGCGCGGTTTGCGGCGCTGCTGACGCGCACGGCGACGCTTCGGCGCCTTGTCGCGGACGAGGTCCACGTCACCAACGCCGCGGTCGAGCAGATGTTCCGGATCCGCCACGGGGAGCGGTTCCGGGCGCGGCTCATCACGGTCGCCAACACACGGACCGCCGAGGATGTTCGGCGGCGGCTGGTCTCTGGCGAGCCGTTCGGGGAGATCGCGTCGGAGTATTCGACCGATGCGAGCGCGGAGCGGGGCGGGTTGATCGAGGCGATCAGCCCGGCCGATCCGACGTATCCGAGCGGCCTGCGGGCGGCGCTGCGCGTGCTGGAGCCGGGCGAGATCAGCCCCATCCTGGCGCTCGACGGCGGGTTCGCGATCGTTCGTCTCGAAGAGCGCATCGAGCCGGACGGCGTGGCGATGGGGTCGGTCCGGGACGGGCTGGAGCGTGCGGTTCGGCTCCGTCAGGAGCGGCTGGCGATGAACGCGCTGGGCACGCGGCTGCTTGATTCAGCGGACATCACGGTGTTCGACCCGCACCTGGCGCAGTCGTGGCGTTATCGGCAGGACCGATAACCGCGCCGGCAAACCCGTGGATTCCACTGATTCACCTGTTAAGTGGGGGAAACACCCCCTTTGGCGTACAGCGCTGCGGTCAAACGTCCGATGAACATGCGCCGGGCGCCTGTCGTAGCACATGAACGCCCGGTTTGCAGACACCCGCCGCAAGGACGCGGCAGCGCGATCGGTGCGTTGGTCCACATGAGCACACAACCGCAACATCACGACACTCCCCGAACCAGGACCCTGGTTGTCATCGGGCAGGCAGCGCTCCGCGAGGAAGTGGAGCGCGTGATCGGGCGGCTCAGGACTGTTGGGGAAGTCGTTGCGATCGGGACCTTTGGGCAGCTCCAGTCTGAGGCGCTCGACGAGTTCGGCGCCTTTATCGTTGGCGAAGCGTTTGATGACGGGTCACCGACGGATGTGGTTGGCTTGATCCGCGAGCACCGCGACGAAGCGCCGATCCTGGTTGCGCTGGTCGACGATCCGGACGGGATCTGCGCGGTCATGCTCGACCGTGGCGCGGACGAGTGCGTGAACCTCAACGACGACCACCGCATGCACCTGCTGCGGACGACCTTCGAGAAGCACATCGAGCTGGGGCGGATCAAGCACGAGAACCTTCGGCTCCAGGCGGCGCTGGCGCGGTCGCTGGCCGAGCTCAAGCGGAAGAACCGAGAGCTTGAGGAGCAGGCCGAGCGGCTTGAGATGATCGCCTCGACGGACCTGCTGACGAGCCTGGCCAACCGGTGGCGTCTGCAAGAGCGGATGAACCCGATGTTCGCCGAGGCGACGCGCTACGGCGACGACCTCGCCTGCCTGATGGTCGATCTCGATGATTTCAAGAACATCAACGACACGCTCGGTCACCAGACCGGCGACGATCTGCTGACCGCCGTCGGGCGGATCATTATCGAGCAGGTCCGGGCCTCGGACATCGCGGCGCGGATCGGCGGCGACGAGTTTGTCATCATCATGCCCCGGACGACCGCGCACACGGCGGCGGCGCTGGCCGAGCGCATCCGCAACCAGTTCAGCCGGCATTCGAACACCATCACCGAAGACCAGTGCACGTGCGGGATGTCCGTCGGCATCGCGAGCATCTCGCTGAGCAAGCCGCTCGACGCCAAGCAGCTTCTCTCCCACGCCGACAACGCGCTGTACGCCGCCAAACGCTCCCGGACGCACGGGGTGATGTTGTGCGGCTCGGACGGCGTGACGGCGGAGCCGATCAGCGGGCAGCATCGCTGAGACCGCCATCTCTGTTCAGACGCGCTTTGACATGGCGCGCTCGATGTCTCGCCGGGCCTCACGCTCCTTGAGGTCCTGCCGCTTGTCGGACTTGCCCTTGCCCCGCCCGACGCCGATGAGCAGCTTGGCGAAGCCGTTCTTGAAATAGAGCTTCAGCGGCACAATGGTGACGCCCTTGACCTGGCTGAGGCGGGCGAGTTTGGCGATCTCTCGCTTGTGCGCCAGGAGGGCCCGCTCCCGGACGGCGGGGTGCTGGTTCGGCCCGGCGGGCGCGTACTCGCCGATGTGCGCCGAGTGGAGCGTGAGCGAGAGCGGCTCCGATTCTGCCCTGACGTACGCCTCGCCCAGCGAGATCCGGCCGGCGCGGACGGACTTGACCTCGGTCCCGTGCAGGCGGATCCCGACCTCGAGGGTCTCCTCGATGTGGTAATCATGCCGGGCCTTGCGGTTGAGCACCTCGGGCTGGTTTGAACCGGATTTCCTGGGTTTGGCCATCGGTGGACAGTCGGACGCGGTGTTGGATCGGTTCGCGGCGCGGGATGGCGCGGGATGATCACGCTACACCCGTGCGTCATCGCGGGCAACGGGGGTCCCGGTGACGGGGTGACATCGCCGTGCTCGCCATGATCCCCATGCTCGCCATGACCAACGGGCTCGGCGGGGTCGGCGGGGTCGGCGGGATAGGCGGGATCGGCGATATCACTGCGTGGGCTGCGACGCGGGCGGGGCGGGCCCTGGCAGGCGCGGGCGAGATCACGCAAGAACACGGCTTTTTGCACCTTGCGCCGGCGCCAGAATGTATGCCCTGTCCGGGAACTTGCCGATACTGAAACTGTGGGCGATGAGCGCCCGGGTCCTTTCCCACTGCACAGGTGAGCTTGAACAATGCATCCGTTTCCCAGAAGCCTCGCGCGGCGCGGTCTTATTTCCCTGTCCGGCTCGGTCGCCCTCGCGATCGGAGCAGGCGCCATCGGGGCCGAGCCCAGTTATACGTATCACTACGGGGTCACGGGCGCTTACGCGGGCGCGATTGACCTGGGCGATACGCCGATCCGGCGCGACGTGATCGTGTTCTACCAGAACAACTTTGGCCGATACCCCTCGATCGATCGCGAGACGGGCGCGATCATCAACGGCGGGCTCCCGCAACTGGCGGACTACCAGGACCACTTCACGGCGTGCGTCGGCGATATTCTCCGCAGGATCCCGGACGAGGCATGGGACGGGTACGCGGTCATCGATTTCGAGTCGTGGACTCCCTGGTGGACCGACACGCCGGGGTTGTACCGTGACGCCTCGATCGCGGACATCCGCGCCCGGCGCCCCGAGCTGACCGACGAAGAGGCCGAGGCGCTTGCCAGGACAACGTACGAACAGGCGGCGCGCCTGATTTTCGAGGGAACGCTCCAGCTTGCACATTCGCTGCGTCCGAATGCGCGGTGGGGCTACTGGGCGTACCCGCAGGGCCGGCACGCGGAGATCGAGAATACGGGCTGGCTCTGGGACGCCTCGGATGCGTTCTATCCCGATGTCTACATGAAGGATTATCTGGTGCCCGAGACCGAGGAGCCCGGGCTTGGCGAGGCGCCGTACTCGAAATACATCAGCGGGGCGTTCGACGGGAACCTGGCGTACGCGCGGCAGGTGGCGGGCGACAGCAAGCCGGTGCTCGCGTTCGCGTGGCCCCGGTACCGTCAGAGCAACGCGAACCAGTGGCACCGGCGGCACTTCCTCGAGCCTCAACACCTCGTGTTGATGCTCTCGGGCCCGTACTTCTGGGACGCCGACGGGGTGGTGCTCTGGGACAGTCTCATTCAGCAGGGGATGGCCGATCTGTTCCAGGACTATTTCGACAGCGCTATCGGCCCGGAGATGGAGCGGATGACCGGGTATGTCATCGAACAGGACCGTCTCGACGAGCAGAACCAGCTCCGCGAAGACATCAACCGTGACGGGCAGGTGGACACGTCCGATCTGACGTATGTGCTCAAGCACATGGGGACCGATGATGCGCTTGCCGACATCAACCTTGACGGGATCGTGGATGCGGTGGACCTCACGCTGGTGACCCGGGCCTTCACCGGGTGAGGCCGGGGGTCGGCGGCCGGTCCCGGGCGGGGTGCGCCCTATCATGCCCGGATGTCAACAACCGACCCCAACGACCGGCGGCCGACGCTCACCATCGGGCACTCGCCCGATCCCGACGACGCCTTCATGTGGTGGCCCCTCGACGGCGCGATCGACACCGGGCGGTTCCGGTTTCGCGCCGTGCCCGAGGACATCGAGTCGCTGAACCGGCGCGCCGTCGAGCGCGGGGATCTGGACATCACGGCGATCTCGATGCACACCTACGCGCTCACCCACGGGCGGTACGCCCTGACGAACAGCGGCGCGAGCGTCGGCGACGGGTTCGGGCCCAAGATCGTCTCGGCCGAGCCGCACGGGCGCGCGTGGCTGTCGACCCCTGGGCTGACCATCGCGATCCCCGGCGAGCGGACGACCGCGTTCCTGGCCACACGGCTTTGCATCGGTCGGGAGTTCGGGTTTGTCGCGATGCCGTTCGAGACGATCATTGACGCGGTCGCTGACGGGTCCGTGGACGCGGGGGTGATCATCCACGAGGGGCAGCTCACCTACCGCGATGCGGGGCTGTCGCTGATCGCGGATCTGGGGGCGTGGTGGAAGCAGCGGACGGGGCTCCCGCTCCCGCTGGGGGCGAACGCGATCCGGCGTGATCTCGACGATCGGTTCGGCGCCGGCTCGATGCGTGAGGTCGCCGGGATTCTGGGTCGGTCGATCGAACACGCGCTGTCGCACCGCGACGAGGGCGTGGCGTATGCGCAGCGGTTCGCCCGTGGTCTGCCCGCGGCCACGACGGATGAGTTCATCTCGATGTACGTCAACGATCTGACGGTTGATCTGGGTGAGGTCGGCGCCCGGGCGGTCGAGCGGTTGCTGCATGACGGCGCCCGGGCCGGGCTGTGCCCGGACCCTGGTGAGATCGATCTGGTGTTCGCCCAGCCACGGGCGGAATCCGCCGGGGCGCCGGGGAAATCGATCGACCGATGACGCCGGTTGTGCGGGCAACCCCTTGGAATCGTGTTATTTTCGGCGTTTTTGCTGTCAATGCGGTCGGGCAAACGGTACGTTGAAGGTTGCGGGTGTCGGTGTCTCCATCACCGACATCGCGCGGGCTGCGAGCGGGGGCTGCGGTCCGCGATCGTCCCGGTCGCTCTCTCCGGGTCGACGTGCATGCGAATGGATTTTCCCGATCGGCGCTCCCCCCCGCGTTGTTCGATCGGTCCCGGAAGGACCCGGATGAGCCAGTCCAGCATCCCGACCCCGACGCAGCAGGGCTACGCGCCGCCGAGTGTGACGCAGTTCAGCGTCTTTCTCGACAACCGCGTCGGGAAGCTCTACGACCTGGTCGAGTCATTCGACAACGAACCGTCGACGCAGATCTGTGCGCTCAGCGTGCACGAGGCCTCCGACCACGCGGTGGTGCGCATCATCACCAACAGCGCGATGTCGACCCGTGCGTTGCTGCGCGATCACCGGCTGGCGTTCTCCGAGACGGAGGTGCTTGTCGTCGAGGTCGGCTCAGGCCACACGCTCGCGACGCTGTGCCTGCACCTGCTCGCTGCGGAGTTGAGCATCCGGTTTGCGTACCCGCTGATGCTCCGCCCCAACGGCACGCCGACCATCGCGCTGGCGGTCGATGACCTGACCCTGGGCGGCCAGATCCTTCGTCGCAAGGGTTTTCGTCTGATGGGCGAGGCGGACTTGCCGCGGCCATCGATCTAAACTCGGTCCGCATGCCCGATCCGTCCGACACCAACGCAGCCGTTTGCATCGTGCAAGAGCTTGACGGGATCGCGCCGTTCCGGGGCGGTGTGTTTGTCGCGACGATGGGCGCCTTGCACGAGGGGCACGCCCGGATCATCGAGCAGGCGGCGTCGATGGCTCGATCCAAAGCGCCGAGGCCGCCGGTGGTGGTGAGCGTCTTTGTCAACCCGACACAGTTTGGCGAGTCGATCGATTACGACCGGTACCCGCGGGTCCTCGATGTCGACGCGGCGATCTGCGCGCGCGCCGACGCGGACTCTGTCCTGGCGCCTTCGATCGAGGCGGTGTACCCGCCCGGCGACACGCCGCCGGCCCCGCCATTGCCGCGGGTCGCGACCGAGCCGGGGCTGGAGGACGCGTACCGGCTCGGGCATTTCGCCGGGGTCTGCCAGGTGATCCACCGGATGTTCGCGCTGCTCGAGCCATCGGTCGCGATCTTCGGCGAGAAGGACTGGCAGCAGCTTCGGGTGATCGATGCGATGACGCGCGAGCAGGGGCTGGGCGTCGAGATCGTCGGGGCGCCCACGGTGCGCGAGGCGGACGGGCTGGCGATGTCGAGCTGGAACCGATTCCTCGTTGGTGATGATCGGCGGCGCGCGCTGGCGATCAGCCGGGGCCTGCGGGCGGCTTGCGAGGAGGCCACGGTGGGGCAGGCGGAGCATCGGATGCGCTCGATGATCGGGGACACGGGCGCCACGCTGGAGTACGCCGTCGTCCGGGACGCGATGACGCTCGAGCCAATCGAGCCGGGCCGGCGGCGTGCCGAGCTTGGGCGGCCCGCGCGGGCGCTGGTGGCGGCCCGGTTCGGGGAGGTCCGGCTGATCGACAACATCGCGTGGGGAGATGGAGCGGAACGCGGAGCTTTTCCTTGAGATTTCCAGGGCTCGACAGAGACGGTTGATATCCGAGCCTTCGCTTCGCTCAGACTCGGCGTCCGGGGCCGCCCTATGGTGTGGCCCTGAACCTGTTCCCGGAGGCCCGACGTGACCGTGACCGAGACAACGCTGCACAAGACCCCGATGCATGATTGGCATGTGGCCGCCGGCGCGAAAATGGTTGATTTCGCCGGCTGGTCGATGCCGTTGCTGTACGACTCGATCATCGAAGAGCACAAGAACGTGCGCACAAACGTGGGGATGTTTGACGTCTCGCACATGGGCCGGTTCCGGTTCGAGGGCGCCGACGCGGGGACGCTGCTGGACCGGTGCTGCTCGCGGCGGGTGGACAACACCCCGGTCGGAGCGGCCCGGTACGGGATCGTGTGCAACGAGCGGGGCTGTGCGCTCGACGACGTGCTGATTTACCGTATTGATGACGAGGAGTTCCTCGCGGTGGTCAACGCGTCGAACCGGGAGAAACTCTTCGCGCACTTCAACACCATCGGCGCCGAGGCGCGGTGCACGATCAAGGACGAGACCTTCGACACGGCGATGGTCGCGCTGCAAGGGCCGAAGGCGATGGAGCTGATCAGCAACTTCTCGAGCCAGGTCCCGTCGCTCAAGCGGTTCCGGTTCACGATGGTCGATGTTTTCGGCGCCCGGGTCATGGTCAGCCGGACGGGGTACACGGGCGAGGACGGGGTTGAGGCGATCCTGCCGGCGTCGTTGGCGACGGGCGCGGCCGAGCTGCTGAGCGCGATGCCCGGCTCGGACATGATCAAGCCGGCGGGGCTGGGCGCCCGCGACACACTCCGGCTCGAAGCGGGCATGCCCCTGTACGGGCACGAGTTGGGCGAGGACACCCCGGCGTACGCGGTTGGGATGCCGTTCGCGTTCACGCTCGGCGATGACGACCGCGGGGCGTTCATCGGTGACGCGGCCCTGCGTGATCAGAAGGCCAACGGCACGCCGCGAATGCTCATCGGATTGGATATCGAGGGGCGGCGGGCGGCGCGGCAGGGCATGGCCGTCACGCGGGACGGCGCCGAGGTCGGCGTGGTCACCAGCGGGTGTCTGAGCCCGACGCTGGACCGCTCGATCGCGATGGCGTACGTCGATTCGGCGCTGTGCTCACCGGGTGAGGGGTTTGCGGTTGAGACCGGGCGGGCGACGCTGCAAGCGACGGCGCGGGGGCTGCCGTTTTACAAGGCGGGGTGAAGGGCTGTCCGGGCCTTGCGGGCGCACCGGCCTGTCGCACGGAGGGGATCAACCCGCGAGCTTGCGCCGGGGATCCTTTGACCCCGACTCGTCGGCATCCTGAGCCGCGAGATTCTCCTTGAAGAAGCGCGTGGGCGCTTCGTCCTGGATTCGGGTGTTGAGTTTTTTCAGGGCGCCGATCTCGATCTGGCGGACGCGCTCGCGGGTGAGCCCGATCTCGTCGCCGATCTGCTTGAGGGTCAGCGGCTCTCGGCCTTCGAGCCCGAAGCGCAGACGGAGGACCTTGGCCTCGCGGTCGTCGATGGCTTCGAGGAGCCGTTCGATGAGTTCGAGCTCTTCGGTGCGGAGGGTGGCGTCCTCGGGCTGGACGGCCCTGGGGTCTGCGAGGATCTCGCCGAAGCTGACCGATTCGCCGTCCTCTCCCCTGGGCGCCTGCGTGGGCGAGTGGAACGCCTTGACGGCGGCGCGGATCAGCCGGACCTTCTTGACGGGCAGGTCCATGGCGTCGGCGAGTTCGTGGACGGTCGGCTGGCGCCCGAGGTCCGCTTCGAGGTCGCGGCTGGCGATCTTCCACTTGGCGATCAGCTCGACCATGTACGCGGGGATGTGGATGGGCTGGACGGCGTTGATCAGGGCGCGCTTGATGGCCTGCTTGATCCACCACGAGCCGTAGGTCGAGAATCGCACGCCGACGGCGTGGTCGTAGCCCTCGACGGCGCGGATGAGGCCCACGTTGCCCTCCTCGACGAGGTCCGAGAGCGGCAGCCCGCGGTTGATGTACCGCTTGGCGATGGCGACGACGAGGCGGAGGTTGGCGCGGACCATGCGCTCGCGCGCCTCGGGGCACGAATCGTTGGTGATCAGCCAGCCCAGCTCGCGTTCCTCGGTCGCGTTGAGCAGCGCGACTTCGTTGATGGAGCGCATGTACGCGCGGAGCTCGGTGTTGTTGTTGCGTACAGCCATGCTTTACTCTGCCGGCGGGCGCGCCGGTGGGTTGGCGCGGCGCCGGGAAACAGTCCGACTCACCGAGGTCCGATCACGCGGATTCCGTGTTCAGCAGGGGAATCCATGCGCACAACATCGGTCCATCACCGGCCCCACTGAAGGGCCGGGATTCACGGCGGGTCGCCGCGGAGAGGCCGATAATGGGGTTTGGCGGTCGTCCGATACGGGGCCGACCGTTGGAGTCACGCTACTGTTCGCACGAATCCGCGTCCCTGTTGCATCGTCTTGGGATCATGCCAGAATCCTGCCGATGAAGTGACACCGACCGCCGGGCGTCCGGTGGACGCATTACAATCGTCCGCACAGACCGAGCCCGCCTTGAAGACCATGTCCGATGACCTGACCCAACTGCTGCGCGACTGGCCCTACGAACCGGGGCAGCTCGCGGTGCGCCTGATCACGGGCGACGACGGGCGGCAGAAGATTCAGCTCCGCGTCGACCTCGGCGTGATGCAGATGGAGATGGACGGTCGTCCCGACGGGCTGCGGCCCAACGGGTACGAGAGCCTCCTCGAATATGAGGAATCGAAGCTCGACATGATGACGATCGAGGGCGTTGACCCGCGGGCCTTCACGCTCAGCCCCGACACCTGCCGGAGCCTGCGCGAGGAGGCGGCGCAGTATTACCACCGGTACGTCGCGATGTTCGTGCTCGAGGCGTTCGACGTGGTGGTGCGCGATACGACGCGGAACCTCCGGCTGCTGGATTTCTTTGCGATGCACGCCGAGGAAGAGGAGGACCGCAACGCCGTCGAGCAGTTCCGCGCGTACATCATCATGATGCGCACGCGGGCGCTGGCGACGCAGGCGATCCGGGACGGCGAGTCCAAGGCGGCCAGGCTGCTCATCGAGGACGGCGTCGAGGCGATCCGGAAGCACTACGAGGAGATGGGAGCGCCCGTCGAGGCGTTCGAGCAGTCGAAGGAGATCCAGCTCCTGCGCGGGATGGACGAGTCGCTGACGCCCAAGCTCCCCACGAGCCCCACGGCGGAGCTGTCCGACCGCCTCCGCAAGGCGGTCATGAATGAGAACTACGAGCTGGCGGCGATCCTCCGCGACGAGCTCAAGGCGATGGACAAGGCCCCACCCAAGAAGGGGTGAGGTTGTCGGGCGCTGTGTCACCGTGGCTCTGCAAAGCCAGAGCCACGCCACCCCCCCGCCCCAAAGGGGTTATTTCTGAAAAATCACACCTATTTGAGCCTGTTTGAGCCTGAACCGGTGACCCCGGAGGGTGTCTGAGCGTATGATACAGAGTCTCAGTTAGAACGATTCTAAGTAAATACGACACTCAAATCCGCTTCCACGGCTGTCAAAGGCCGTTCAGGACGACAATCGCAATGCCCATTCATCTTCCGATTTACTTCGATAACGCGGCCACGACGCGGTGCGACCCGCGCGTGGTCGAGGCGATGCTCCCCTACTTCACCGAGAAGTTCGGCAACCCCGGGAGCCGGAATCACCGGTTTGGCTGGGACGCCGAGGAGGCGGTCGACATCGCTCGCGGGCAGATCGCCGAGCTGATCGGGTCCAGCCCGAAGGAGATCGTTTTTACGAGCGGCTCGACGGAGGCGAACAACCTGGCGATCAAGGGCGCCGCCGAGATGTACGCGAAGAAGCCCGAGGGCGAGACCGGTCGGGGCCACATCATCACGGCGATCCACGAGCACAAGGCGGTGATCGATCCGGTCAAGCGTCTCGAGAAGCGCGGCTTCGACGTGACGTGGCTGGTTCCGGGCGCCGACGGGTTGATCACCGCTGAGATGGTCAAGGGCGCGATGCGCGACGACACCATCCTGTGCACGATCATGTGGGCGAACAACGAACTGGGAACGATCAACGAGGTTCCGCAGATCGGCAAGATCGTCCGCGACGCGGGCGCGGTCATGCACACGGACGCGACGCAGTGGGTCGGGAAGATGCCCACGAACGTCACCGACGACAACATCGATCTGCTCTCGCTGAGCGGTCACAAGATTTACGGGCCCAAGGGTGTCGGCGCGCTGTACGTTCGCCGGCGCCGGCCCCGGATCCGGCTGGTCGCCCAGATCGAGGGCGGCGGTCAGGAGCGCGGGTACCGCTCGGGGACGCTCAACGTCCCGGGCATCGTCGGGCTCGGCATGGCGTGCGAGATCTGCTTGAAGGAAATGGACAGCGAGCGTGAGCGTCTGCTCAAGATGCGCCGGCGGCTCGAGAGCGCGCTGAGCAGCTCGATCGACGTCACGCAGATCAACGGGCACGCCGAGAAACGGCTGCCGCACCTGACGAACATCTCGTTCCGGTTCGTCGAGGGCGAGGGGCTGATGATGGCGGTCAAGAACATCGCCTGTTCATCGGGCTCGGCGTGCACGAGCGCGAGCCTTGAGCCGAGCTACGTTCTCAAGGCGCTGGGCATCGGCGATGATCTGGCGCACTCGTCGCTGCGTCTCTCGCTCGGGCGGTTCAACACCGAGGAGGAGGTGGACTTCGCGATCGAGAACATCAAGGAGGCCGTCCGCAAGCTCCGCGAGCTGAGCCCGCTCTTTGACATGCACAACGAGGGCATCGACATCAACTCGATCGAATGGTCAGCGCACTAACCCAATCCCATCACAAGCAAGCACACCCGACAGAGAACACCATCATGGCATATAGCGAAAAAGTCATCGACCATTACGACAACCCGCGCAACGTCGGCAACTTCGGCACGACCGCCGAGTGCAAGACCGACACCACCGTCGGGGTCGGGGTTGTGGGCGCGCCCGAGTGCGGCGACGTCATGCAGCTCCAGATCAAGGTCAACCCCGAGACGCACGTCATCGAGGACGCGAAGTTCAAGTGCTTCGGGTGCGGCTCGGCCATCGCGTCGTCGTCGCTGGCCACCGAGTGGATCAAGAACCAGACGATCGACGAGGCCGAGAAGCTCCGCAACACCGACATCGTCGAGGAGCTGGCCCTGCCGCCGGTCAAGATCCACTGCTCGGTGCTGGCCGAGGACTCGATCAAGGCGGCGATCCGGGATTACAAGGTCAAGAACGGGCTTGAAGTGGATGCGCCCGCCCACTCGCACTGAGAGCTACACTCTCGTGGCATGACCGGGGCGGTCATACCACGGCACCACCAGACAGAGAGTTCCCCATGGTGACACTGACAGAAACAGCCGCACGAGAAATCAAAACCATCATCGAGCAGCAGGAGCTCGACGCGGAGAAGATCCGCCTCCGCCTGGGCGTCAAGGGCGGCGGGTGCTCGGGCTTTTCGTACCTGCTCGATCTCACCGAGACGCAGAAGGCAACGGACGAGCTGTTCGAGCAGCACGGCGTCAATATCATCTGCGATCCGAAGAGCCTGCTGTATCTCAACGGGACCACCGTTGATTTCAAGGACGAGGTGATGGGACGGGGGTTCGTCTTCAACAACCCGAACGCGACGAGCACGTGTGGGTGCGGGTCGAGCTTCACGGCCTGATTTTCTTTGGACGCCGAGTCTGAGCGCCGCGAAGGCTCGGATAACCCCCCCATCTCGGTGGCAGGGGCGCGGCGCCCGTGACCTCCCCACTCTCCTCTTCTCTTCCCTTGCAACAGAAGAAGGAAAGACTTTCTTGCACACGGGCGGGACGCCCGTGCCACTGGGGGGAGAGTTACTTTGAATCCAGGATCTTTTTGATCAGGCGCTCGAACTCGGCGCGGGTTTTGGTGTACGCCTCGCCGGTGGCGGGGCCGCTGAATCCGGAGTGGATGGCCTCGACGGTGTGGTCGCGGTTGAGGAAGATCGTCGTGGGGTAGGACTTGATGTCGGTGAGCGCGGGGAGCGTGGCGGCGGTTTTCTTTTTGTCGCTGACGCCGGCGGGGACGATCTCCCAGGTGACGCCGATGCGTTGCTTGAATCGCTCGATCTGCCGCAATGAGCGGGCTTCATCATCGGTGTGCTCGTAGGCGAGATCGAGAATTTCGAGGCCCTCATCGTGATGCTTGTGGTAGAGCTCGACGAGCAGACGGTTGGCGTCGTGGCAGTTGGGGCACCAGGTGCCCATGATCTCGACGATCATGGGTTTGCCGGCGTACTTCGGCTCGTCGAGCAGGGGCAGGTGGAGCCTGGTTTCGCCGGGCTTGAGGCCGACCTGGGAGAAGGGATCGGGGAGCGTGTATTCAGCGCCCGGATCCAGGAATACAAAGTCGAAGGACTCACTCCAACTGTTCCCGGAATGGAACCAGCCAATCGCCCCACGCTGGCCTTCTGCGACAATCTCGGGGCTCGTCGACTTTCTGAAATCAAACAGGAACGCGTGCGCGCCGTCGAAGACCGACAGGTACCCCATCATCGTACCGGAATCCATCTCGTATGATCCGTAGAGGTATCGGTAGTCCCCGGTCGGGGTCAGGATCGTTCCCTTCCAGCGGTAGAGGCCGTCCTCGCCCTCGGTCGGCTTTCCGTAGCGGATCGGCCCTGCCTTGGCGCTCTGGAATACCCCCTTGGCGGCGCCGGACTTGTCGAAGATCATGCGGAAGGTCTGGGGATCGGACCACTCCAACTTGTCGGATGCAACGGCCGCCGGGTACTCCGCCGACACCGCCGGGTAGCAGTCATCGAACCGGCCTACCCGTTGCGCGATGAAGTCCATCGACGCGACCTCGCCTGGTCTCACCTTCCACCACACGCCTTCGAGTCTGTCTTCGTCTGTCAGCATCGCGGTGATCTTGGAATCGAAATACCGAAATGGGATCTCGAGATTCGTCCCGTCCCACGATGCTTCGACTTCGATCAACTCGTCACCGTTGCGGATGTACGCCGGCCGGCTGTCGCCCTTCGGTGGCAACCACATCGCGAACGTGATGGCGCCCTGGGTTGCGAACATGTCGATGCTGTCATCGAGTGGGACCGGCATCTCACACCGCCACCACCCCGGCTCATCATCCGCGACCGGCTGGACCAACTCTTCGGCGTGCGCGACTGCTTCGAACACCGCCGCCTCGTCCGATCGTTCGTCCATCGCGCGGGTCACGTCCTTGCGCACCAGCACGATCACGAGCGTGCACATGATCAGTGAGATGAGCCCGACGACTGCAAGAACGGCCTTCCCGGAGAACTGTCGCCCCCCGGCTGGTGTTGGCGCGTTGGTCATGTCATGGTCCTGCTGCTGAGGCGCCCTATTCATGGCCCTCTTCATCTTCAAGGAGAATGAGAAGAGAAGGCTTATTTAGACACGGGCGGGACGCCCGTGCCACTGGGGATCCGTGCGACTGGGGATCCGTGCGACTGGGGGAGAAGAGAGAACCCGATTACTTGATCCCGTCCTTGCTCGCCATCATCCGGATCATGTCCACGCAGCGGTGCGCGTAGCCGGCCTCGTTGTCGTACCAACTGATGATCTTGAAGAAGCGGTCGTTGAGCTCGATGCCGGCGGTGGCGTCGTAGGTGCTGCTGTGGGGGTCGCTGATGAAGTCGCTGCTCACCACGGCCTCCTCGGTGTAGGCCAGCACACCGCTCATGGCGCCCTCGGCGGCGGTCTTCATCGCGGCGTTGATCTCCTTCATGCTCGTCGCCTTGCCCGGGCGGAAGGTCAGATCAACGCACGAGACATCGGCGGTGGGGACGCGCATCGACATGCCCGTGAGCTTGCCCACCGTCTCGGGGATGCACAGGCCCACCGCCTTGGCGGCGCCGGTGCTGGCGGGGATCATATTCATGTAGGCGTTTCGGCCGCCTCGCCAGTCTTTCTTGGATGGCCCGTCCTGGGTGGGCTGTGTCGCGGTGACGGCGTGGATGGTTGTCATCAGGCCCTCGTCCAGACCGAACTCATCGACGATGACCTTGGTGATGGGGGCGAGGCAGTTGGTGGTGCAGCTCGCGTTGGAGATGACGTGGTCGGTGTCGGGGTTGTAGAGCTCGTGGTTGACCTTGAAGGCGAAGGTCGGAACCTCGTCGGGTGTCTTGGTTGGCGCGGAGATGATGACGCGCTTGGCGCCGGCGGCGATGTGCTTGCGCGCATCGGGCCCCTTGGTGAAGAGTCCGGTGGATTCGAGGACGTAATCGACACCCTGATCACCCCAGGGGATGTTGGCGGGGTCTCTTTCTGCGAAGGTCCTGGTGGTTGTTCCTTCGCAGGTGAAGGTGTTTTCGGTCGTCTGGACATCGCGTCCGAAACGCCCGTGGACGGAGTCGTATTTCAGGAGGTATCCGAGCGAATCCGCCGGGACGAGGTCGTTGACGGCGACGACCTCGATATCGGTCCCCGCGCACGCGCGGTAGACGAGCCGACCGATACGACCAAATCCATTGACGCCAATCCGAATGGCCATGCGATTCACCCTTTCGTTGGTGGTTTCGGGGGTTCCCGGGGTTGTGCTGAACACCGCACGGTAGGGCGTCGATGCGTTGTTCGCAACGCCGGCGGGCGCCGCCGGTGGATCAGCAATGACCCGTACCTGTGGTGGGGCCGGTGGGTGTGTCTGGAGCCCGATGATGAACATTGACAACGATGTGCTGGACCTGCTGACCGACGGCCAGGACGGCGACGCCCTCGAACTGCACCGCGAGCGGACCGGTTTGGATCACGATGAGGCGGTGGCCCACATCCAGGCGGCCAAGCGGATGACGCACGAGATCGTCGATGGCGACCCGGCCGTCGAGGAGATCGATGCGCTGCTGCGGTCTCGGCACAAGATCGAGGCGATCAAGGTCGCCCGGACGGCGTACCGGATCGGGCTGCGCGAGGCCAAGGAACTCATCGACGAGCGGCAGGTCTCGCTGGGGCTGCGGACGCCCGGGGTGGGGTTCAGCCTGTTCGGGCTGTTCCGGAAGGCGGGATGAAATCCCGCCCCACTGCTGCTGTTACTTGTGCTGTTACTTGTGCTGCTACTTATGCCGCTACTGGCCCTGGAGCAGATCGCAGAGGATGTCGATGCCCCTGGCCAACTTGGATTCCTCGGTTGCGTAGCTGATGCGGAAGTGGGTGTCGCGTTGGGAGAAGACATTGCCGGGGATGGTCAGGACGTTCTTTTCGATGCCGCGTTCGACAAACTCCTGCGCGGTGATCCCGAGCGATTCGGGGACCTCGGGGTAGACGTAGAAGGCGCCGCCGGGTGTGGCGACGTTGGTGTGTTTCCGGAGGGCGTCGAGGACCATGTCCCGGCGTTTCTGGTAGCGGAGGACGGTCTCGGATTGATCGACACCGAAGGCCGCCACGCACCCCCACTGCGCGATGGAGGGCGCGCAGACGAAGGAATACTGCTGCATCTTGGCGATCTGTTCGACGAGGGCGGGGGGGCCGGCGACGTAGCCCATGCGCCAGCCGGTGCAGCCGTAGGTTTTGCCAAAGCCGCGGACGGCGAGCACGTCCTCGTTGGCGCCGGGGAACCGGGCGGGGCTCGGGGCCTGCTTGCGGTTCGCCTCGGTGTCGCAGCACTCGGGGAAGGTGAACTCGTCGTAGATCTCGTCGCTGATGAGCAGGATGTTCCTGCGCCGGCACAGGTCGAGCAGGTCCCGGCATTCCTGGCGGCTGTTGACGACGCCGCAGGGATTGCTGGGCGAGCAGACGAGGACGAACTTGGTGCGGTCGGTGATGAGTGGTTCGACGCGCTCGGCGGTCATTCGGAAATCGGGGTAGGTGTCGCACAGGACGGGTTTGGCGCCGCACATGACCGGGAGCGACGGGTAGAGGACGAAGTAGGGGTCGGGGATGATGGCTTCGTCGCCCGGGCCGAGGGTTGCGAGCGAGGTCAGCAGCAGGGCGCCGGAGGTTCCTCCGGTGACGAGGATGGAGGCGTCGCCACCGGGGATGTCCCATCCGAGGTCTTCCTTGAGGTGGTCGGCGATGGCGGACTGGAGTTCATCGATTCCCTGCGTGAGGGTGTAGCCGTTGCGGTCCTGTTCGATGGCGTCGATGGCGGCGCGCTTGATGGCGTCCGGGACGGGGAAGTCGGGCTGTCCGATCGAGAGGTTGATCGGATCGGTCATGTGGGCGCCGAGGTGGAAGATCCTCCGGATCCCGGAGGTGTCGATGGCGCGCGCACGATCGCTGAAAAACTCTGTGAAATCCATCGCTGCAACGACTCCTGACGGGCGGACCGGAAGTGGTCGGCTCGGGCGCCATGGTAACGGGTGGTGTTGATCGGGGGCGCCCGGTGTTGGACCGAGGGATTGGAATCCCCCGGCGTTAGCCCAAAGCCCTGGCGGCGCTGCGTTAGCGCTTGCCGGTGCGATTGCCGACCTTGGGCAGGCCGATGACGGGCTTCTTGGAGAAGTCGGCGTCCCTGGTCACTTTGAGCTTCTCGACGCGCTCGGCCCTTGTGAGCACGTTGCGGTGACCGGTGAGGCCGCCGGATTTTTTCAGGCTGGAGTCGATGCTCATCGCTGTGGTCCTTCGTTCGTCTCGTGTCTTGTCGTGTCGCGGATCGGGGCCTGCCAGAGCGGATTCCGGCGGGCGTCAAGTGTAGGCGCCGACTGGGGCTGACGCGATCGATCCCGGGGGGGCCGATCGGGGTTCCGGGGCTGGTGCGGGACTGGGCCCTCTGGCGTTTGACCGAGGGATTAGAACCCCCCGGCTTTGGGGGAGTGTGCGTGTTTGGGTGAGGCGGGTGATCGGGCGACGCGGACCGGCGCTGGGCTGCTACTGGTTCTTGAGGAGGTTCTGGCCCTTGGTGGGGTACATCTGGCCGAAGTTGTCGGGGCCGTTGAAGTCTTTTTCCCAGGCGGCGCCGAGGCGTTCGAGCTTTTTGACGTACTCGTGGTGCTCGCCGGCGCGGTAGGCCTCTCGGGAGAATCCGGTGAGGCCCACGACCTGCCAGGCGGTTTTGGAGGAGGGCCTGATGACGGTCGCCGGGACGCCGTTGTCGATGAGGAATAGGGCCGCCTGCCGGGCCTGATCCTCGTGGTAGTTGGCGATGATCCAGTAGTTGAGATCGGGGTCGAACTCGGGGACGGGGAGGACCGAGGCGGGTTGGTTGGCCGAGGCGGACGCCGGACGGGAGTCGCTGCGCCTGATCGGGAGCCCGGTCCCGGTCGGCCCGCTGGACGAGACCTGCGGCGTCGGGCGCTGGGTGTGCGTTGCCCGGTCGGCTCGGCGCGAGCCTTGCGGCTGGTTGACGGCGGCCGGGGCGTTTTCTGTCAGCAGCGGGTCCGTCGTCGAGGTCAGGCGCGCGACGCGGTCGGCCTCGCTGGCGCCGGCGGCCCTGGAATACCCGATCATGTACATCCCGATCCATGACGCGAAGATCAGCGCCAGGGCGATAAAGACGTACCCCATCGGGAGGTTCAGTCGGCGCCCGGCGGAGAACAGCTTGCCAAGCGAGGCGACATCGAAGCCGTCGTTCCCGGCGCTGCGTGAGCCGCGGGCGCCCGTGTCGGGCTTGACGCGATCGACGCGGACCGGCGCGGAGGTCCCGATCGACGAGGGTCGATCTCGGATCAGCTCGATGAGGGTGGAATGTCTCCGGGGTGACGCCATTGCTCAGAGATTATCGAACGAATGGGTGGTTTGAGCAAATGATTCGTTCAAATGGCGCGGTTTGGGACCCGCGGATTGGAATCCGTGGGCATTCGGGGCGCGGGGGGTCAGGGGGATGGGTCTGACCGGATCTCGCCCAGCCCGATGACGGACGCGACGGCCTGTGAATCGGTGTGGCTCAGGGAGATCAGCCAGCTCTTGATGCCCAGCTCGGCGGCGATTTCACCGGCTCGCCCCCCCACCGCCAGCGTCGGCGCCCCTGATGGCAGCAGGCGGACCTCGATGTCCGTCCAGGAGATCCCGTCGCGCAGGCCCGTGCCGATGGCCTTCATGGTCGCCTCCTTGGCGGCGAAGCGGGCGGCGAGGTGCTGGGACAAGCGTTTGGGTCGAGACTTGGCGTAGGCGCGTTCGTCCTTTGTGAAGCAGCGATCGAGGAAACGGTCGTGGTGGTTCGAGAGCGTGCGCTCGAAGCGAGCGATGTCAACGAGGTCGATGCCGTGGGCGAGGAGGGTGGTCAACTTTGGTCGGTTTTCGGGTTGTTCCGTTTGCTGCGATTCATTGTTGGGATGCTAGGCGCGGCGGCGATGTGCGCATCGCGATCCGACTGAATCGCGAGTATCGCGAGTATGAGGATCGCCCTTGCATTCGATATCCGAGCCTTCGCTGCGCTCAGACTCGGCGTCCAGAGAAAAGATCGGTTAGTCGGTCTTCTTTGATTCGGACTTGTTTGTTGTCGCCTTCGTGTCGCTTGATTTCCCGTTGTCCGATTTCTTGTCTGACTTCTTCTTGTCGGAAGAACCGTTCTCTTTCGCCTTCTTCGCCGCCTCGGCGCCTTTTTTGTAGGAGTCGGAGCGGTAGTCGGTTTCGTAGAAGCCGCCGCCCTTGAAGATGACGCCTGCGCCGGCGCCGATGAGGCGTTCGAGCTTGAGCTTGCCGCACTCGGGGCACTTCTTTTTCGGGTTGGCGGACATGGGCTGGAAGAGCTCGAACTCGTGGCCGCAGGCGTTGCACCGGTAGTCGTAGGTGGGCATGTGGATCAGGCCTCGGTGTCGATCTGCTCGGTCGACGCTTCGGGGGCGATCATGATGGTGGCGGGGCGGAGGACGCGCTCGCCGATGGTGTAGCCGGGCTGCATGACGACGGCGATGTGTCCCGGCTCGACGCCTTCAACTGCGAGCGAGCCGGTGGCCTGGTGGCGCGTGGGGTCGAACTCGTCGCCGACGTGTGGCTCGATGGTCCCGACGCCCTGGTCGGTGATCGCCTTGACGAGCTCGCTCTTGATCAGGCGGACGCCGTCGAGGACCGAGCCGGCGGTGGTCTTGTCGGGGTCGAGGCTCAGGGCGAGATCGAAGTGATCGAGGATGGTGATGATTCCCCCGAGGACGCTGGCGGCGCCGTCTTCGCGCGCGAGGCGCTCGTCGACGAGGGCCCGTTTCTTGTAGTTCTGGAAGTCTGCGAGCGTGCGGAGGGCCTTGTTGTTGGCCTCGTCAACGGCGACTTCGAGCGCGTCGATGCGGTCTTCGATCGAGTCCATCTCGTCGCCTCCGGCTGCGATTTCTTCGTGTCCACCGGCCTCGAGCGTCGCTTCGATGTCCAGCGGCTCTTCGTGCTTGTTGTTCTTCTTGCGTGGCATCGGTGTTTCGCCCGTCCGGTCAGCCGGGCAGGGCGTCCTTGATTTTCTTCCAGAAGCCGTGGCTCTCGGGGGTCACGACCTTGTCCTCGGTCTCGGCGAACTCGCGGAGGAGCGCCTTCTGTTTTTCCGTCATCTTCTTGGGGATCTCGACTTTCGCCAGGACGATGATGTCGCCCCGGCGCTGCGAGCGCAGGCTGGGGAGGCCCTCGCCGTGGATCTTGAAGGTGGCGCCGAACTGCGTGCCGTGCGGGACCTTGAGCGTCGCCTGCCCGTCGAGGGTGGGGACTTCCAGTTCGGCGCCCAGCGCGGCCTGCGTGAAGCTGATGGGCATCTCCATGAGCAGGTGGTCGCCCTCGCGCGTGAACAGGTCGTGCTCTTCGACGACCACGACGACGTGCAGGTCGCCGTGGACGCCTTCGCCGGTGGGTGATTGCTCGGGCGGCGGCGGCTCGCCCTCGCCCTTGATGCGGACGGCCTGTCCCTGGTGGACACCGGGTGGGATCTTGACACTGATGGTGCGCTGGATCGGCTTGCGGCCCTTGCCCCGGCAGTCGGCGCACGGGTCTTCGATGATCGTGCCGCGACCCCGGCACTTGGGGCAGGCGGTGGCGATGCGGAACATGCCGCCCAGGCCCTGTTGCATGACCTGTCCCTGCCCGCCACAGGTGGCGCACTTGGTGGGCTTGGTTCCCTCCTTGGCGCCGGAGCCCTGGCAAGTTTGGCACACGTCGAGACGGGAGAACTCGACATCGCGTTCGCAGCCGTCGAGGACATCGTTGAGGGTGATGACGACTTCGGTTTCGAGGTCGTAGCCGCGGGGGACGGCGCGGCGGGCGCCACGTGGACGCTGGCCACCACCCCCACCGCCGAAGATGTCGGTGAACATCGAGAAGATGTCCTCGACGTTCATGCGGTTGAAGTCGTGCCCCGCCGGTCCGCCGCCGCCGCCGCGGACGCCCGCATGACCGAACTGGTCGTAGCGGGAGCGCATCTGCTCGTCGGAGAGGACTTCGTAGGCCTCGGCGGCTTCCTTGAACTTGGTTTCGGCCTCGGGGTCGCCGGGGTTTCGGTCGGGGTGATGCTTCATCGCCAGGCGGCGGTAGGCGCGCTTGATCTCGTCGCCGTCGGCGGTCTTCTCGACGCTAAGGATTTCGTAATAGTCGCGCGTGGCTGGCATGGATTGGAACTGTGTCTGTGTTGGCTTGGTGACTTGGAAGAAGAAAAGATAGAGGTGAGAGGACACGGGCGGGACGCCCGTGCCACTAGATGTTGGAGTTTGAATCGAGCCGGGAGCGTTTCCACTTCCGGCTCGTGTATTGGTGTTGGCTGTATCGCGTGTCTTACGCGATGGCGCCGGTCTCGGCCTTGGTGTCGTCCTTGAGGTCGGCGATGAGCACGTCGGTGGTGAGCATCAGGCCGGCGACGGAGGCGGCGTTGCGCAGCGCCGTCTTGGCGACGAGGGCGGGATCGATGACGCCGCTCTTGACGAGGTCCTCGTACTCGTGGGTCGAGGCGTTGAAGCCCTGATTCGTCGGCAGGTTCTTGACCTTCTCGACCACTAAATCGCCATCGAAGCCGGCGTTCTCGGCGATCTGCTTGCAGGGCGCCTCGACGGCGGCGGCGATGATGTCGAAGCCGATCTTCTCGTCGCCCCTGGCCTTCTTCTTCGCGGCGTCGATGGCGTCGATCGTGCGGAGCAGGGCGACGCCACCACCGGGGACGAAGCCCTCGCGGGCGGCGGCGCGGGTCGCGTTGAGCGCATCCTCGACGCGGTCCTTGCGCTCCTTCATGGCCATCTCGGAGGCGGCGCCGACCTTGATGATCGCGACGCCTCCGGTGAGCTTGGCGAGGCGCTCGTTCAACTTCTCTTTGTCGTAGTCGCTCGTGGAGCGGTCGAGCTGCGCCTTGATCTGCTCGGCGCGGGCGGTGATGTCCTTCTTCTTGCCGGCGCCCTCGATCATCGTGGTGTTGTCCTTGTCGACGATGATCTTCTTGACGCCGCCCAACTCGCTGAGCTCGACGGATTCGAGCGAGCGGCCCAGGTCCTCGGCGAAGAACTCGCCGCCGGTCAGCGCGGCGATATCGCCGAGCATGGCCTTGCGGCGGTCGCCGAAGCCCGGCGCCTTGACGGCGCAGACCTTGAGGGCGCCGCGGAGGCGGTTGACGACGAGCGCGGCCAGCGCCTCGTTCTCGACGTCCTCGGCGATAATCAGCAGGGGCTTGCCGCCCGAGGCGATCTTGTTGAGCAGCGGGAGCAGATCGGCGAGGTTGGCGATCTTCTTCTCCCAGATCAGCACGACGGCGTCTTCGAGCACGCACTCGGTCGTCTTGGGATCGGTCATGAAGTACGGGGAGAGGTAGCCCTTGTCGAACTGCATGCCTTCGACATAATCAAGGACCATCTCGGCGGTCTTGCCCTCTTCGACCTCGACGACGCCCTCGGCGCCGACGCGGGTGATGGCCTCGGCGATAACGTCGCCGATCTCGGTGTCGTGGTTGGCGCTCACGGTCGCGATCTTGCGGTAGTCGTCCTTGCCATTGCACCTGGTGGCGAAACCGTCGATCGCGTCGCAGGCGGCGTCGGCGGCCTTGTTGACGCCGCGCTGGAGCTGGACGCTGTTGGCGCCGACGGCGACGTGGCGGAGGCCCTCGGTGAAGATGGCCTGGGCGAGGACGGTGGCGCAGGTGGTGCCGTCACCGGCGATGTCGTTGGTCTTTTTGGCGACCTCGTTGACCATCCTGGCGCCCATGTTTTCGAAGGCCTCGGGGAGTGTGATCTCCTTGGCGACGCTGACGCCGTCCTTGGTGATGGTGGGTCCGCCGTAGGATTTTTCGAGCAGGACGTTGCGACCGGTGGGGCCCATGGTGGACTTGACGGCCTTGGCGAGCTGCTCGACGCCCTGTTTCATCTCGACGAGCGCGTTGTCGCCGAACATCATTTGTTTGGTTGACATGGTTTGGCTTTCTTATCTATCAGTCTCGGTCTATCAGTCTCGGTGGCACGGGCTGGGCGCCCGTGGCTCTCTATCTACTCTTCTTCTCTTCATCTTCTCTCTTCTATGATTGCCTTATTGAGCAAAGACAAGGAAGAGGGGGAGAGAAGAGGAGGTGGGGGAGACACGGGCGGGACGCCCGTGCCACTAGGGGATGAGGGGATGAGGGTTGGTCCTCAGCCTTCGATGACGCCGAGGATGTCGGACTCGCGGAGGATCAGGTGCTC